>Ga0265301_10004324_pt1 | contig 14384 bp, 39 predicted proteins | sample AusTroGonzalo_MG_2_FD_193488 | JGI IMG/M metagenome (GOLD analysis project Ga0265301, IMG submission 193488) | Bovine rumen microbial communities from tropical cattle in Woodstock, Queensland, Australia - Gonzalo_04 | ecosystem: Host-associated > Mammals > Digestive system > Stomach > Rumen ...
TTTGTCCGGTTGGTTAGGGTCGCGGATCATGCAACTCAGCGCCCCCGCCACACCACGGTGCGCTTGGCGGGCTCTTCACGCTCCCACCTGTGCGCCAGCACCCACACGGCGTCCTCCAGTTTATCGTACTCCAGCGGGGACAACGCTTCGCCATCATATATCCCGTGCCACCACAGCAACCACACCTGGGGGCGATACATGTTCCCCACCTTCAGCACCCGTTTGGGCAGCTTCTGCATTAGCCCGTTCATATCACCACTGCCTCCTATCGCAAACCTCTACATCCTCTACATAGCACCAGCTACGGGGGGCCTTCCAGTAGCGGAAGTCCGCTAGCGGGTCCGGTATGCGTTCCGCCCGCAGTATCTCCCAGGCATACAACTTTCTGCCCCACTGGTACGCAAGCAGGTCTTCGCGGTTCACGCGCCCGCGCTCCAGCAGGTTCTTCGGTACGCTCCGTGCGTCCACCTCGCGGATGTCCCCGATGTGCATAATGCCCGTCACCCCTATCCTGCGTACGGGGTCGCACTCGTATAGGAACACGGCCCCGGCGCCTTCGGGGTAGGTGTGGCGCCACTCCACCGTCTTGCGGCCAGAGTAGATGAGTTCCGCCCACCGAGGCAGGATGCGCAGCACTACGTCCCTCACGCCTCCTCCATGCGGGCCAGCAACCCCGGATCGAGCGCCAGCATGCGCAGCCCCGATATCACGTACGGCGCCATCCCGTAGTCCGACTGCGCCCGCTCTATGTCCCCCTTCTTCCAGTCCAGGGCTCTCTCGATGCGCTCGGCAGGAGCCCCTATGCGCTCGACTAGCGCCGGGATGGAATGCACCGCGCTCACCAGCCTACGGAACTCCACCACCTCCTGCATCTCGCCCCCGACACGGGTGCTGACCCCGCAGGACGGGCACTCGCATATATCCTCCTCCACATATACGTTCTCGGCCATGAGGACGTGCACGGGGGAGCGCCTCTTCGTTATTTTAGCCTCTGCATCACAAATAGGGCAGATCATAGATCCTCCTTGTAGGCCACCTTAAAGGCCTTCTTCAGTTCAACGGCAAGCTCGTACTCGTATTTCCCGGACAGGATTCCTTTGGCTCTAATATCTCCGCAGATTCGCATGAAGGAGTCCTGGAAGCGGTCGAAGTCGAAGTGCTCCTCGAATTCATCGGGCAATTCTATTATGAGTTTCATTTCGCCTCCTTGTTCATCACATACTCCCCAGCCTGTGTGCCTGGAACACCGCGTCTATACGGCTGAACGCCATAAGTACGAAGTTGGCGAAGTCCACCTCGGACAGCGCCTCCACGTTGTAGCATATGGGAGAATATTCCTGTTTTGCTATGAACTCACGGGCCTGCTCCTCCGTGCTGAAGAAGCGCATCATGACCCCGTCGCTGTATCTTACGCCGTATATCATCTTGCCTCCTCTCCCGATATCGGGTCGGTGGCTATGTCCATAGGCTGGTCGGTGTGGCACAGGTAGTCCGTACAGGGGAACCGGTTGTCGAGCCAGTACGACTTCCCGCACCCGTCGCAGGCGTGCAGCCAGCAGAGGGGGTCGCGGGACATATCCGACCGTACGTACCGCAGGATAGCCCCGCAGTTGTCGCACAGGGCCTCCTTGAGGATAGGGGTGCACCGGTAATATTTAGTCTTCATTTTGCCTCCTTGAAAAATACCATCCAATGTGTCCTGTTTTGCTTTCCGCAGCGGTTGCCGTATAACGGGCGTCTACCAATGGCCTCTATCACGTCCTCTGCCGGAACCTGCACGGCATTCCACTTGAATACCAGCGTGCCGTGCGTTTTCAAGACCCGCCAACATTCGTCGAATCCCTTTTTTATATAGGTTTTCCAGTCTTTAGGCAGTTTCCCGTATTTCTTGCCCATATACGAAGTGTCACCAACGTTGACCAGATGCGGCGGGTGAACTACCCACCGCCTAAAGGGTGTGAGCTTGCGACCGCCTTTTTGTCAACAAAAAGAACGTTGGGGTTGTCCTTGTCGAAGTAGAACATCTTAGGGCCACAGCATGCGTCAAGCACTAACTTTTCCATCACTTCGCTTCCTTAAACTGCGCGGCAAGTTCTAGCCAGCGCTTGTACCATTTCTTATAGAAATTTTGTGCGTAATCTTTACCGTATTGCCAAAATGCGTAATCACGTTCAATACGAGCAATTCGTTCTATGCACCATTCGGCCTTACCCACGCACCGCCTGTACTTGTGATGGCGTTCCCTTTGTGCTTTCGTTTTCCAGTATGCACAATCGTCCTCTGCCCGCGCCTTATGCGCTTTAATCTCCGCAATCTCCACGTCCTTCTCGTCTAGCATCTTGTTCAGCCTAACGCCATTGTGAGCGAGGACTTTGTTTGTGTCTTGTAGGGAAGTGATAAGTTCATCCTTCTCTGCGATGACTGCGTCTACATCTTCCTTGAGGTAGAATTCTGGACATGAATTGAATCCGCGACCATATCCGGCGTTGTCTTCCGCGATTACTTGTTCTTGTTGCGTCGTTGCATTGAACACACGCTCTATATTCTTGTACGCGCTCAGTTCCATATATACCTCATATATCTCGTTGTCCTACAAAAAGTTGCACGCGGCGCCCGGTCATCCACCTTAACCTATTGGCTGCCGCTTTCCGTATCATCGGGGGCGCGACCGCCGGGGCTCGAACCCTATTTTCTTCAATGCGGGCGCCACGTGCTCATTTAATCCTCTTGAACGGGTGCTTCCTCGCGGGCCTGTACGGCTTGTTGTCGTTCTTCATGTCCTCCTTCTCCATCATGCGTATAGCCCAGCGAGCCCCGAGTACTTCCTGCCGTCCGGGCTGGCATCCTCGAACCTTATCGTGCCCGTGCCAGCCAGTTTCTTGTTGAGCCACTTGACCTTTCGCTCGAGGTACTGTTTGGCCGCCGTATTTATGACTTTGTTATCTATCATCTATCCTCCTCCGTAAATATCGCCTTGAACTGTTTCTCGCCGAACACAATAACCTCGTCCCCGGCCTTAACGAGGTAGTCGCCGGGGTAGGCATGTGTTTCCCCCACGTACACGTCCTCGTTGTACCCGAAGTCCAGTATCTCCATGTCGAACGCCGATATGAGCTCCTCGTGGTTCATTCCCGTCCATTTGATGACCTCTACGGCCATATTTCTCGTATGCACTATCATCCTACTGCCCCCTTACTGCCTGAGCCCGTAGAGCACTATCCATGCGAAATAGAGCGCTACTCCAAGTACACATATGCCGAAGCACACCGACTGGAACACCATATACGCCCCGTTCCACTCCATGACACCCGACACGGACGCCATAGCGAAGAGCAGCACGCACCATCCGAACAGGCTGCGCAGGGCAGACTCTAACACGTCGTCCAGGTTCATTTCACTACCTCTACGGCGCTCTCGGTGCCCACGTACGCCTCGTAGCCCGTGTAGCACAATATCCCGAGCAGGAGAACCAGCAGCACCCCCATGAGGGCTATGTATGCGTTCATTATGCGTTTCTCGCCCGTCATTTTTCCTCCCGGTGCTCCTCCACGAACGGGAGGAAATATTCTTTCACCAGCTCCATGTACCTTGCCGTGAACTCCAGGGGCACTATCCCGAGCGATACCCTGCCGCTCTTGGCGTAGTACGTGGCCGAGTATTTCTCGTCCCCCTTATCCACGAACATCCACAGCTCGCGGGTGTCGTCTCCGTGCATTATCACGGACATCTCGTCGTCCCGGTACGCTATCTCGGCGCAGGCCGCGTCGTATACCGCCTTTACCTTCTTGAGGATTAGGGGTTTGAGTGCCTCGTATATCTCGTCGTCGGGGATGTCGTAGGACTTCTTGCCCACGACTACCTCGTAACGCTCCTCCCCGTACACGCGGATGAGGACGAGGGGTCGGGTGTCGTTCCACCTGTAGCGGTACGAGAGGTAGTCCTTGCCGTTGTGGTTAGAGTCGGGGATCAGCTCGGTAGTCCCGAGCGCCCCGGATATGTCCTTGATGATGGTGTCGGGTGTAATCATTTGCGTTCCTCCCAGTGGTTGAGTTCTCCGCCCTTCGAGTTGGCCTCCCACGTGCTCTTGTGGTTCTGCAGGAGTTCCACGATACGGGGATCCGGCTTGACGCGGTACACGCTGTGGCGTTCTTTCGGTAACTCTATGTATTCTTCGCTCATTGCTTCAGCCTCGCATATAGGTGTAACTCCATGTCCGGCAAAGCTATCCCGTGTTCCTTGCAGTACCGCTTGAGGAAACGGTAGTCAGTTGCGGATATACTCCTGCCCTTGTTCAGCCCCGCCATCAGCGCCTCGTACCGCTCCTTCTGGTACTCGTCCTTCGAGGAGCGCTCGGATACGCCCACGGACACCTTCTCGGGCTCTATTCCGTTCTTGCGACAGTAGCGCTTGTAGAACTGGTAGTCGGCGCTGGAGAGTTCGGAGGATCCGGACGAGAGGATGTTGCGGATATGCTCGTACCGGGACAGGGTGTTCTTGTTGAGGGAATCTTCCATGTTTACTCATATAGTAGGGTGGCAAAATCCGTTATCAAATTGTATGTCCATTTTGATTATCATTTTGTACGTCCTTTTTGATAATCGTTATCATTATGAACGTCCTTTTTGATAAGTCATTTTGTACGTTCATTTTGATAATGGGGGATTTGGGCGGATTTCGGCAATTATCAAATTGTACGTTCGTTTTGATAATCGTTATCATTATGTACGTCCTTTTTGATAAAACTAGTTATCATTATGGACGTACTTTTTGATAAGACCCGTTATCATTTTGTACGTACATTTCCGTTATCACTTCCAGAAGTAGCACCGCACCGACCTGCCCATGAAGTAGAGCAGGTAGAGTGTCGCGGGGATGTTCGTTAAGACTACCACTATAGCCGTGAGAGTGTTGATGTTGTCGTTCTCTGCTACGCGGTTGCCCCACTTCACTAGTAGGTAGGCCGTAAGCGCCAGGGCTATCTCATTAAGTGTCATATACATCCCCCGATATGGTGCTGACGTTCCCGTGGATTCTCCCACGTACGTTCACGTCGCCGGATACGGTGCTCATTTTGCCTCCAGCGCCTTCTGCACCTTGCAGTGGATGTCGAACGGCAGGTCGGGGTCCATGCCCGACGGGAATGGGCTGTAGTAGCCAATCCGGTAGTAGAGGTCGGGGTGGAACCATCCGAGGGTGTGCCAGCGCTCCTTGACGGCATCTACCAGGTAGGACACGATGTCGTCCACGTCTTTCACGGACGGGGCGTTAATGGTACTGTAGGGCAGCGTGTAGGCCACGGCGCCGGACTGGCTGCCCTTGATTTCGTAGTAGAAGGTGTGCGGGTTGTTGATTACCATGTGGCTATCTCCTTGTGCGGAACAGCAGTTCCGATACATAGTGCATCCTTATATTTGCGTGCTCCTCGCACATCCCGCAGTAGTAGCGGGCGTCCCCGCCCTCGTACTCCGCGGGCTTGTCACACCCGGCCACGAAACAGGTCTCCCCGACATACTGGGGTTTCTTGCGTGCGTCGCGGTATTCCCGGTATGCAGGGAATAGTATCCCGTGCTCGCGGACGCCTTCAGCGTGCAGCCGTTCCAGGTCGTCCTCGGACAGGGCGTTGAATGCGTTGTACCGATCCTGGAACGGGATCTTCCGTAGTTCCTCTAGTTTCGGTGGGGTCATTCGTCGTATCTCCAGTTCCTCTTGTATATTGTTCATGCTTTCTCCAGCAGTCCCTGCTTCAAGAGCCCGTGCTTGTACGCCCGGTAATCGCGGGCTATCTTGTTTCTCTCGTCCTTCCTAGGCACGTAGTCCCGCCAGTGCTCCCTTATCCGCCTGTCGTTCCTGGCCTTGGACTCGGGGTTCACGACGAGCAGGACGCTCTTCTTGGAGCACCCGTATTCCGACGCCAGCGATTGCAGGGAGCAGCCCCCTGCCTTGTACCTGCGCAGGATTTCGGCCTTGTCGGCGTCGGAGAGGCGCCTCCTTCGGTCGAGCGCCTCGGGCAGCCTTATGCGTTCGGAGCGGTAGGGCATGGGGGCTCCTAGGCTACGAGGCCGAGCTCTATCGCGATGTTGCGGACGGACGTGTATGCCAGCCCGAACTTGACGGCGGTGGAGCGGATGCTGTGGCGGGATTGCAGTTCCTTGACGATGTCGTCCTTTAGCAGGGCGACGCGCTCCTTCTGCGGGGTCTGCCGCTTGCGGATGCGGTTGAACGGGATATGGTGTGCACTCGCGTACGCACGTACGGACGACAGGCTGTGTCCCTCGGGGACTACCTTTTCCTTTATCTTGGCCACGTCGGCGTCCGTCCACGACCTGCGTCGCGGTACCCATACGGGCGTATCGCTAGCGGTGGCGTGGGGGTCGCTGGGGCGGAACGGGATGTGCAATGCCTGCGCCTTCGCCCTCGCCCCGTTCAGGGACCGTCCGGGCGGTACCTTGTGGCGTGCGAGCAACTCTATTTCTTCTGGTGTCCATGTGGACTTGAACATCCGCGATATCCTCTTGTTTCGTGTACATTAAATATAACTCATTTATCGGGTGCGGGAACGAATGTAAGGAATAAATAAGTTTTTTCTTCAACCGACGGTTTCGGATTCCGCTGCTAGCCCTTCCGCCCTCTCGAACAGCGGGGTACGCCGGTTGCACGGGAACGGGCAGGACTTGCACCCGCCCATGTTGTAGAACGAGTAGCACCAGGCGTTCTCCTTGCAGTAGTCGGGGGATTCCCGCAGGTAGCGCTCGTAGAGGGCGTACTTCTGCCGGGGCGTGGGGATGATGTCGCGGGCGAGGATCTCGTCCAGGGGATTCAGGAGGTCCGCCTTGTCCCCGCTGTTGTGGAGTTCATAGCATACGAGGTGATTCCTTCTGCCATCAGGATAGAATGCACTGTAATATGACCATTTCTGGAGTGTGTCTATGCGCTTTATATCCTCAAGAGCCATGTTGCGGTCATTTTGGAGACGCCCGTAGCGAGTCTTGTCAGGAGCATTCACGAGGATTGACTCATGAATGCTTAAATCAAATATTACTCGGTACAACTGCGGGGTGCAGGCCGCCTCCACGAACACTATCTCCTCGGTGTTCCCGTAGCGGTCTGCCAGTGCCTCGGACAGCGTATCCACGAGGTATTCGAGGAAGGACTGCATCCTATCGTCCTCGTGGTCGAATACGCGGGGCTTCAGCGCCTCCAAGTCAATATTGCCCTCGTCCGTGAGTATATCTTTGCCGAACGTGGACACGGCCTTCCTGAACACCTCGGGGGTGCGGTATAGGGCCTTGGCCTCGGAATCCGAGTCCACCACGATGTAGTGCTTGTTGCGGAGCAGGGAGGCCACGGTGGACTTTCCCGCCCCGATGAGGCCTGTGAGGAGTATGAAACTTGCCATAGCCTATTCCTTGTAAAGTTCCGCCATTCGCGAGGCCTCCCCAAACGGGAGCACTTCCCCAAACAAGGAGCTGTTGTAGAGCGTCCCGAGCTGTAGCGGGGTGCAGTACTTGATGAAGTTCCTCACGTACGTGGACGAGAGGTAGTCCAGGGAGACATCGGGGGCGAGATATACGTATGAGACGGGGAATCCGGGGTTTCCGAGCCGCATGGAGTACTCCCGCTGGGAACGCTCGTACTCGAGGTCGTTCCCGTTGCGCACGCCACGTACGATTACCGGGATGCGCTTCTTCCCGCAGTACTCCATGAGGGTCTTGTCCGTTATGTCCACCTTGACCTTGTTGGCCCACGGGAAGCCCTCTATCATGCCCAGGATGAGTTCCCTGCGGGCCTCGGCGGGTACTTTGTAGACCTTCTCGGGGTTGACGGCGATGAGCACGGTGACGCTGCCGAACAGGAGCGCCGCCTGCCCCATTATGTGGATGTGCCCCAAGTGCACCGGGTTGAACGATCCGGGGTATACTGCTTTAGACATCGTAGACCTCCCCGAGGAAGTCGTCGTAGGCCTTCATGCTGGGTACGCAGTAGGTTTCCGTCCTCGTGTTGGTGCCGTCGGTCTGCACGGCCACGAGCACATTGATTTCCGTGCGGTTGTATTTGTCGGGACGGTCAATCTGCATCCGTTGGATAAGCACGATGCGGTCCTTGCGGAAGAGGACTTCGCCCGAAGTTGTACTCAAGCGGGCGTATTTTGTCGGTTTCAATTCAGTCATAGACTATCTCCATATCCTTGCAGGTGTTTCCGTTTTGGTAGTTTAGGTGTTTCGGGGCGAAGGTAAAGTAGTTTACAGCCCCGAAGCCCCATGAGTCGGAGTCGCCACAGGAGTCCTCGTACCAGCGGTACTCGTCCCCCACCTTGCGCAGCCACATAGTCTCCAGCGTGTACTTCGGGGTGCTCTTCTCGCCTCGGATGTCGTAGTATGCATCGAACAGCACCAGTACGGGCTTGTCCAGTACGTTCTGGATCTGGTACTCGTCCATGGGGATGAACGTGAGCGTGGTGGTGAGTATGGGGTTCTTATTCATCCGCTTTCTCCTCGAACTGGTCCTTGTATTTTCCTAGCGCCAAATCCCTGATTACCTTGCAGAACAACCCGTAGAAGCACTCGGGATTCGGGACGGCAAAGTACATATGCATCCCGGTGTCCACGAGGTAGTGCCCTCTCGCCAGGGGGTCGATGTCCTTGGTGTAGTCGGGGACCTCGCTCAGGTTGTGGCGCCTCGGACACTCCTTTTTCGGGCAGGAAGCGCACGCCGCTGTTATCTGCCGATAGTGGCAGAGCATCTCCCGCTGCACGTCCTCCGGGGCGGACGAGAGTTCCTTGATGAAACTTTCTATTTCGTTCTTCATAAACAGGTTACCATCCGATGTGCACGTTTATGTTACGGGTGTTGAGCTGCTCGAACCCCTCCACCTCCCACCCGAGGTGTTCCAGGGTGCTGCGGATGTGCTCGAGATCGTCCTCGGTGGCGTCCCCGATAAACTCGGTGAGGTTGATTACAGCCTTGCGTTTCCCTTGCTTGCACGCCTCGGGCACTACGATGTCTATGTGTCGCTGGCAGACCTCCTGCCAGTTGGTGTGTTCCTGGGAGAGCTTGCGGGCCTGCTCGGGGGTTATGTTGGTGTAGTTCTTGTTCATATCGTACCTAAATATAAGTAACTTTCCACGGGAAAGCATAGTTATAAGAAATAAGTAATAAGTTTCTGCTAGTAGAAGAACTTGGTATACGGCACTCCGAGCACGTTGGCGAGTTTCAGGGCCATCTTATCGGTTATCGGTTTCCGTCCCGCCTCTATCTGGCTGTAGGGGGCTCCGTAGCCATGGCAGGCTTGCTCACGACTATGTTCATGGAGTTATTCCTTGTAGAACAGTGTGTAGGGGTAGTTCAGCGCCTTTGCTAGTTGCTTTGCCATCTTTCGTGTTATCCTTCTGTGTCCTAGCTCGATGTTGCTGTAGTGCTCGCGGGAGATGCCTATAGCATAGGCAAAGTCCTCTTGAGTCATGTCGGAGCGTATTTTACGAAGTATTTCGCGCGGGGCGAGCAAGACGCCGGCTACAACGAATTCATCCTCATCGGCATCAATGCGTATGAAATCTGGGTACAGTGCTCTTAGGAAGGCTAGGATCGGCTGTGGGATGTTCGTACCGGAAATCTCGAACGATACTGGGGGTTCCGTCTTGGTTGCAGGCTTATTCACTACTATGTGCATCACTCCACCACCCGCTTGATGTTGAACCCTTCCTGCTCGAGCATCCTCGCTACGAGCATCGCCTTGTAGGCCCGTGCCTCGTCCAGCGTATTGAACGTGTTCATCCCGTCATCCTCTGGCCGAGCCCATTCCTTGAGATTGCTCAGGCCATCCCACCTGCATCGGAACTGCTGCACCTCGAATAGTCCGTTCTTGAGCTCCACGATGCGGAACTGGGAGCCGTAGGGCGCCTTCTCGGTTTTCTTGTCTTTCCACACGCCGATTATGACGGCAACGGCTAGTAGGACTAGAGCTATTATCAAGATGTACATTATTTAGAGCCTCCTCGGGTCGGCGGGCAGCTCGAAGCACATCGAGTGAGTCTCGCCCGTGTCCTTGCTGCGTACGTTCACATCCATGCGGTCGTTGTATACCCCGCTCACGTATAGGGTTATCTCCAGGTCGGGACGGGAGGAGTGCGTGACCCGCAGGGGGTTCTTCTCGTGCATCTGCGTGCCGGGGGCGCCGCCAAGACACACGATGTTCTTGATCGTGAATAGATATTCCGTGGCGTTCTCTATCGCTTTAAGTATTTGCTCGTACAGTTCCCTGCCGGAGCAGTCGCTTTCCACGATAATCTCCTTGTCGGCAAATCTATCGTAGAGGTTAATGGTGTATAGTACGAAGTAGGTGCTCATGCGTGTACTCCTAGAAAAGTCTGCCGAGGATGAAGCCGAGGATTAGAGCCCCGAATATTCCGATTAGCATGTCGTTGGCATCGTATACTTCCTCGGGTATGGGGGTCTTGGCGGGCGTTTCCATGTGCTGTATGGGGTTGGCCGGGTGCAGGGGATGCAGCGGGCTCACGGGGCTCAATGGGCTGGCTGGGTTGTAGTGAAGCATCATCTGCGAGGTAGCGTACGGTGTGGCGTAGTTGTACGAGTTCACTGTTCAATCTCCTATAGATGCGACCAGGTCTCGAGGATGTCGCTAATCGTGCATTTTTCTCGGGTTAGGTTCATAGTGACGCGGTAGAAGTCGTACAGGTCGTCGGAATACGAGATTTCTAGTCCCGATTCAAGCCGTAGGGACAGGATAGACGCCGGGTTCTCGGGATAATTGTTGTATGTGAACCGGCTTATGGACGCGACCTTCGACAGGTCCCATATCCGGGTATCTACGGGTCTCTGCTTGCTTACTATGATAACCTTCATTTTTCCATCCCCTTGAGCTGTTCGCAGACGCCCTTGCACTCGGCGATGATTTCCTCTACCGTCCACCTGTGGCTATGTTTTTCCAGGTACGAGCCGTCCTCGTAATAGGCCGCATAGTCCCCGGCGTGGCCATAGTCCCACCCGATAATCCAGTCGTCGTTCTTCTGTACCGGGTACACGCTGTCACCGGTATATGTCACGCCACCATGTACATCGATCTTTTCTGCTTCATCCCATTTAGGGCTCCATCCATGCAGGGGATGCTCTTCCGGGATTGCCACGTATGCCGTAGGATGCCTGCCGTTGAGGTTCTTTACGTAGAACCTGTAGCCGCAATGCTCCCCCATGGCGATGAGGTATGCCGGGAAGTCTCCCTGGGGCTTGTTGATGTCGTAGTGGTACTTCATTTCCTGCTCGAAATATATCTGCATGCTGCTCTCCTATGCGGCCTTGGCGGCCAGTTTCTTCCTGCGCTTGTATTCCCTGTTACGTTGACGTTTACGCTCCAGCCGTTCCGGATCCTGCTTGAGCCTCTCGTAATAGCGTTGCCTCTTGGCTTTCACCTTGTCGGGGTTCTCCTGCTCCCACTTGTGGTATTTGGCCAGCATCTCGTCGTGGTGGTTCCAGTAGTGCCGTTTCTGCCGTTCCCGCGCTTTCACCTTGCGTCGCTCGAGGGACTCGGGGGAGCGGTTCGGACGTTTTACGTGCTTCGGGGGCACGGATATGGGGGTCTCGGCTATGCGCCTCCGCACCTCCGCCCAGTCGATGCCCCCCAATAGGCTATCCCGCATTGAAGGACGAGAGGACAATGACGGCGTCCTTGCCGTCGGGGATGCCGAGCGTGTATGTGCCTATCTCGGTTACGGACGTGACGTGCTGGTCGGGGCCGATGCTGAACCCATACTTGTATGCGATGTGGTCGTCGTCGGAGCGGTAGTCCTCTAGGAGCGCCTTGAGCGTGTTCAGATCCTTGCAGGCGATGACGGCGGAGTCGTACTCGTCCCAGTCAACGGGGGAGATATCTACCTTGAACAGCGGGACGGGAATAATGGGTTTAATCATAACTTGTTGTTCTCCATGTACTTGAGTGCCTTCTTTACGTACTTGTTGCGGGAATAGTCTTCGAAGAGTATTTCGTCATAGGAATACCATAGGGAGAAATCTTTCTCTATGTATAGGTCTATGTAATTTCCTTCATACCAGTACCTTGATACATTAGGTTTTACTTTGCCCGGATAGAAATGGAACAACCTGGAATCGTCGTTGTTGATGTGTATCAACTTGTAGTCGTTGCAGTATGTCCCATATATCTCTATGTTGGATATATGATGCAATGACAGTTCTGTTATGCCGGAAGCACTAGAAACGGGTTCACGTAGACAAACCCACTTTCCGAGCATGCCTGCTTTAAGTTCGGCGATTATCTCGGCGCACCCCCTGGCGTAGACCCTGTCCGCGGCCTTCTGGATGCGGACGGCCTCGCGCCCGAGGGCACGTAGCTGCCTTTCGTATTCTGCGTATTTCTTCATAGCCATAAATATAACACTTGTTCCGTAGCAATGTATGGTTTGTAATGAAAAAGTAAGTTATTTCTTCATTCCCGCTACGCTATCCGCAAGATGGACTTGACATACGAGGTGGCCTCCTCCAGGTCCTTCCGGGACACCTGCGTCCAGTGCACGTACTTGTCTCGGTCTGTTCGTAGGCACGTGGTGTCCGCCAGCTGTTCCCCGGTAAGGGTCTGCACCGATAGGTACAGGCCGGGACGCTTCAGCTTGAATATCGCCCCGAACGTGCCCTGCAGGTAGGCGTGGTAGAGCCGCGGGAACACGTTGTCCTGGGATATCTCGTACACGGCCTTGCTGAAGCAGGCCATGAGGTCGTCCAGCGTCCGGATCAGTCCCGCCTTGTCCGTAAGGGACTTGCTCACTACGCCTTTGTATGCGTCCCTCTCCGCAGCAATGTGGGATATGTCCCTGGCGGCCATGCAGAACATGCCAGCTATACAGTTGCGGATGGCGTGCCACTGGCGCCAGTCCTCGGGGACGCCCTTGTTGGCGTGCACGTACGCGGATACGGCGCAGGAGAGGCGGGCGAGGGATTTGAACTTTACTATCCCCTTGCCGAGGCGCCGGCGCAGGCGGGCGAGTCCCTTCTTGTCGGCGCTGTGGAAGCCCATCAAGGTGTCCGCCTCGAACCCGCTGAAGCAAAGGACCTGCGTGGCCGTGACTCCGTTCTTATGGATACGGAGGCGGTACAGCTCCTTGATGTAGCACTTCTCCTCCCGTACGTGGTACACAGCGAGGACGTGCCCGTAGGACTCGATGCGGCAGGTGGCTATGGACTCGGGGTCTACGTAGTTAGTGATGCGCCGGATATGCATGGGCAGGCCGTCCAGTCCGAGGAGGGGCAGGATGGACTTTTCTTGGATGCCTAGTTCAGTCATTGTTGTTCTCCGATAATGCTTTCCGCGAACCTGCGGACCATGTCGGGCGTGACCGCTTCCACGGGCACCCCGTACGTATCTTTTGACCCGTCGGCATCCGTGCGGATATCTATGTAGCACAGCAGCTCGTCATCGCCGTTGTACGCCCCCCAGCGCACTAGCGGTTGCTTGCGCCCGTGCCGGAGCAGGTACAGCACCTTCCGGGTGGCGGAGGTCGTCAGCCCCGCCCTGTGGACGGCGGATACAAATTCCTCGTAGGTCATTCTTTCACGGGATAGAGCTCAATGCGGTCGATGTTATAGTGTGTGACGATGTCGGGGAAGTCCAGGAGGCGGTCGCCACCGATGCTGCAGGCGAAAGACTTGCCCTCCTTGAGCGCCTTCAGCAGTTCCGCACCTCCGGGGGCGCTCTCGTCGATGTTGATGGTGAACTGGGGGTTCTGGGAGTCCGTTCCGTTAATGCCGCCCACGGTGCCCACGTAGCACTCGGACTTGTCCTCGCGCACGAGCATCACCCTGCGTTCGTTCTCGGGCTTGGAGAGGTATTCCTCTATAGCCTGGAGGGGAAGGAAGAACTTGGCGCGGGGGTTCTTGACATTGTTGAAGATATGTTCCATTATGGTTTACTCCTTGTTGAGTCGTTTGGTCTTGTAGGCGAGCATCATTTGGAGGTGCTCAAGTGGCAGCGCCTCGGCCAGGGCCTCTATCGCTACCGTAGTTTCAAATATAGGCTTGGCCGAGTTCGGGAACGAGCCGCTGACGAGGTAGTCGTTCAGGGATATGACGTATCCCCCGTCGGGGCGGCGCATAAGGCCGAGCCCAGCCTTGATGGGGCGGTTATTCTCATCGCGGATGCCGATTATCGGTGCCATGTGTAACTCCATGTTCTAGTTTCCGTTAAAAGTGTTAGAAACTATTAAGGAACTCAAACAATATGGATTGTCCAACTTCCTAGGCCGGAACAAGCGGCCACTATCGGCTATCCCGCTCACGCAGGAATCGCCGACTACTTTTCTCAAGATGTTCAACGCCCCGTTCATATCTGTATCCAGTTTTACTTGACAAAAGTGCTAATGGCA
>Ga0265301_10004325_pt1 | contig 14383 bp, 10 predicted proteins | sample AusTroGonzalo_MG_2_FD_193488 | JGI IMG/M metagenome (GOLD analysis project Ga0265301, IMG submission 193488) | Bovine rumen microbial communities from tropical cattle in Woodstock, Queensland, Australia - Gonzalo_04 | ecosystem: Host-associated > Mammals > Digestive system > Stomach > Rumen ...
TCAAGAACCTGAAGAGCCTCTCCGTGAGCGAAAACGACCTCATGGAACTGCCGGAATCCATCGGTGAACTTACAAAACTTGAAAACCTCTACCTCGGTTACAACAGCCTTTCGGACCTTCCGGAATCTGTGGGCAAGCTCGTGAACCTCCAGACGGTGAACATTGCCAAAAACCAGCTCCTCGACCTGCCGCTCGAAGTGGGCAACTGGAAAAAGGTCGTCAAGTTCTCCCTGCACGACAACATGCTCTCCGAAATCCCGCCGACCATCGGCAAGATGACGAGCCTCGTGAAGCTCTACCTCGACAACAACGAGCTCACGACGATCCCGGCAACGCTCTCGCACCTTGAGAACCTCGAAATTCTCATGGTCTCGGGCAACCGCCTGGGCGCCATCCCGTCGGAATTCAGCAACCTGAAGAGCCTGCGTGAACTTGTGCTCGACGCAAACCAGCTCGCCACGCTCCCAGAAAGCCTTGCCGAATGCGAAAACCTCAAGACGATTTCCGTCATCGAGAACCCGATGGAAGAAGGCATTCCTCGCGTGCTCCTCGACAAGAAGGGACTGAGCATCGACCAGTAGCGGCTTCGCCGTACAAACGATCGAAGGATAAAGTCATGTTTCTCCGAATAATTCTAGCTGCTACGCTCTTGAGCTTACTCGGATGTTCGGACTTTATCCATCCGGTCAAGAGCACGCCTGAGCCCACAGAATATTCTTTTAACTACTGGCTCCTGCAAAAAGTATATCTGTACGAGGACGAGCTTACCGACTTGTCCCCAAACGGGGATTCCGATTCCATTAAACCTCAACTTTACGATCTTCTCAAGGACCCGTTTACCACATACGTTCCCCCCACCAAAAGTGAAGAACGAGCCACCGCCATCAATACAAGTCTTGTAGTAGGCGGCGATGTCGGGATGCGTTATTTCTACAACGAAAATCTGGATTACCCGATTATCATCACGCGAGTCTACCCCAAGAGTCCCGCCGGCAGAGCTGGCGTTCCAAGATACGGTCGCATCATCAGCGCAAACGGGATCGACCTCTCTGGAGAAGCTAAAAAAGTTAAAGCCGTTTACGATTCGGTTTTAAGTTATAGCAAAAACATAGACCTCGTCGTCGCACAGAATAACGACACCAATTTGTACAAGCTCGAAAAAGAAACCGTCTACGCACCTACTGTCTTTGTCGACACGGTAGATAGCAAGACCGCAAAAAATTCCTCCGGAATCATCTTCATTACAATTGAAGGATTTAAGCCGACAACGGCAAACCAAGATAGCGGCACATACGGGGAACTCAAAGCATACCTCGACTCCACCGGCTCTGACAAACGAATCCGTGTACTCGACCTGCGAGGGAATCCCGGTGGTCACGTGAACCAGTGCCTTGCCGCAGCAGACCTGTTCGTAAAACAAGGAACACTATCGACAAGACGTCAGCGCTCTCTCGACGCCGACGGTGAAACCAAATATACAGTATCGTCGATTAAAGCTAAAGCAGGCGACCCCGGAGAATCCGGCAAGTACATCATCTATGCCAATGGCGGCTCCGCCAGCTGTGCCGAAATATTTATCGCTGCAGTGACCGAAACGACAGACATTCCATTCGTCGGGAAAAAGACTTACGGAAAGGGCATCGGACAGACCAACTATTTCACATACGCAGGCGGGCTGGCGACAATAACCAATTTCGAATTTTTGACACCCAAAGGAAATTCCTACCACAAAAAAGGAATCTACCCCAAATACGAATGTGACAATGTAGCAGACCAAGATTGTGCCATCCAGTATGCCAATAAGATTTACGACTCAAAAAGTTCCAAGCAAGAAAACGCGCTTACCAAGCCATCCTATGAATTTGTATATTACAACAAAAATAATGCGATTTCGGAATTTGAGGGAGGCTCAATCATATGGGAAAATTCAAGCCATTACTTAGACGCGTTCAAAAAGTCTCAGCATTAATTTGTTTAGCAATAAGCTTTTTTTGCGGCATCAACCTTACCGCTTGCACTTCAGAAAACAGTTCTCCGTCAGGCACCAATTATTACACGCCCACCGTTTCCCGAGAATTTTTATACAACTATTACCTTCTCTTCTACCATTATAACGATAAGGATAAGTACCTAGGCAAGCCTGAAGACTATGTGGGCAAACTTAGCGAAGAGCAGGAAACCGCCTTGTCCCAAAAGGGTATTCCTTGGGATTATTTCGACCTTTATTACATGTACGCGCAAATGAACGATCCTTATACGTATTATTTGGATCCAGCCCATGCCGTAAGCAGGATTGAGAACTTTTATAATTCCGACAAAATATTCGGTTCTGGCTTTGAACTTGATTCAACCTTGATTTCTGAAAAATATGTCATCAAAAAAGTTATACCCAGTTCGCCTGCAGACAAGGCGGGGATAAAGGTCGGTGACGAGATTACAGCAATCGAAGGTATCGCCCCCACAAAGGAACTCATATACCGCAGGCTTTCCACGGATTATGAAGGCGAAACCATTACCTATACAATCAAACGCGATTCAACGACATTGACAATCCCCGTTGTACTCGCCACGTTCTTGTCTCCAACAGTCGAGCTGTCGTTCAAGGATTCCATCCCCATTATCAAAATTTTGGAATTTGTCCAAACCACATCAAACGAGCGCGGGACATACGGAGAATTTATGGATTACCTCCAGGCAACGCAAAACTACAAGTCTACCATTCTTGACTTTAGAAATAACAGAGGTGGCAATCTGAATCAATGCGTAGAAATGACGAAAGTCCTACTTTCCAAAGGCGATACGGCGATAAACATTATTCTTTCAGATGCTGACACCATTAACAAAAGGCAAATTAAGAATACAATAACAGCCGTTGCAACAGACGATGGATTTGCCAGCAACCGTTATTTTGTAATTCTCGCCAACGGCATGAGCGCAAGCTGCTCTGAAACCATGATTGCAGGCATTGTCTCGAACAAGAAATTCCCAGTTATCGGAACAACCACTTACGGAAAAGGCATCGGGCAACATATCATTGTGACCCCATCTTACTCATACGTTTCAATCACAGATATGAAAACCTATGACAAGAACATGGTCAGTTTCCACAAAGTCGGAATTGTCCCAGACTTCGTCATCAGCGACAACGAGCAAGCCTTAGAAAAAGCAATTGAACTCGCGAAAGCGAAAAGCTTCATTCGTATCGCGGGCTATGGAACCGAAAATACAGGGCATTTTGCCAAAGCAGCTCTCGAACCCGACTCTATGCCGGGATTCTACCTGCTGCCCGGAGAACATATTCAGTAGGAATTACTTCAGCACGCGCATACGGACCATGACGTCCGTATCGTTCACCTTGACCGCCGGCGAAGCAAGCGTAAGCTCAATTTCCTTGCGGATATCAGCCACCTGCTTTTTGAGGCGGGCCATACGATTGCCTTCGAGCTTCGGCGTTGCAATCATCGTCTTCTTTGCCGGGTTCATCCAGTTGCCACGATTGTCCTTGAAGCCCAAGTGCAAATGCGGACCTGTGCTGCGGCCAGTAGACCCCACCTTACCGATAACCTGACGCGGAGCAACCTTCGCGCCGACATTCACGCCACGCACGGAGAGGTGCATGTACCAGCTTTCAGTATTGTCCCTATGGCGGATGGCAATCTTATTACCGCTCAAGTCATCGTAGCCAGAAACCGTCACGACACCAGCAGCGACCGCATAAACCGGAGAACCCTTGGGGCTACCGTAGTCGATACCGTGATGCACTGTGCGACGCCCCGTAATCGGGTGGATGCGGGCACCATAAGGGCTTGTGATATGTAAACGGTCGAGCGGGTAACGGAGACCTTCGAAAATGAGCGCCTCGCCCTTTTCTGTGTAATGGGCATTGAAGGTACTCTTCGGATCCGGGTCTTCATAGCGGAAAGCTTCGTGATGACCAACGGTATGTCCGTCAAATTCAGCGTAAAGCACCTTGCCACTAATCCAGATGGAATCCTGATAGAACTTTTCTTCGAGCAAGATGCGGAACTTGTCGCCCGGGCGAGCTAGCTGGAAAGAGACCTTGCACTGCAAAACGGCGCTCACGACGCCAACCATGCGCCCAGGAATACCGACCTTGTGCAAAATGCCGCTCAGTGTGCTCCCGTTTTCCAAAGCGCCTTCAAAAACGGACTGACGGATTGTTACCGGCTTGTCGATACGGCTATAAGTAAAACCAGAATCGACCTTGCTCAGCATGTGGACTGTTGCCGGGTTCGGAGCAAAGCGGAAACGCTGAACTTCGCCTGCAGTATCGAGAGCGGCATAGAACACCTGCCCAACGCGCAGCGCTGCCAGTTCAACAGAGTCCTGCAAGGCAATCACAATCTTGCCACGTTCCTTTTCATTGATGTTCATGCGGTAAAGCACCTGGAAAAGACCATCGCCCGCACGGACTGTATCGTTTTTCACAAGCCACTTCGAAGTTTCGCCCTGAGCTTTGGCAATCAGCGCTTTCAAGGAATCTGCGGCAGCTTCGAGCTTTGCATTTTCTTGCTTTAAAGCATCTATTTTTTCTTGTTCGTTACATCCGGTAAGTGCAATCGCAACAACACACAGTAAAAAGAAAATTCTGGACATAAACACCCGCTCTTAAAATTTCAAAAGCAAAGATAAAATTTTTTACACCACCAACGAGATGGCGATCCCGCCCCGGAACGTGTCCGGGGTGACAATAAAGCAAAAATGACAGCGCAAAAAAAATACCCCGCGCGGGTGGGCGCGAGGCATTCAATTTCAAGCGAAATGCTTAAGATTACTTGGCAGCCTTCTTAGCAGCCTTCTTCGGTTCCGGCTTAGCCTGTTCTGCCGGCTTTTCCGGAGCGATAACTTCGAGAAGTTCCATTTCGAACTTGAGGACAGAGTTACCCGGGATAGCACGGTTGCCACGCGGACCGTAAGCGAGATCGCTCGGGATCCATGCGACGACCTTTTCGCCAACCTTCATGAGCTTGAGCATTTCCGTCCAGCCAGCGATAACGGCAGTGACCGGGAATTCAAGCGGCTGACCACGGTCGACAGAGCTGTCGAACTTGGTGCCATCGAGGAGCGTACCGGTGTAGTGGACCTTGACCCTGTCTTCGTCCGTCGGGGTTACACCCTGACCTTCAGTAATGATCTTGTACTGGAGACCGCTCTGCGTGGTCACGACACCTTCAACAGTCTTGTTCTGAGCGAGGAAAGCTTCACCTTCAGCCTTGTTCTTTTCGGCAGCGAGGCTGTCTTTCTTCATCTTTTCAGCCTGACGGTCAGCAGAAAGCTTGTTGAGCGTTTCCATGACGATGGAGTCGTTCATCAAAAACTTAGCAGAATCGCTATTGTAGCGTTCCTTGAATGCCTGGATGAAGAGATCGAGATCGAGATCGATGGAATCGCGAGTCACGAGCTGGAAACGAGCCTGGTTACCAAAATGAGCACCGAGAGCGTAGCTGTACTTGTCCTTTTCAGTCACAAGCGAGGTCTTTTCGGCAGATGCTGTTTTGCACGGTTCGCAACCCGTCATAAGCATGGCAAGAGCGCCAGCTGCAACAATCAATTTAGTCTTCATTTTTATCCTCTATGAAAAATAGACTTCCTTAAAATAGTAAAACAAACCACATAAAGCTTACAATAATTTTCTTTTTACCTTTACATTTAGTATATTTTCCGCTGTCAATTAAACTATCAGGAAATATTATGTGCGGAATTATCGGATATAATGGAAAAGGGGAAGCTTTACCGGTCCTCGTCGAAGGGCTTAAGAAAATGGAATACCGAGGCTACGATAGCTCAGGTGTTGCCGTCATCGAAAACGGACAAATCAAAGTTGTCCGTGCCTCCGGGAAAATCAAGGCTCTCGAAGACAAATTAAAAACCACCCCGATCAAGGGTTCCATAGGCATCGCCCACACGCGCTGGGCCACCCACGGCGCCCCCACTGAAACAAACGCCCATCCACACACAAGCTATGATGGAAAGATTTCGATTGTCCACAACGGCATTATCGAAAACTACGCAAGCCTCAAGGCAAAACTCATCTCCGAAGGCATTGAATTCAAGTCTGAAACCGATACCGAAGTCGTAGCCCACCTTATCGCCCGCTATTATAATGGCGACCTCAAGTCCGCAGTACTCAAGGCACTCAAGCAGATTGAAGGTACATTCGGTCTCGGCGTCATCAGCAGCGACGAACCGAACGTTTTGATTGGCGCCCGTCGCGGAAGCCCGCTCATCTTGGGTATCGGAAACGACTGCGATTTCTACCTCGCGAGTGACGTTTCCGCCATCATCAACCACACACAGAAAGTTGTTTACCTCGATGACAATGACATCGTCCAAATCAAGGACGGCGGATACTCCATCGTAAACATGAGCAGCCACGAAGTGCAGCGCGAAGTCCAGGACGTGGAATTTGACGCCGATGCAGTCGCCAAGGGCGGATTCCCGCACTTCATGCTCAAGGAAATTTTCGAACAGCCCGAAGTGCTCCGCAATACCATGCGTGGTCGTTTGCTCACCGCCGAAGGTAATGCAAAGCTCGCCGGCCTCGACACAAACATCAAGGAACTCCGTAACATCAACCGTATTATCATCACTGCCTGCGGCACGAGCTACTATGCAGGCATGGTCGGTGAATACATGATCGAAGACCTCGCCGGCGTTCCGGTCGAAGTCGAATACGCTTCGGAATTCCGTTACAGAAATCCGATTATCAAGCCGGGTACACTAGTCATTGCCATTAGCCAGTCTGGCGAAACCGCAGATACGCTCGCCGCTCTCCGCGAAGCCCAGCAGAAAGGAGCAACCGCACTTGCCATCTGTAACGGTGTCGGTTCGACAATTGCACGCACAAGCGACGGTGGCGTTTACCTGCACGCCGGTCCGGAAATCGGTGTGGCTAGCACCAAGGCATTCACAAGCCAGGTCACCGTGCTCGCCATGATTGCCCTCTTGCTCGGTCGTCAGCGCAGACTCAGCTTTGAAACAGGCGCCGACATCGTGAAGGACCTCTTGGAACTCCCGGATCTCGTGACGGAAACGCTCAAGCTCTCCGACAGCATCGCCGAAATCGCAAAGACGCTCTGCAAGGCAAACAACTTCTTGTATCTCGGTCGCCACTTCTGCTACCCGGTCGCCATGGAAGGAGCATTGAAACTCAAGGAAATCAGCTACATCCACGCTGAAGGCTACCCCGCTGCAGAAATGAAGCACGGTCCAATTGCCCTTATCGACGAAAACATGCCGGTCGTGGTCATCGCCCCGAAGGATTCGCTCTTCGACAAGATCATCAGCAACATCCGCGAAATCAAGGCACGCGGTGGTAAGGTCATCGCCGTCACGACGGAAGATTGCCACCCGCTTGACGAAATCGCAGACCACATCATCACGGTCCCGAAGACCCGCCCGATGCTCATGCCGATTCTCGCCTGCGTCCCGCTCCAGTTGCTCGCTTACCACATCGCCGTGTTGCGCGGAAACGACGTGGACCAGCCGAGAAACCTCGCCAAGAGCGTGACGGTGGAATAAGACGGCTTTGCCGCAGTTAGCAAAGCTTAAAACGTAAAGCATTGAACGCAAGCCCCTCCCGATGGGAGGGGCTTTGTGATTGACTGTTTATGTAATTTCTATATTGTAGTTCAATGGTTGATTCCGAAGCTCTTGAGCAAGAAGATTATGAAGTAAAAATCGGTTCGTTTAACGGGCCGATGGATTTGCTTGTCTATCTCGTTCAGAAAAAGGAAATGACGCTAGACCAGATTCCCATTGCAGAAATCGCAGACGACTTTTTGAAATGGGTGAACGAATATTCCGAAACAGACCTTTCCAAGGCAGGCGACTTCTTGTTTATGGCAAGCCGCCTGATGGCGCTCAAGGTGCAGGAGTTGCTCCCCGCCGAAGAACGCGATCCGGAGATGGAAGAGGAATACAACGAAGACCGCGAAAAGCTCATGAAGGAAATGTTGGAATACCAGCGTTTCAAGCAGGTCGCAAGCGGTCTCCAGGAAATGGAAGCGAAGAACTTCGGAACGTATTCCCGTGGGCGCCTCGAAAAGACGCAGAGCGACGACGACACTCTTGCCGATGCAAACATCTGGCAGCTTTTCCGCGCCTACCAAAAGAGCTTAAAGACAAAGATTTCCGAGACGATCCACCATATTGAATTGGACTACGTGACCATTCAGGACCGTCAGCAGGCAATCAACAATTTCTTGAACGTGCATGGACGTGCGCTTTTTGAAGACTTGCTCGACAACGATTCACACCCGATTGTCGCAGCGGTGACGTTCATGGCAATGCTCGAAATGATCAAGACGGACGACATTGTTTTCCGTCAGAGCGAACTTTTCGGACCAATCTGGATTTACCGCAAGAAGAACAACCCCGAGTACGCCGACGAAATGGCGCACGAGACCGTATTCTTCAGCAAGGATCCCGAAGTCAAGGCTGGGCTTGTGGAAACAATCCGCAGCCAAGCAATTGCACGTTCCAAGGAAAAGAGCGTGGGCGACCTTGCCGCTACGATGCGCGAAGCCGTACTTTGGACGGAACGCGGCAGGAACGTTACGGAAGAAGACCTCAACGCGATGTTGGAAGGTCGCGAAGACATTTCCGAAGTGCAGGACAATCCGTTTGCCGACATGATTGCGGAAGCGGACGCCGCCGAAGGCGCACTGCAGGCAGCAAGCGCTCCCGCTGGAGACGCACAACAGTCCGCAGCTCCAGGAAGTACCGAAAGCGCAAATACCGAACAAGCTCCAGTCAACGGAGATTCGACTGTTCCTGCAAATGATAATGCTGCTACCACAATCGAAAATGCAGAAACAGTTCCGGCTCAAGACGCTACACAGTCCGCAGAAGCATCCGCTAGCGAGGACGAGGCTCCGGTACTTAGCAAGAGTTCAATTCCTGAATTCAGCGTGAACGACGATGACGATTCAGAAGAACGCGCCCACACATTTGAACCGGTAGATGAAATCGTCGAAGAACTTGATGAAGATGAAATCGAATCCGGTAAAGCGGAATCCGTAAAGGAAGAGTTCGCCGAAAGTTCGGACGACTCCAGTGCAGAAAGCACATTCCAAGGTTTGAACGAGCAGTCTGTCCAGCAGATGAGCGACGAGGAATTTGCCGCCTTTATGCAGAAGGCCCAAGCGTTCTACAACAACGCCAGTTCCGCACAGTCTAGCGAAGCGCAATCCGCATCAACGCAGGCACAGTCAAGCGCCACGAAGCCGACCTCCGCAGCATCTCACAGCACTAATTCTTACACTTCTTACAGCAGCTCCAGCAAGAACTCTTGGGATGAGCCCGCACCGGCTGCAGTTCAATCCGTTCAAGAAGAACCGGAAGAAGACAAGTATTCCTCTTACAGTTTCGGCAACGAAATGACAGATGAGGAATATATCGCTTACTTGAACCGCAGCGCCCGCGCAAGCCGTAAGGAAGAATCGAAGCCCGCGGCTGGTTCCGAGAAGTCCGCTGCATCCACACCAAGCGCTGCTCCTGAAAAGCCCAAGAAAAAGTCATTTATGCCCGAAGATGATGAAGGCGGAATGACGGACGAAGAATATCAAGCTTACCTCGCCGAACATGGAGATGACGATGAAGACGAAGAAGGCCCCGTTGTCTACGGAGCCGGTAAAGATTAATTCTTCGTTTACCTAAAATTTATCCAAATAATTTAGCGATATACGGATAGGCTTCATTCGGCAAGCGGAAATGCTTTGCTATATAGAACATATAAGGAATCTTGACTGCTGCAAACGGCCAAACCCGCTTTGTGGCTTCCGCGATTTTCTGCGGGTCTGTCGTTTCCAAATAAGCAGGGAAGAAAATGTTCCAATGAGCCAAAAGTTCTTCTTTATTCATGTGGAAAACAAGATCCGCCTTTTGCTCATCCATTCTGTGCGTCATGCTCCACAACATACCCAAATCCCAACCAGGGTCACCATAGCCGAAATCGCCCATATCAATCCAAAGTGTTCGCTTTCCATCGGTAATGACGTTGCTAATTTGCAAATCGCCATGAAGGCAAGTCGGGGTGTCGGGAACCGTATTGATAAAAGCCAAGGCCTTTTGCTTGTAAAAGTCAGGAACTACAGCCTTTTCAAGATAAAAGCGACGGAATTTTTCCTTTGTTGACACAAGTTTTGACGTATCCGCTTTCGTCGAATGGAGTTTCTTAGCCATTTCTGCAAATATCAAAGAAAGCTCTTGCAAACGACCCGGTTCTTCTGAAATAATTCTCGAAAAAGAGCGTTTATTCCGGATAAGTTCATATTCAGCACCAAAGCGTTCGCCATCCGTTATCAAGCGAATTGGTTTTGGAGTCGGAACCCCCAAATCAAAAGCAGTGCAAGATGTCAAAAAATCTTTTTTAGCACAGTCCGCTTCGAATCCGGGGTGATAAAGTTTCGCAATCGTATCGCGAGTCTTGTGCGTATACGCAATTGAAGTTGCGCCTTCTCCAGTCGCTACATATTCATCCAAATTGATTTTTTCAACCTGTTCTGCCATAACAACTCTCCTAATAAAATTTTTCGACCAAGGAATGAACCACTCCTGCAAACAACTTCTTGTAAGCATCAGGAGTCGGCATTAATATTGAACGGATGCAAACATCCAAAGGAGCAAACTTGCCTGCAAGAGCCGTGAAGGCGGAGATGTCCTTATTCCCCGTGTAGGCCTCAGCAAACAAGTTCCAAAAATTTTTCAATTGTTCCTGCGACATGTGGAAGATATCCTGCGCTGTCGGAAACTGAGAATAGACTTGGCAAACCAAGAACAAATGGCCCATATCGAACATCGGCGAACCATGACTAAACCAGCCAAGGTCAATCCAATAAGGTTTACCATCGGCAGAAATAATCAGGTTGCCCATCTGGAAATCGCCATGCAAGCAGGTTTTCTCGTCTTCTACGCCCTGAAGAAACGCCCGCAATTTTTCCTTATCAGCATCATCAACAAAATCAGACGCATCGACACCCTTCAGGGCAAGATCCTTGCGGCTTGGGAAAAAATCCGTATTGCAAGGAATGGCGTGCAGTCGCAAGCCCAATGAAGCGAGCAACTTAGCCATTTCTCCGATACGTGACGATTCATCCGCACAAATACGCGAAAGCGATTTCTTCCCCTTAATAAGTTCCACGAGTTGACCGTAGCCATCCCCCACGCGCACCATATCAAACATGCGAGGCGTCGGGATTCCCAAAGCGTAAACATGCTGGGCAAAATCAAGTTCCTGCTTAACGGTTGCCTCATCACAACGGGGCGGGTTATTCACTTTCAAGAGGAAATCAGGATGACCGGGATGCACATAAGTTTTCCCGTTACCGCCCTCACCTACCTGCGTCCAGGTACTAATATCAATATTCTGGTATTCCATTTTTTTGCTCCCCAAAAAAATATTTCTCTTTATAAAGATACCGCTTTTTCTTTAGAAAAGGACAAAAAGAATTTAGCTGATACTCCAAATTATTCAATATTGGCGAGTTATTATTTGATATTGGCGAATTTTGCCGCAAAATCAGTAAAAAAAAGCCCCGCCGAAGCGAGGTTTAACGGAGATTCCGTCCCCATTCGCGGATCATGACTACTAAGCAGCAAAGCTGCAAGTAGTCAAAGAAATTAGAGTCCGGAATGACAGAACGAGGATGACTAATCAATCGTTAATCGTCGTTACGACCGCCGAGAAGTCCTGCGCGATATGCCCAGTAGAGCAACTGCAAGATAGACGAAATTGCAGCGGCAACGTACGTGAGGCCTGCGGCAAAGAGCACGCCAGAGACGGTATTGTATTCGCGACCTGCGGCAACGACTTCCATGCGGGCAAGAGCCTTCTTGGCACGTGCAGAAGCGTCAAATTCCACAGGCACGGTCACAAGCGTAAAGAGTGTCGCAAGCGCAAAGAGCACCACGCCTACAACCGCGAGAGAGTGTCCAAGAGCCTTGCCCATGCCCATAAGCATAATGCCGATAATCACAAGCCATGGTCCGAGATTAGAACCGATGTTGGCGGCAGGCACAATGGCAGAACGGAGCCACAGCGGGAAGTAGCCTTCAGCATGCTGGATAGCGTGACCGACTTCGTGAGCGGCAACGCCTGCGGCACTTGCATTGCGGCCGGAATAAACTTCGGGCGACAGGTTGAGCGTCTTGTTCAGCGGATTGTAATGATCCGAAAGAAAGCCCTGGTGCTTGAGGATTTTCACATCGGTAATGCCCGCTTCCATAAGGATAGCCTTGGCAACATCGGCTCCGGTGAGGCCACTAGAAATTGTGACTTTTTGGCCAGCGGCAAAGCGCTTCTTGACCAACAGGGAAACGGCGCCCGAAAGCACGAGCGTCACCACGAGAATCATCATGTATAAAGGATCGAACATCATAATTTTAGTTCCTTAATTTCACTATCCAATTTACAAAAAGAATGGCGAAAGCGACTGTGATTTCGTCACTCTTTTTTGCTTATTGTCGCCGATTTTTACATGTCACCGGTGGTGAACTTGCTCTTGTCGCGCAAATGCGTGAGGAACATGCCCAGCACGAAGTAGATGACAGCCTGTATCGCTAGCAGATAAAGCTTAGGCGCCACATCGTAAATGTCACCGCCCATCTGTTCAATCGAGAGCCATGCGGGTACGGCAAACGTACTCGGCAGAATGTACGAAAGCCCCACCATCCAGCTCGGCATCAAATAGCTCGGCCAGCTAAAGTTCGCAAGGAACAAGATTGGGATGGAGAGGTTCAGGAACAACTGCATGCTCGATTCACGGTGCAAGAACACCTGCGAGAGGCACATGCCAAAGTTGATGACCGAAGCAAGGAACACCACCGCAAAAATCGTCATCGGCAAGAGTTCGCCACGACGCGGGAAGTCGAACAAGTTGTAGATGAAACAATGGTAGAACAAGATGAAGCAGCAATAATGCAAGAAGTATGCGAGCGAACGCCCTAAGTAACGGTACGGCATGCTCTCGTTTTCAACTTCGGAATAGCGATTGTTCCTACGGAAACGCCTGTGAGCACGGGCTCCACCCATAATGCAAATGCCGATAATCAGCGACTGCTGCAAAATCACCACAAGCACGCTCGGGACAACGTAATTCGAATAGCTCCCCGTATTGTTGAACATGGTCTGGATGGATAGCGGCATCGGGTCGCGCATCGCCATCGCTTTTGCAGAAGGCACCTTTTTGCCGAGCGCAATCGCCTTCACCTTACTCACCGCACCAACCGTCAGCGCACATGTCGAGAACGCCGTTCCAATCGTACCGTGGAGCATCACGTAGGCGCCATGCGTAAAGATATCAATCTTGGTCGTTTTCTTGTCGATCAAGTCCTTTTCCATGTTCTCGGGAATGACCATGAAGCCGAAAATGTCTTCACGCGCCATTGCGGTTTCCGCTTCGAGCATGTCGTTAAAGACAGCCTTGACTTCGACCTGTTGCGTTGCGGCCGCCATTCGCGTAAGTTCACGGGATTTTGCAGAATGGTCCAAATCCACCACAGCTACAGGAACTCGTGTCACCGTCTGGTTCACGTATGCAGTCGGGTAGTAAAACGCGTAGAGAATACCCGCCACAACAAGCAACAACACCGCAGCCGGATCCGTCACGAACAACTTCCATTCTGTCAAAGTAACTTTCAAAAGACGACTAATCATTTGCGCCTCCTGATTTTCTTGAGCAACTTCTTGAATAGCGTATCAACGGGCACGATGTTTTCTTCTTCAACGACAACCGGCATTTGAGAATCCAGTTTCAAGCGGTATTGCCAGCGGAGCACAATTGTAAAGCAACCAAGCAAACTCCAGAACAAGGCCATGCCGCCCATGAGCTTGATGACTTCCCAGGATTCAGCCATGCCGACATCGCCGAGGAGCATCATGGACTGCACGCGGAGCACATGCGTAAGCGGGAGCAGGAATGCAAAGCAACGCACGGCAAACGGCATTGCCATCACGGGGAACGTCTGGCCGGCAAACGCAAATGCGGGGCCGCCAATCACGCCCGAAACGCCAGTCGCAATTCGCATCACGCCAGTCACGCCCACAAAAGTAATGCCAGCGCCAAAGCAACAAATCACCATCAGAAGTTGTGCCACGGAGACCATTACAAATTCATCAAAGCCCATCGGCATAAGCATGCGGTGCGTGTACGCATAACAGCCCATGTATTCAAGCCAGAGGATAATCACAGCCGGGACAAAAGCGGCCACGCCAAGCGTTACCCAGGAGCGTTCCGCAGAACTATAAAATTCACGAACGCGCTTGTCGCGAAGCGGGAACGACGCAATGTATACAGCCACAAGCATCCCCGCCAAGTGGAACATAGCGGACAAAAGTCCAAGAGCCAGGAACCCCTGGTAA
>Ga0265301_10004329_pt1 | contig 14378 bp, 13 predicted proteins | sample AusTroGonzalo_MG_2_FD_193488 | JGI IMG/M metagenome (GOLD analysis project Ga0265301, IMG submission 193488) | Bovine rumen microbial communities from tropical cattle in Woodstock, Queensland, Australia - Gonzalo_04 | ecosystem: Host-associated > Mammals > Digestive system > Stomach > Rumen ...
CGCGAACCTCTCGAAGCTGGAGGCAGGCGTCGACAGGATCAACACGAACCTCGAGAAGCCTCATACCTACACGGACAGCAACGGCAACACGGTCATCCAATACAAGAACGTGAAGCGCGTGATAAAGAATTGAGTCTATAAATTATCGGGGGCGGCCATCAGAGGCGGCTCCCACCTCCAAAGCGGAGGACCATATATTTGTGCCAGGGCGAACGCCATATACCGCCCTGCGCGTTTTCTCGGGCGGAGGTGGTACGTGAGTATCGCCTCCTTTCTTTTGTCCCTTCCCGAAGGTGGAGAGGATGCCGTGACGGCAAAAGTGAAATAGGGGGTGTTAAGTGGGGAATATGGGGGTGTTAAGTGGGGAATATGGGGGTGTTAAGTGGGGAATATGGGGGTGTTAAGTGGGGAAAGGGGTATTTGTAAGTATCTGAAATATAAAAGGTTACAAGGCCGAAAATTTGCCTATATATTTATAGTCTTTATAGACTTTATAAATAGAGCCTGAAGGAGGGGGCTGAGGCCCCCCACGGCTCTATATTTTTTTCGATATTTGATGAGAGGATGACAGTCACCGGAAGAGACAGGAGTGAAGGGTGAGGAGCAGGATCTTCCGGAGCATCTCCTTCGCGTGAGCATGGAGTCCTCCATGAAGGACGTGGCAGGCAGTTCCCCAGTGTATCGAAATCGCTGGGGGGTAGCCTAATACCCCCGGAAGTAAAAAGGCGGCCACGAGCTTCCGCTCCCGTCGGCATCTCCTTCAGGGGTGAGGGCGGCCTCATCATCAGCAAGCAGGAGGCCGTCGGAGTGAACGCTTCACACACGAACTCTCTGGAATAGCAAGTTGTACTTTTGTGCGGACAAAGCAATACAAGCAAGTTGTATTTTTGTGGCCACAAAAGATAATTTGCCCGATATCGGGGAACAGTCGCAACTCCATGAGGATGATGGGACAGGACGGCGGGATCATGGAGCCAGTCCCTTCTGCAAATTTATAATTATGCAATTATGCAAATATGAGATTATGATATTCTGAAATTATGCAATTCTGATATTATGCAATTCTGATATTATGCTTTTATGAGAATCTGAAGATCTGAGAATCTGATATTATGCAATTAGCATTTTATGATATCCCAGAGACACCGCCACGATGGCATGAGAGGGCAACAGGAGCCGCGTGAGGCCTTCATCCCTTCGAGGGTGTATAATTTACCATCGGGAGCAGAACGACGCGACAGGGGCGAATTGTGGGCGTTTTCGTATTATGTGCCATGAAAAAACGTTAGCTTGCTACCCGTCACGGCGGGAGTTCTCCACCCTGAAATTGAACTTTCAGGGGTATTAGGCTTCCCCATTGAAAAAACGATGCAGCAGCGCAAGCGCCCAGGCATCAGGAATAATCACGACACGGGAGGAAGATGCAAAAAAGCGGCTGAGGCTGTTTTCGAGCCGTCTGGAGCCCGTCTCTCCCTTCATGCGGTAAACAGTCCACCGAAAAGAAAACGAGGCCACAGCGGCCACAAAAACGCGAAAAACGACTCAGGGATGAGGCTCACGGATGGCCATGAACTTCGGATGAACTCCGAAAAAGTTCTCAGTTTAGCAACGGAAGTGCAACGGGAAAATGATGGCGAACTGAGGATGAACTGATGAAGAACGGCTCACGGATGAGGCTCTTCCCCTTCCTCTTCCTTCAGTCCGGAGAAGGTGGTTTTATTGTTAATAACAATAGATTTACAATGGAAAACAATGCAGATATTATTTTTTTTCGTATCTTTGCAGCGTATTTTTAAAGTGTTTCATCTATGCCTTTCAAGAAGGGAGAGAGCGGCAACGCAAACGGACGGCCGAAGGGTGCCAGGGGTAAGCTCCGTACCAATGTGAGGGAGTTTATAAAGGACATCATCGACGAGAACCGCGAGAAGTTCAACACGGATCTGAAGAACCTCGCGGCAAAGGACCGCGTCGATGTCATGGTGAAGTTGATGGGCTTCGTGGTACCAAAGCCCCAGAGCATCGTGGTGCAGGATATGACTCCGACGGACACGGGCGTGGCCTCCGTCGACATCGACAACGCGCCCGAGGATATCCGTGAGGGGTACTTCAATTATCTGGACTGGGCCATCACGAACACGGGCGAGGGACACGATGCAGCCGCCGGACTCATGGAGGAGGAAGAGAACGACTAAAGAAGGAGGGAAATATGATACTATCAGACAGTCAGCGCGAGGAACTAACAGCGGAGATAACGGAGGCCATCAACGGCAACTACCGGACGCGGATATTATTCGAGGAGAACATAAAAGAGGGCCTCTCCGACCTTCTCGGAATGTGCTGGAACGACTACAACGAGCAGAGCGACGTCTTCCTCTGCAGGCGTCCCTTCTATACGGAAGACGAGAGGGGAACTTTCGGGTACATGAGGCTCCGCGATGACAACGGGCGCGTGCTGGGATATGACGGAGACGGAGGCGATGACCTCACGGACTCCCACTATGATCCGTCCCCTGCAGACAAGAGAAGGATCTCCTCCATCATGGAGAGCGGCACCCCGCTATATTACTATATCGGCTTCGAGCTGGCCAACTACCTGGGCGTGGTACTGAAGGAGTACACGCGGCAGGCAGTCTATGAGTACGAGAGGAAGCGGCACAGGCTCTTTGACCTGACCGTGCAGAGCGAGAACAACAGCGCGCCATACATCGCCCTATATAAGAGCTATTTCTCCCAGTACGGGAAGATATACGACCTCCCCACCCTGACGGCAGGGACGGAGGCGAGGAAGGGCTACTACACCCGTCTGATAGAGAGAGTCAGGAAGGGAGAGGTCACGCTTTCACAGATACGCCACTTCCCACACGGCAGGGGACTCCACCCGAAGACGTGGAAGAACGAGCTCATCGAGAACGATGCCGTCGACTTCTCCCCCATGGTAGTGAGGAAGGCAGAGGCCTACAACTCATACGTGCACCTGAACGGAGTGGAGGACTTCCCGCACTCAGAGGATGACATCGACATGACGCGGATGGATGGGAGACTCTTCTGGCAGGCTGTACGCTGATATATCACGATGGAGTGAAAAAGGGGGGTGTTAAGTGGGGAAAAGTCACCCCGAAAAACGGTAATATCAGTAATACGGGTAATACCGTTATTTTGTCATCCCCTACCCTTCAAGAATGAGCCAAAACAGGGGGGAAATCGACTCAATTCTTGGATGATGGAGTGAAAAACACGGGAAAATATTAAAAAAAATCACGAAAATATTTGGAGTTATCAAATTTTTGTGTAATTTTGCCACCGAGAAAACGATAATACGATATGGCAAAGAATCAAGTAATCACGGTAAACGGCAAGTCCGTACAGGCAGGAACCACCTCGACGTGGGAGGGCCTCATCGCCACCTTCATCGCCACCCAGGACGTGAAGGAGAGCAGCAGGCAGTTATACACCCGCACCCTCACCCAGTTCTTCAAGTGGGTGGAGGACACGGGCAGGGTCATCAAGGAGCTGGAGCGGAAGGACGTGCTGGCCTACAAGGACGGCCTCCTGAGCAGCGGCCTCTCATCGCTGACGGTAGGCTCCTACATCGTGAGCGTGCGGAAGCTCTACGAGTGGGCTGAGGCTGAGGGACTCTACAGGAACATCGCCAAGGGCATCAAGACCCCGAAGCGCGTGCAGGCCTTCAAGAAGCAGCACCTCACGGACAGGAAGAGCCACGAACTCCTCGAGCACTTTCAGAACATGAGCCTCCGCGACTTCGCCATCGTGAACCTCATCCTCCGCACAGGACTCCGTACCATCGAGGTGGTACGTGCCGACGTGGGTGACATCACCTTCAGGGGCGAGAGGAGGATCCTGAAGATCTGGGGGAAGGGACGCAACGAGAAGGATGACTTCGTCGTATTATCAGACAAGGCCTACCTCCCCATCGCGAACTATCTGGCAACGAGGAAGGGCGCGAAGGCCGGGGAGCCTCTCTTCACCTCCTGCAGCCGCCAGAACAAGGGCGAGAGGCTGACCACACGCACTATCAGCGGACTCTGCAAGGAAGGCCTCAGGGCCATCGGTATGGACGGCAGGGAGTTCACGGCTCACTCTCTGAGGCACACCACGGCGGTGGCCATCCTGAAGCACGGGGGCAACATCACGGACGTGCAGGAAGTTCTCCGCCATGCCTCACCCGTCACCTCCCAGATATACACGGAGAGCGTGAAGGAGGAGCTGAGGCTGCAGAACGCTCCGGAGATGATGCTGGACTATGCCTTCTAACATAAAACAGACAGCGGCATGATATCGGAAAACATCGAATACCTCACAAAGTCGAAGGGCCTCAACGTCACCATCATGATAGGGGAGACGGAAGAGGGGGAGCTCTTTTGCCTCGTGGACCGCGACAAGAGCGTGAACGACCACGTCATGGATCTCCGCATCCTTCGGGACAGTATCAAGCCTCTGAGGAGCATCCTCGACCTCTATACGCTCATAGAGAGGAAGATGGAGGAGGACGGGGATGATGACGGATGCCTGCAGAGGTAGCGGAAAAACGGTAATATCAGTAATACGAGTAATACAGTAATATCAGTAACATTTTAAATCGAGAAAACGTTATGGCACAGAAAGAGAACATGAAGCAGAGCTTCACAATTTCAGAGCAGACGGCGGAACTCCTGGCACAGCTCAGAACCGCCAACGAGTTATTCAACAACACCTTCGAGGGCATCCGCAAGCGGGTACCGACATCGGAGGAAGACGAGGACGGAACCAAGGCCGCAGACGAGATCTTCACCAAGTATTTCGGAGAGGCCCAGAAGGTGACACGCGACGCATACCTGAAGGCCATCGCGGACAGGATCGAGGACGCGCTCCTCGACGGCGAGGCCACTGAGATCTGAGGACGGCGGGAGGCTCCCCTCCCCTCTCCTCTTCCCTCCTTCGGGGCGGCGCACCTCGTTTCTAAAATTCATAGACATGATGACAGAAGTGAGACAGAAGCGCTACGAGTTCTTCGGACGCGACGGGAAGCAGTGGACGGAGTGGTTTGACTATGACGGGGAGGAATATCCCTGGCAGCTGAAGCCACGGCTCCGTAACGAGTACAGGACCATCAGGAGAGAACAGCAGGAGCCTCAGCCCTTCACGAGAAGGAAGAGACGAAAAAACGGTAATATCAGTAATACGGGTAATATCAGTAACATCAATTCATGAGTATATGACACAACTCAGCGACTTTTTAGAGGACACCCTCATCCCCGCGATGTTTTCGGAACTCCCCAAGATCTTCCCGGAGATGGACTTCAACAAGAAGACGGGAGGAGGATGGAAGAGCCACAGGAAGCTCGACGGCAGCCTCAGCGACAGGACAGATAAGACAGTGGTCACGAAGAAGGTGCCACACCGTGCCATGGAGCAGGGCGGCGATAACATCAGCCTCATCGACCTCTACATGAGGATCAACGGCTCCCAGAGCTTCATCAAGGCCGTGGAGGACATCGCCAGGACTCTCGGGAAGCAGCTCCCCCCACTGGAGAACTCAGCGGAATATGAGGCCTACCTGAAGAAGGTGGACGCGATGGAGAAGGCAGCCTCAGCGATGCAGCGCGACCTCCTCACGGATGCAGGGAAGGAGGTGGCCGCATACCTCAGGAACGTGAGAGGGTACGGCGAGGACTTCATCGAGGGGGCAGCACTCGGATATGTATCGAAGGAGATGGCGGATAGACTCCGTCCCCTCTTCTCATACAAGGACAGCACCGGGGCAGAGAGGAATAACTTCAACAGGGAGATCGGCGCGGTTTATCAGCTGGCCATCCCGTACAGGAGCGCGGGCAGGCTCCGCGGCTTCGTCTTCCGGTGTATCGACGAGAGCCTCCTCACCAAGGACGGGAAGAGGATGGGGAAGTACGTGGACGCCTTCATCAGCATGAAGGACTCGAAGAACTACCACCTCTTCGGGCTCACGGGGCTGAGGCTCACCCAGGCGAGGGACATCACCATCGTGGAGGGAGAGCTGGACGCACTGAGGGCACAGTTCGCGGGGCTGGAGAACGTGGTGGCCGTCTCTGGCAATAACCTATCATCGGACGCACTCGACGAAGCGAGGAAGAAGGGCGTGAGGCGCGTCACCATGCTACTCGACAGGGATGACACGGAGCAGGGCAGGCGCAACACCCGGGAGAAGGTGAAGAGAGCCGTCACCACCATCAAGGCGGCAGGGCTGGAGGCCTTCGTGGCCACCTTCGAGGACGGTGAGGAGAAGATGGACGTGGACGCCTTCCTCCGTGACCACACGGGCGAGGAACTGAAGACTATTATCAGCCGTGCCAACTACGGCGCGCTGGCCATCCTCGACAAAATCGTATATGATGCCATCGACAGGGGAGAGGCCACCCCCAAGAACCTCGACGAGATGAAGGCACAGGCCTACGATCTGGCCAACGACCGCCACCTCTGCAACGGCATGGAGCGCGACCTCATCATCGGAAGCCTCGCCAACGTCCTCACACAAGTGACGGGCGTGGAGGTAAGCAAGGACACCATCATGCAGGAGGCCGACGATGCCGTGAGGGACATCGACGAGAGGATGAGGGTGAGGGAATACGCCTCAACCTTCAGGGATGCCTCACGGATGGCCTCAGACGGTGACGTGGCCGGGGCTCTGGCACTCATCGAGAGGAAGGAGCGGGAGATAGGCAGGGCAGGCCGTGAAGCGGAATACGCGAAGGACATGGCACTCCCAACGGATGAGGACATCATCGGGGACTTCTCAGAGGCTCCCACGGGCGTGAAGACCTCCTTCACCTTCGGGCAGGGGAACAACGTGCAGCCCTTCATCATCCCATCGGGGGCGCTCACCTATGTGTGCGGACAGCCCTCACACGGTAAGAGCCGGCTACTGGAGAACATGGCCATCGACATCGCCAAGGGCGCGAAGGATGAGGCCGTCCTCTACTACTCATACGAGGAGGATGCCAGGAGCGTGAAGATGCAGCTCCTCAACGTCTTCGCCAATATGCACATATCACGGAACAACATCAACACGATAAAGACGTACTACAAGACGGGGAGCAACGCATTTTTCACGGGCGGAACCTTCGAGGCCTTCAAGGAGAAGGAGAGGGAGTTCTTCGCCCTCCTGAAGAGCGGACGCCTGAGAGTCTTCCACAGGAACCTCGACGGGACGGAACTCACGGAACACATCAGATACTTCAACAGGAACATGAGGGTGAAGGCCGTCTTCATCGACTACGTGCAGCTCATCCACAAGAAGGGGAGCAGGCTGCAGCGCAAGGATGAGATAAAGGAGATCTGCGAGGAACTCATGGAGGTGGCCGTGGAGACGGGACTCCCCATAGTCCTGGCCGCACAGCTCAACAGGAGCGCGAAGTCCCCGCTGGAGATGACCGTGCAGAACATCGCGGAGGCCTCAGACATCGAGCAGAGCGCCAACGTGGTCATGCTGATATGGAACAGTGTGGTGAAGCCTCTCCCTGAGAGCACGGCCTACTATAAGGGGAAGGACTCGAAGATGCTGACGGATGACGCCAAGAGGCTGGAGTCCATCGGCTTCAACATCGGGCAGCACGGGAAGATATACGCCATCCTCTCCAAGAACAGGGGAGGGGAGCGGAACATAGACACCGTGCTGGACTTCAACGGCAACACGGGCGTGATATCCTCACCCATGAAGGAGGAGCCCTCTCTTCCCTTCGGTGATAACGTGGAGGCCGTGCCGGGCTTCTGATAATACAAAACGCTACGATATGGAACAGACAGCAAAGAAGACAGTCGCACAGCTCCGTGAGGACATCGGGGAGCTACGTGCCAGGATCTCCCGCAACGGGTACACCGTGGAGGAGGTGGAGGCAGCACTCGAGCACCACCATGAGCAGCTGAAGAGGCTGGGGGCAACTCTCGAGGATGACATCTGCGGACTACTCAGGCGCATGAAGGAACTCGCTGAGGCTCAGAAGAGGCTCGAGGAGGCCGTGAAGGAGTACGAGCTTAGAACTATGAGGGGCGAGGAGTGAAACGCGCCCAGAGACAATAAAAAGACCAAATAACGACATTATGGGAAAAGTAATAGCAATCGCGAACCACAAGGGAGGAGTGGGGAAGACTACCTCCGTGGCGAGTATAGGGGCGGTGCTGGCCCAGAAGGGGAAGAAGACACTCATCATCGACCTCGACGCACAGGCGAACCTCACGGGGAGCCTCAGCGGTGAACAGTACGAAAGAACCATCTACGACGCACTCAGGGAGCGCGAGGGGCTTCCGGTGGTGAAGATATCGGAGAACCTCTTCCTCACTCCCTCATGCCTCGACCTGGCAGGGATAGAGCTGGAGCTCTCCTCTTCCATGAGCAGGGAGTTCGCGCTGAAGGACGTGGTGGAACCCGTGGCGGGTGACTATGACTTCATCCTTCTGGACTGCCCCCCGTCGCTGGGACTCCTGACGGTGAACGCCTTCGTGGCTGCAGACGAGATCATCATCCCGCTGACGGCTGAGGCGCTTCCCTTCCAAGGGCTCACCATGATAGGGAAGATCATCACGATGGTGCAGAAGCGGCTCAACACGTCGCTGAGGCTCTCGGGCATCCTCTTCACACGATGGGAGGGGCGCAAGCTCAACAAGATGGTGGAGGAGGCCGTGAGGGGGTCATACGGTGACATCGTCTTCCGCTCACGGGTACGGACGAACATCTCCATCGCTGAGGCTCCCCTCTCGAAGCAGGATATCATCGCCTACAACGAGAAGAGCAACGGCGCACAGGACTACATCGAGGTGACTGACGAACTCCTCGCCAGAGAGGCCGAAAAACGGTAATACGAGTAATATCAGTAACATCAGTAATACATTTTCCGACATGAACAAGAAACAGGAAGAGAAACTCAAGGGCGGCCTCAACGCACTACTGGGAGAGGGCACCCGCCAGGAGGCTCCGGAACAGGAGCAGCACGAGCAGCGTGAGGACTTGATGGAGACCGTGAAGGATGAAGAGCTCCGCGAACTCCTCGAGAAGAAGCGGAAGAAGGATCTCGGGCGTCCCCGCAAGGACACGAAGCACCTCTCACGGACTGAGGGCTACGAGAGGATGACCACCATCGTGAACACGGAGAAGATGGAGAAACTCAAGGCCATCGCCCTGAAGGAGACGAAGACCATCAAGGAGGTCATGGAGGAGGTCATGGATCTGGCCATCGAGGCCTACGAGAAGAAGCACGGCCCCATCAGGATCCGGAAGAACGAGAACAAGAACAAGGGACTTTTTAAATAATTTGAAAACTATGCCGAAGGAAATACTCGGAGTAACGCTCTACTCCATCGACGAAGTGAGCGAACTGTTAGGCGTGAACCACCAGACCGTGGCGCGCTATGTGAAGAACGGCCGCATGGAGACCACAATGATAGGCGGGAAGAAGCTCATCAGCGAGGAACAGCTGAAGAACTACCTCCTAAACGGCACCAACAAACAGGCAAAATAACGGCGGTAGTGGATAGTTTTATAATCTATAAAACTATACGTTTTCCAAACTTCCGAAAAGTCTGCATTACGGAAGTATGGGACACGGTGAGCCGCGAAACATACCGCAAACGAGGTATATCTGACAAGAAAACGAGAGAACGATATGGCACAGAAGACAGATATCAGTGACAGGCCGAAGTGGAACCTGGCAAAGAACGACATCGACATCGAGGCGCTCCCCTTCTCGAATGACAGGAAGGGACTCTACAGGGTTAGGAAGGAGGTGGAGGCGATGCTGGCCACCCGTGACGTGGTAGCCATGACCAACGCCGACATCATCGACTTCGAGACGCGCGAGATCTACGGGAAGCGCTACCTCAGCGTGACGGAGAGCAGGAGGATAAACGACACGCTCACGGAGATGGGCGCGGACTCCATCGCGCTCTGGGCGAGGTACGTGCGTATCTACAACCGCATCATCAAGCCCATCGGCAACGAGTTCGTGACACTCTACTGCAACTTCGAGAAGGAGCTCAACAGGCTCACGGGAGACGTGGCTCTCTGGATATCGTACAACAAGCAGGCGAGGAACCTCACGAGGGCGCTCCGCTGGATGGAGGAGCACGAGGCCATGCGCTTCATCGTGGAGATGGAGAACGACCTCATGGGGGCGAAGCTCGTGCAGGAGGGTGACATCATCCGCGTGGATGCCGACGGCGAGGGGAACCTCTACGAGAAGATCATCGAGGCATCGCGTGAGACGGCCTCAGCCCTCCGTGACGTGAAGACACTCGACGCGGCACTATGGAGGTACCTGAGCGGGAACTCGCTGGAGTGGATGCTTCCCATGAACGTGCAGAACATCATCCCGATGGTGTACGACTACAGGAAATACCTCTCCACGGATATCCCAGACGCCTACTTCATGAGTGAGGCCAGGAAGAGGATGGAGAGGGGCGAGAGCCTCAGCGACAGGGACATGGAGATGGCCGTCTTCCCGGACTTCGAGGCCATCGCTCCGGATGAGGAGTGCGTGGAGGCGTACATCACGCGCCTAAGTGAAACTAATGAGATATAAGACGATGGCACAGAAGGCAAAGGTGAAGATACTCTCCAACAATCTGGAGAGGCAGCTGGAGGAGATGGGCAAAAGCCCGGTACCAGACGTTTACAAGGTGCCCCGCGAGGTGGGTCATCAGATAACGGCCAGACAGCTCGAGCTATTCGAGGACTATATTGAGCCGGACATGACACCCGACGGGACACAGATCAGGGCCATCGGCATCGACGGGGTGAAGGAGTTCCACTTCAGGATCTTCACACAGGCGGCATCGAATATCCTCTACAACCAGAGCGTGCAGGCAGGCCACCCCAACGAGAACACGGGCGTGGAGAGACGGAAGGCCGAGGAGTTCTCGAAAAGCCTCTCAGAGGTCACGGGAACCTATCAGGAGAAATACGGCGGCACTATCATCGCATCGCTCTACGAGATATGTCAGAAGGCCTACGGCGTGAAGGATCCGTCCACGAGACAGAAGAGGGATATGCAGGAACTCATCGCGAACCTCGACACGGTGAAGATGGAGATAAAATACCCCAACGGTGACGTGCTGAAGCGGAGAATGTGCACAGTGATAGAGGAGTACATCAGGCAGAAGGACGGCGCGCACTTCTACAAGATCTTCCTCCACCCGATATTCTGTGAGCAGCTGGAGAACAACTTCTCAGCGCATCCCCAGGACATCATGGAGCGCCTCAACGGGGCGGTGGAGCGTACCACCTCCGCCCACATCATCCTCCTGCAGTACCTCGGGCTTCAGGATAAGCGGAAGCCGTGCACGATGACCGCCGACAACTTCCTGAGCAGGCTGGGGATGAAGGCGGCCTACAAGAAGAACAAGGGGCGCACGATGGCACAAGTGAGGAAGCTGTGCCAGGCGATGGTGGACGTGGAGATGGCCACGAAGTACACCATCAACCCGCCGACGGGGGGAACCTTCAAGGAGGTCATCTTCCTCCTCAATCCCTTCTATGTGAAGTCACCCGAGAAACAGATACCAAAATGACGTGACACCCCCATCCGTATGTGACAAGTGAGATACACGACTGACCCTCTGGAAGCGGGTGGGAAGGACAACGCCAGAGCAGCATGGAGCGCCATGCCGTGGGAGCCTCTTCGGAGGCTTTTTTCGTGTGTTGAGGCCTCCTTCACGGCCATAAATGGGTGAAAAGTGAAGAAAATCGTAAAAATCTGCCGTTATGTCGCGGAAAGTGTTTATATTTGCAAGCAAATATAATTTATAGACACAGAGATATGGCAGAACAGAACCCAATCAAGTACTCGGACTTGATACAGCCCGATGACAGTATAGAGAAGCTCATCAAGGAACTGGAAGAGCTTCAGGACGTTTACAAGGGAATGATCCAAACGGTAAAACGTGAAAGTTCCCAGATATCCGAATCTTTGAAGGGAATGTCAGGAGCGACCGACAAGGGGCGCCAGGGCATCGCACAGGCCCATGAGCAGGCCTCCAAGCTGGAGAAGGCCTACCGTGACCTCGCCTTCGCTGAGAGCGAGGCCGCGAAGAAGCTGGCAGAACTCAAGAACGCACAGAAGGAATCCAACGACCTCAACAAGCTCACCATAAAGCTGAATCAGTCGGCAGAGGGCTCCTACAACCGTCTGAGCGCACAGTACTCCATCAACAAGATCTACCTCAACAACATGAGCAAGGAGGAGAGGAAGAACACGGAGGAGGGGCGCAAGCTGGAGCAGCAGACGCGAGCCATCTACGAGGAGATGAAGAAACTGCAGGAGGCCACGGGTAAGATGAGCCTCAACGTAGGCAACTATGAAGGAGCGATAGAGAACGCCATCGGTGTACAATCGAAGTGGTTTACAAGCCTTCAGGAGATAGGAGGACTATTTGAGGGCGGCTTCACAAACGGCATCAAGGCGGCAGGCTCAGCCGTGGGAGCCTTCGGGAAGAAGCTCCTGGGCCTCCTCATGAATCCCATCGTGGCAACCATCGCGGCCATCACCGTGGCCTTCATGGCACTCTCGAAGGGAATCAGCAGCAGCAGCGAGAACACGGAGACCCTGAACAGGATCCTCATCCCCTTCCGCGTCATCCTCAACAAGCTCGTGGAGGGCCTGCAGGCCTTCGCCGGATGGATACTGAAGGGCGTGGAAGGCATCGAGAAGCTGGCCATGGGTGCATCGAAGCTCATGGAACGCATCCCGTGGCTGGGGCAGTACTTCCAACGCTTCAACAACTCCGTGGAGCGTAACATCGCTCTGAGCCGCCAGAAGCAGCAGGAAGACAAGAAGGAGATAAAGAGCCAGGAGAAGCTCACGAAGACCGTGCAGAAGTCCACGGCGGCGCGTATCTCCTCCTACAAGGATGAGGCTGAGGCACGGAAGCGGCTACTCGAGGAGCAGCAGAGCACGGAGAAGGCGGCCATCCGGCAGGCTGAGGACGCGAAGTTCGCGCTCATGGAGAACGACTACGACAGGCAGCGCGCCCAGACCATCCTCCAATACAACAGGCAGATCGAGGATCTGAAGGAGAGGCTGGAGAAGGAGAAGAACCTCACGGAGGCGGCTCGTGCGGCCATCAACGAGACCATCGAGAACCTCGAGAAACAGAAGCAGAACAAGCTGGCCGACATCTTCGACAAGGAGACGGACGGCTTCCGTAAGGCTCAGGACAAGCAGAAGGAGCTGCAGGAGAAGCAGAAGCAGGAGGCGCTCAAATATACGGAGGACATCTCTGGAACCTACGAGGAGCGGCGCGCCCGCGAGATACAGGCCGAGGTGGAGACCATCGACGGCATCCTGCAGGCCATCGAGGAGGGAGCCATCAAGGTGACGGACAAGGAGGTGGAGGCCATCAGGAAGCGGAAGGATATGCTGATAGATGAGGCCAAGAAGATAACCAAGGAGGCGGCCACCGCCATCCTCGACGATGCCATGAGGACACTCGACGGCATCCGTATCGACTTCTCGAAGCCCATGGAGGCCACCCAGCAGCTCACAATGGCCATCTGGAAGCTGAAGGACGCCTTCACGGACGGCAAGCTGGAGGATAAGATCAGCAGCATCAACACGATGTTCCAAATCGGCACGGAGGCACTCTATCAGTACGCGGCGGCACAGGAGGCAGCAGCGGCGGCGGCGGTATCTGCAGCAGAGGAGGAGGTGGAGGCAGCACAGAGCGCCCTCGACAAGGAGATAGAAGCCCGTAACAACGGCTACGCCAACGACATCGCAACAGCACGGAAGGAACTCGAGCAGAAGAAGAAGATGCAGCAGCAGGCCATCAAGGAGCAGCAGAAGGCACAGAAGCAGCAGCAGGCCATCCAAACGCTACAGCAGATATCGAACCTCGTGACGGCCTCGGCGCTTATTTGGTCACAAATGGGCTTCCCCTGGGCCATCCCCGCCATCGCAATCATGTGGGGCAGCTTCGCGGCATCGAAGGCCATGGCGGCCAGTATGGCAGGAACCGGGGAAGAGGAGAAATATGCAGAGGGTACGGTGGAACTCCTGCAGGGAGGAAGCCATCAGAGCGGCAACGACATCGACCTCGGGCGCAAGAAGAACGGCGTGCGGAGACGTGCAGAGGGCGGCGAGTTCCTCGCGGTCATCAACAAGCGGAACTCACGGAGGTACCGCGAACTCATCCCGAAGGTCATCAACAGCCTCAACGACGGCACATTTGCCGATAAGTACCTCACCGCATACGACGGTGGCGGCATGAGCATCATCTCCAACGGCAGCAGCGCGAACCTCTCGAAGCTGGAGGCAGGCGTCGACAGGATCAACACGAACCTCGAGAAGCCTCATACCTACACGGACAGCAACGGCAACACGGTCATCCAATACAAGAACGTGAAGCGCGTGATAAAG
>Ga0265301_10004330_pt1 | contig 14377 bp, 3 predicted proteins | sample AusTroGonzalo_MG_2_FD_193488 | JGI IMG/M metagenome (GOLD analysis project Ga0265301, IMG submission 193488) | Bovine rumen microbial communities from tropical cattle in Woodstock, Queensland, Australia - Gonzalo_04 | ecosystem: Host-associated > Mammals > Digestive system > Stomach > Rumen ...
CACTTACTGCATCGGCGATATCAACCTTACTGTCACCGTTCAAGTCACCCGTAACACCACCATTGAGAGCCTTACCGCCCTCAGCCTTCATCTGAGCCTTGGTAATCATGCGAGGACGGCGGATACCTACCACAACTTCGCTTGCACCAGAAGCGAAGCGCCAGCGGATTTCGTCGTTGACCTTGCCAAAGCCCCATTCCTCAACAGCCTGGCTGAGGTCAATGTAAACCTGAGTCAGTTCAGCTGCAGCAGGGATAGCGAGTTCTATTACCTGGGTATCGTCAGCATCCTTACCAACGTAGAAGCGGCTTGCGGGAAGTTCCATTGTTGAGCTGTACTCGAAGGCGAAGATAACCTCGTCCTTTGTAAGCTCGTCATAGAAACCGTCACCAACTTCGCTGCCACCCATCACAACAGACGGATTGCGATTCAGAGAAACTGCAGTGTAGTTGAATGCCTCGTTATCACTCGGTATAACGTCTACATTATCGGTGTTGTATGGTTTAACTACGAGGTAGTCGGGATAGTTGGCAAGAATTTCTGCTTTGGCAGCATCGGCTGCAGCAGCATCCTCATAATCACCGTTCTCTAATGTTTCTCTAACTGCATCAACATCGAATTCCATTTGATCCATGCCAAAGTTCAACCACTTGTCCCAAACCTTGTTAGTTGCTTCAAAGAGAGCTGCATAAGCCAGCTTTGTCTCAGCGATAGCTTCCATAGTGTAACCGATGGCCTTAGCTGCGTCAAGGGTAGCTACGCCACTGCTCTCGAGAAGTTTTTCCTTCTGAGCAGCTGCAAATCCAGGAGTTTCTACATAATTTTCATCCTCAATGGTGGGAGTATAAAGCTCTGTCAGAGTAATGATACGTGCTTCATTGTATGCAGTAGCCTCTTCAATAGCGGCAGCAGCATCAGCTTCTGTTTCGCCAAGATACCAAAGACCGAAGTTACCGGCAGCAGTCCACTCATTGCCCCTTGTACCTTTGTTCTTCAGACCGAAGGTCAGGGTGCCGTCTGTTACCTTTGCAACCAGAGTGATGGCATACTTGCTCTTGCTGAATGCGTTGGCGGCGCCTTCGCAACCCCACATGCCATAGCCTACGAAGATAGAGTCTCCCATTTCATCGAAGTAGGAAATCACACGGTCAGCAGCATAGCCCGTCCAAGATTCTTCTACGTCCTCAATGGCATCCTCACGGATGACAGGAATGAAGGTCTGTACGTCGTTGGCGTATGCCAGAGGAGCATAGCTGTAGCTCAAAAGGTCGCCGTTAGCGCGATAAGCAGCATTGAGAGTTACCTTATAGAAACCATTCTTCATGTCAGTGAGTGTCTGACTGATGTCGAACTTAGCGTTCTCGTTGCAGAACTCTGCAGCATAGTACTTCTCGTTATCAGCCTTAGCGGTACGATAGATGTATCCGTTCCAGCCTTCTGCCTCACGACCGATATTCTTTTCATCCTCGTCCTTGAGAGTTTCACCGGCCTTCTTGAAGGTGCGGTTGACAATCATTGAACTGATATCCATTCCCTTGCCATAACCAGCAGCTACGGCAGCTGCCTTCAGAGACTCCAGGAAGTCGAATTCTGTAACAAGGATGCTGTCTGCCAATAAGTGCTCATCAAGGATATAAGCTCCTGTGCCATTGGGATAGAGCTCAGATGGCTCTAGGGGATCAGTCAGATAGTTTACGAAGATAGTCTTTGCCTCGCTGTCTGCCAGAGCATTGGCTTCGAGATAAGTCAAAGCATCTTCAACTGCTTCCTCAAAGCTGGCGTAAACCTTTGCACTTTCGGTAATCTTCTCGCGCAGTGTCTCAAGTTCGTAGTTGACACGGAAGAGAGCCTCCATGTTCATGCATTCTTCGATTGCTTCGATGGTTTCCTTATACTGGTCAATGAGAGCCTGGTCAGCAACAATATCATAATCAAATTCCCCTGCAACATTTGCATACTCTTCCTTGATTTCCTCAAACTCTTCGGCAGTACCGAAGTGAAGCTCGTTCATCTGAATCTGTGAACCGCTGTAAGCCTTCGTTACAACAACCTTATAATAGGTATATTCCTTGGTTGTCTCGGTGCTGAAGCCGAAGTAAGAAGGTTCTGCATTTACAGGATGCAGACGATCCTGACCAATGTTCTCCTTTGCGTCGATGAGTTCCCAGCCTTCTGCGTCCTTGGTAGCGTCAACATCACCTTCGAAGTTACCGCCGTAGATGTACCATGTACCCCAGTTACGGTTGGGGAATCGACCTGTGTCGTTACCTGTGGTCAGCGTATAGAAGAAGGGGTTGGTCTTGTCGAGCGTGCGGAAGATGACGTAAGTATCACCAGTGCTGCTGGCATCGCCGCCCCACTTGGTAGCATTGATGGTGATTGGTTGGCCTTCTCCGTCAACACCCTCTTCGTTCAGAGCGATGCCGTCGATGAGGTGGCCGTAGTAGCCGTCACCCCATTGACCAACAGTATGGCCATCAACCAGAATATAAACGCCATCGTTGGCTGCGTTAATCATGTTCTCGAGGTAACCAATCTCACCGCTTGACGGGTTAGTTGCACCACCATCTCTCTGGCCCATAGCCTCGTTGTCGAGGTTGAGGTTTGCCATGATGTAATCGTGCGTACCGCGACGGTAGATATTGTTGGGAGCGATCTCCTCACCAGTGTAGCCGTCGAACCATGCCTGCAGGCCCTCGGAAGCGGCACCGGCATCACAAAGCTCGTCATAGATAGCTTCGTATTCATCATACTTCTCAACAGAAGATGCAATCTGATCCTGCAAATCAACCAGTTCGTTCTTAATCTTCATCACGTCGGGAGCATTGACCGTAGTCTTCAGTTCCTCAAACTTTGCAGTATAAGCATCTGTATAACCCTTATAAGCAGGATTCTCTAACGGGTCGTAACTTTCAAAGTCTTCCACGAAGCTTTCACGGTAATTAGCTAAGTCGCCCATGTTGTAGAAGGTGAACTCGTTCATCTGCATACCACCTTGATGATAAACCTCAATCTTGAAGTACTCGTAAGGCTCTGAGCAACCGATGGAGAGGTTGATGTAGCTCTCGAAGAGGCTTGTGGTCTTCAGCACATCAGTACCGACATTCTCCTTCACGTCAATGAGTACCCACTTGTCGGAGTTCTTGACATCAGAAGCTTTAAAGTCGGGGTCTTGCGTGTCTAATATGATTCCGGAGTCGTTGAAGTTGGCACCCCAAATCTTCCAGTTCTTCCAGTTACGGTCGGTATAAACATGGGTATCACCACCTGTTACAAGACCATAGTATGTAGGTTTGATGGGTTCGTTAGCCTTGAAGACGAGCCAGCGGTCGCCACCTGTGCCAGTACCCCACTTGGTACCATCGCGGTTGCCGTCAATCAGAGATTCTGGGCCTTCGGAAGCAGCCCAGTTGTCTGTTGTGCCGCAGACGAACTCATAGGCAACGTCACCAATAGGTTCGGGTACCTTCTTGGTGTTGCTCAAAAGGACTGCACTGAAGCGCTTGGCTTCTGCAGAAGCCTCTTCGCCAGTGAGCTGGCGGTTAGCCACGATGTATGCGTAGTTACCTGCAGGATAATCCTCACCCGGAGCAATGGCAGCCGTTTCGCTAATCCAACCGTTCACATATGCCAAAATAACATCAGCAACATCATCGTCTGCCAACTGGTTGAGAGCCATGTTGCGGGCAGTTGTCAGCTCTGAATACTTACTGATAGAAGCTGCAATCTGATTCTTCAACTCGTTACCTTGTGCACTCAGGGTGCCCAGTTCCTTAGGATCTTCACAAGCACCGAGAGATTCAATGAATTCTGCCATCTGGTCGAGCAGAGTCTTCTCAGCAAAGGCATCAGGATCAAATCCAAAGCCTTCAATTATTGAATTACGTGCAATAGCGAGCGTGTACGCATCACCGAGAGCGAACTCACCCATTTGCATGTATGTACTTGCATCTACGCATTCGTCAATTTCAACCCTGAAATACTTGTATGCTGTAGCATTCCCCTCAGACAAGGTGAAATAGCAGTCTGTGTAGTTAGCAGCAGCAAGTTGGTCGCGACCAATGTTTGCTTTGTCGTCAATCAATACCCAACCTTCCGAAGTACGAGTAGGGTCGCTGCTTCCATTCATACCGAATATACGCCACTTCTTCCAGTTACGGCCAGGTGCACCTCCCGTGTCATTGGCTGTTGTCAGACAATAGTAAGTCGGGCAGATGGGACGAGAGGCCTTAATAACGAAGTAAGCACCATTTGAGGTGTCGTCTTCACTTGTCTTATTAGAAAAGCCATTACCCCATTTTGTACTTGAAGTTCCATCGAACAACTTGGAAAGGCCTTCGTTGTCACCATTGTTCCTCGTACCTTCAATGATTTTGTAGGTCAGAGGCTTTGTTGGGTCGGCAGCCTGAATCTCGTACCATGTCTGAAAATCGGCATATGTGCCGAAACCGAACTCACCCATCTGCAGGTATTGGCCATCTGTCTTCATTGCAGTCACCTCAATCATGTAGTACTGATAGGGTGTGCCATCGTACGTCACAATCGATTCGCCATCGTTGAACGCGAACTGGGTGACACCAAAGTTTTGCATGCTGACATCAGCATCCTCGCGCTGGTCGATGAGCACCCATGCCTCAGCATCCTTCTGGGCGGCGTCATCACTCTCGAAGTTGGCACCATAGATGTTCCAGCCCGTCCATTGACGGCCCTGGCTGCCATTGGTGTCGTTAGCGGTAACGAGGAAGTAGTTCTGGGGCGAGAAGGCCTTTTCTGCCTTTACAATCACCCAAGCCTGGTCACCATTACCGAAATTGGTACCCTGGCCCCACTTGGTTGCAGGCCTGCCGTCTCTACCATCCTTGGTATCCACCAAGCTGGCATAACCTTCACCGCCAGTACCGCCGGTACCTGACAGAGCCGTCAGCTTGACGTACTCCGCCCACGCACTCTGAGAAGCCATCATCATCACCATAGCGATGAGGCATGACCAAAGAGTGTTTGAAGATGTAATAAGTTTCTTCATTTTGTTTGGTTTTAAGTTAATAAATTGGGTTAATTAAAATATTTTTATCTGTTCTGTTTTCAATCGTTTTGCCGAAAAAGATGTCCTTTTTACACTTTATGGCAAGCAAAGATAAGGTTTTTTTGCTTTACCTTTATATTTCATTGACATCTTTATAGTGTATCTTAACAATTTTTAACGGCAGGAGGTCAATTCTTCATCTGCAAGACTTCTATCATGAGGAAGACGAAGATGCAGAACAAAACACGCAGGTCATCAGAATACAACCCACGTACTTATTGCCGACAACTGCTGTACTTATTGGCAACAACTGCTGTACTTATTGGCAAGAACCCGCGTACTTATTGGCAACAACCCACGTACTTATTTACAAGAACTGCTGGAGGGTTAAACGACTTCGCATGTATGGTTATCCCATTATGCTTTCGCTTAACATATAATTATCAAGAATTAGAGCATTAGAGAGTGTGTTGTTTGGCGGGCAAAAGCGGCAAAACGCTATGGTATAGAAGTTTGTTTTGCAGTTCAGCTGAAGGCATAAAAAACCTTGGCCAGACACGAAGCCTGGCCAAGAGATATGTTGAGGATTGTCTGTGACTATTCGTCGGCGGCCATGATGTTCAGGACGCTCTCTGAAGACAGCTATTTCAATCTGTTCATTAGCTTCACCAAATCCTGAGCATTGACTTTGCCGTCTTCGTTGAGGTCTGCGGCCTCAGGGACAAAGCCCTCTACCTGCTTGCCGACAATATAGAGCTTGAGCGCGGCAAAGTCGGCTTCGTTCACTTCCCCGTCGCCATTCACATCGCCCGGAATAACTGGCTGCGGATAGGTGAAGAAGAAGTCGTAGGGGGTGAGGTTGGCAGCACCAAGCGTGGTGTCCCTCTCCCGACGGTCGAGGAGTTTCCATACAGTATCGTCGGCCGACTCGCTTCGGGTGTTGCTGCCCAACAGCGACCAAGTGTAGGGATTACGGCCCGGGAACGACTGCGTATCCTTTGCCGTCGTGATACGATAGCCGGAGAGTACGACTGGCTGACCTGCATCCATATATATATATAATGTATTGCCGTTGGTAAAGGATGCACAATACTTGGTGTTAAGATTGTTGTCGAAGAGGTCGCCAGCATCATGGTCCTTGATGTAATCGCCAGGGTTGGCGGAAATGAACGTAAGCGGCGAAACCTCGTTGCCTTCCTTGTCAAGGAGGTCGAACTCAGAGAACTGAATCGTCAAGCCATCTACAATCTCATCGATAGCAAGCAAATAGTAGCGATGTCCCGGCAGCTCCTTAACGACAGAAACCACGCAGGTATCGCGCAAAGTGCTGACGTTGGGAGCAGAGAGGATGATGTTTGCCGTACCCAAGCCAACGGCAACAACGTGCCCTTGCCCATCGACGGTAGCCACTTCTTCGTTTGTCGAAGTCCATTGAAGCTTCAGGTTCTTTATGGCAAGCGGCGTGTAGCTGGCCTGCAGTTGCAATTCATCGCCCGGCAGGAGCATGGCAGAATGCTGGCTAACCGACAAAGACTCAAGGGCATGGGGAATGTAGAAGTCGGCAGGCATATAGTTTGCTGCCGGCATTACCCAATCGTCGGTTTGTTCGTCGATAAGCGTCCATTCGGCATCATCTGGGTCATATAGCTGACTGTTGCTGCCATAGAGCCTCCATGAAGCGGGATTGCGGTCAGGCCAGTTTCCTGTATCGTTGGCAGTATAGATGCGGTAGCCGTAGGCATCGACTTCCCTTCCGGCATCGAAGAGGAAATAGGATTTGCCCGAGAAGGGACCGCAGTACTTGGTATAGACACTATTGTCGGCGGCATTCTCCCAACCCTCGTTATTATAGCCTGAAGAACCAGCATAGATGTAGAGTTCCTGCACTTCGTCAAGTCCCTCGTCCAAGATGTCGAATTCCGAGAACTGCAGGCTTCCGGAACTGCCGCCCCTCAGACGTGTAATGACAAGATTGTAGTAGCGGAACTTCGCGGCATCGGCATTGATGTTGGTATAGTGTCCGTCCTTCTCATAAACCATTCCGCTGGTTCTGCTTAGCACAGGCCAAAGGTCGTGCTCTCGCCCATTGTCAAGGTTCTGCCGCCACTTGTCGCCACCTGCATTATAGTTGAGCTGATAGCAGAGGTAGCCGTTATCGACCTGCTCGGGTGTCATGTTATTGGTCTGCATGGAAGTGTAGTCCCAGCAGTTCTCAATGGAAAGGCTCTTATTGGCAAAGCCGAACTCCTTGCCTTCCGTTGCTCCGGTAATCGTGCCGAGGTTGAAGCAGTTGTTCATAGTCAGCTTGCCGGCAGAAGGGCCAACGAAGGCCGCAGCATTCTCCTGAGCCGTGATGCTGCCTGTATTGCTGCAATTAGAGACCTTGAACACAGCCAAGATACGGCCTGAACCGATGAGTGCTCCTGCCGAACTGCCTGTTGCCGTAACCGAGCCTCGGTTCTCGATGCCAGAGATGTTGACCGTTCCGTTACGCACCTGACTGATAAGCATAGCTACATTATCCTTTCCCTCGACAGAGCAACTCTCGTCGAAAACGATATTGCTCAAGGTCGCATAGCCGACATAACCGAAGAGGCCGACGCCATCTGTGCCGCTGATATGGAGGTTGCGGATGGTGTGTCCCTTGCCGTCGAGACTTCCTGCAAAGGTGGCAGACGTAGTGCCAATCGGCTGGAATTCATCATTATAATTGGACATGTCAATATCGGAGACAAGCACAGCTTGGGCATCCACCTGCTTCCCTTCGTTGACCAGTTGGCTGAAGACACAAAGGTCCATACCTGAAGCAATCTGATAGATGCCGTTCTCCTGACGAATCGTTCCATAGGAGAGCATCGCATCCATCCAAGCGACACGGTTATACACAAAGTCGCGCACACGGTCCACCTCTGCTTCCCACGAACCGGGAACGGCTGGATTGAGCGAAAGCCATTGGTTGAGATAAGGCCAGCGAATGAAGTTGAGGTTGGCAGAAGCACGTATCTCGTTGCGCAGGGAATCGACATCTGCTGCCACATCCTCCGGCTCGAAGTTTCCTTTCTTGCGAAGCCTTGCCCACAGCTCTTGCAGGTCGGCAAAGACCGAAGGGTCGGAGAGGACACGGCTGACGAACTGCATCCAGTTGCCCGTATCACGAACCTTGTATGTCCAATCCATGCGCTCGTTGGCGGGATAAGTGGTCTGGTCGTTCTCAAGGGCAAGGTCTGCATCCCAGATAGGGCCGGTATAGAAGTGGTCGTCGCCGCGCTCTTTATACATAAAGACTTGGCAAATCATATCGGTATTGCCGTTGAACTCGCTGACAAGGAACCACCTGAGGAACGTCTCCATGTCGAGGACAGAGCGCAGGCCCTTCTCCTTGTCGGTATAGTTTGCGCCGAAGACGATATCCTCCATGTTGTTGAACGTGTTCTTGATGTACTGGAACTGAGACGTTTGGATGACGTCTTCGTCGGGTTCGTGTACGGAGATGGGGTTGCCGTGCGTGGAGGAGAACCAGTAAGGCTCGCGGCTGGCATTATTATCCACCTCGACGTAATAGCCGCCAGTTATGCTTTCCTCGTCTGTATCCAGCTCGCCCATTTCGGTGATGTCGATACGTCCGCTATGCACATCCACATGGTCGGCAATGGTGTAGGTGCCGTGATAATCGCCGTTGACAACGAGGTCAACGGTTTGGCTCCAAGGCGTCCAGTCCCTCTCGCCACGCTTCGACATCGCCCAAGCCACGGGGTTGCGCATCAAGGTCTTGTCGCGATAGCTGTTGATGAGCACCCACTTCTTGGCCTTGACGGGCGACTCATTCCTTCCGCCCTTCATTACATGATGGCTCTTGCCGTCGTTGTATTTCATGCGGAAAGCCTTGTTCTCGTGTGTGGCAGAATAGTTGCCGCGGACACGGAACAGGATGGGATACTCCTGTAGCATCGTCCCGCCCTCGAAGATGAGAACCGACTGCGACTCGAAGTCCTCGCCGCGATTGGTGGGCAGGATGTTGTCCTGCACATGAATGCTGAGCGTAGGCAGGTTTGTGATTTGATAGAACTGGCTGTCGTCGCCTTCGCCTTCGTGACCGAAGAACTGCAGCTCGGCGATGTTGCAATAAGAGCCTGCGCTGCCCACATAGCGGACATAGCGGAAACCTCGGCTGACATTGACATCGGCAACGGTATAAGTTCCTCTCTGAGGCTTCTCGCTGATGAGGTAGAGGGGGATGGCATCCATGAAGTCAGGGCTGTTGGCACCCTCGAAAATGCTGAGCAGCATACGGTCGGCTCCCTGACTGCCAGCGGCAGGTGTAAAGCCGACGCGAGTGATGACACAAGGCTCGCCCAAGTCGAGGCCTACCCATTGCATCTTGTCGGAATTGGTGCTGTAGTAGGTCGAAGCATCATTATCGAAAGCTAAAAGGGCCTTCGACTCCGTACCAGAATACATTATCGTGCCCTCAAGACGGTGGTCAACAGCCTCGTCATAGGCATATAGCATGGATGAAACAAGCAACAGAAAGAGCAGGGAGAAAAGCCTGCGATATATCATTTTTGTCATGTTACCCTAATTTGTTTACGTGATTTTCCGCTTAATTATTCGTCTTACCTTCGCGGTACCGCTGGGGCGAAAGGCCTGTCTGCTGGCGGAAGAACCGCCCGAAGTGCGACTGGTTCTTGAAGCCCATCATGGCCGCAATCTGCTTGATGCTCTTACTGCTGTCGCGCAGGGAAATCTGGGCAGAACGAATTATCTCGTCGCTGATAAGCTGATTGGCGGTCCTTCCCGTAAGCCGCTTGCAGACGCTGGAGAAATACTTTGGCGTTATGCTGAAAAGGCTGGCATACTCGTTGACATTGAGATAGGGCTGCGACGGGTCGTGCAGGTGCTGCATGAACTGGCGAAGGATGTTCTCGCCGGAGCTATAGGTCTGGTGGAGCAGCTCCCCTTCCTGGAACTTGTGGAGGTCGTGCAGGTCGTAAGCCATCGAAGCAAAGAGCAGACGCAAACTGAGTTCCTTGTGGGATGTTTCGGGGCTGGAGAGATGGTTCTGGAGTAGCTGAAAGTAGAGGCGATAGCGGCTTAGCGTCACCTCGTCAGCATGAAAAATCTTGTGTGAGGAAGAGAACATCGAGTGTGTCCATTCCATACGTACCATCTGCGAAAGCTGTGCCACGTATTCTGGCGAGATGAACAGCACCAAGGCATTGAAGTCCAAGCTCATCATGCTCTTTTCGAAGATGTTACGCGGCTTGCAGGTAACGACATCGCCCACCTTGAAGAGATAGGTCTTGTCATCTATCGTGAGCTGAGCCTGTCCGTGAGTCACCACTGCGACCAGAAAGCCCTCGATAAGGAGGTCAGATGCGGTCAGGTTGCGCAGTTCTGAAAAATCGCTGAATATGATGATATTTTTGTTGCTGTGGAAGTTGTACTTGCTGTCAACGATAGCCTGAAAGTCGATTTTCTCCATATTTTCCCATATTTTCCGCGCAAAGATACGACTTTTCTTCAAAACATAGTGACATTTCTGCCTCTTTTTTGCTTATTATTCACATTTTTAACAAAACCCAATGGAGAAATAGGACAAGTGTTTTCATGCTTTTCTTTCCCTCCCCCTTAAAGGAGAGGAGCGTGCCGTGCCGCCCATCATAACGTGTCGCGTTGGGCATCATAACGTGCCGCGTTGGCCCTCGCGACGTGCTGTGTTTCAAGACATTCCGCATCTTTGCAGAAGTGCCGTCTTCCGTATATGCTAACAAACTAACAAAACGAACAACCCGAAAAAAGACATAAATGCATGGAGAGCTTGCTTTATATATTATATACTATCAATTACATGACTTAATAAAAATAATATAAAAGAGATTGCCTTCACGTTTTCTCTCTCAAAATTGCTTGTTATACCTGTTAGTTTTGTTAGTTTTGTTGCAGAGAAAAAAATTCCCCTGTTATTTGTTTTTTCGGGAAAAAAGTCGTATCTTTGCAGAGGATTTTGAATCATATGGCTTTATGAAAAGATTGTTGTCAGTTTTGCTATGTCTCATTACCTTGACAGGTAACGCACAGAAAACCGAGTTCTTCACGCCCGTTCACCAGAACGGACTGAGGCTTCCTGCCGTGCCCCTCATCACGGTTGACCCCTACTTCTGCCTCTGGAGCAAGTACGACCATCTCTATGATGGCAGCGTCACCCACTGGAGCGGCGTGAAGAAGCCCCTCAACGGTGCCGTGTTCGTAGATAACAAGGCCTACCGCTTCATGGGCGAGAGCATGGAAGGCATTTGCCCGATGGCTTCCGAACAGGCCTGGACAGGCAAGTACGTAACCAACCGTCCTTCGGGCTCTTGGACAAGTATCGACTACGACGACAGCAGCTGGCAGAGCGGCGAAGCGCCTTGGGGCGGCGGTGACGACGCCTACAACAAGACAGCGAAAACGACATGGGAAGGCGGAAACGTTGACATTTGGGTGCGCCGCAGCTTCGACCTCGACGAGATAGACTCCAAAGCTTTATACTATGCCATGTATAAGCACGACGATGTATTCCAGCTCTATGTCAACGGCACACAGGTTGCCTCTACTGGCGAAACATGGGACGTTGGCGGCACAGCCGTACAAATCGACAAGAGCCTGCTCAAGACAGGGCGCAACGTGATTGCCTGCCACTGCCACAACACCTACGGCGGAGCATTCGTCGATATGGGCCTCTATCTGAGCGTCTTGCAGGAAGCCGAGCAGAAGTCCTGTACCGTAACGGCTACCAGCACGTACTACACCTTCAAATGCGGCGGCATAGACCTCGATGTGGTCTTCACCACGCCACAGGTAATGAACGACTTGGTGCTCTTCTCCACCCCCATCTCTTACATCTCCTATCAGGCGAAACCCAACGACGGCAAGATGCACGATGTCCGTATTTTCCTGCAAACCAGCGCAGAAATGGCCATCCGTACCGCAGCACAATCCACAGTGACGAGGCGCAAAGTGACGAATGGCAACATGTACTTCTATGGCGGCAACACCACGCAAAGCCCCCTGTCCCACACCAACGACCTCATCGATTGGGGCTACGTCTATGCCTTCAGCGACCAGAAGTCGGGACACAACCTCAAGCTCGGCGAGCACGATGCCATGTTGCGCGAGTTTGCAAGCAGCGGCACCGTCACCAGCCCTGTCATTACCAAGACAAGTTCGGGCGGCTCCTACTACAGCATCATCTATAACGACAGCCTCGGCGTAGTGAACAGCAAAGGCAAACGCGGGTTTTCTATGTTCGGCTACGACGACACCTATTCCATTCAGTATCATAGCGCCAACCGCAAAGGCTACTGGGCGAACAACGGCAAAACTCCCATCACAAAGCGTTTCGAAGACCTCTACGAGAATTACGACGACATCATGGAACGCTGCCGCGATATGGACCGCCTCATCTATAATGACGGCTATGCCGTAGGCGGCACAAAGTATGCCGAGATACTGGCAAGCGTCTATCGCCAGACAAATGCGGCTCATAAGCTCTTCACCGACAAGAACTCCAACGGCAACCTGATGTTCATGAGCCGCGAGAACAACTCGGGCGGCTTCATCAACACGCTCGATGTGACCTATCCCTCGCAGCCGCTCTACTGGATTTACTCCCCGGCACTCGCAAAGGCCATGATTACCCCTGTCTTCGAGTATAGCGCTTTGGGCAAGTGGAACTACGACTTCCCCAACCACGACCTTGGCCACTACCCCATCGCCAACGGCAACCACTATGGCAATCCCAGCGACGGCAGCGGCAGTACGATGCCCGTTGAGCAGAGCGGCAACATGCTCACGCTCGCTGCCATCATCGCCACACAGGACGGCGACCTCGACTATCTGCGCAAGTACCTGCCCTACATGACCAAATGGGCAAACTATCTGGTCGAGAACGGAAAAGACCCTGCCAACCAGCTCTGTACGGACGACTTCATGGGACATAGCGCCCGCAACACAAACCTGGCTGCCAAAGCTATCATGGGCGTGATGAGCTACAGCGAAATCTGCCGTATGCTGGGCGACAACGAGAAAGCCGACGAATACAGGGCAAAGGCACAGGACATGGCTGCGTTCTGGAAGCAGAATGCCCTTTCCAACACAGGCGGCAGACACTATCTGCTCAACTTTGGTGCCGACGGCGGGACATGGAGCACGAAGTACAACCTCGTCTGGGACAAGATTTGGGGATGGGACATCATGGCGGATGTCCGCTCTTCTGAAATCGCCTATTACACGACCAACAAGATGCGAACCTATGGCTTGCCTCTCGATAGCCGAGGCGACCTCTGCAAAAGCGACTGGCAGATGTGGGTAATGGGCTTTGCTGACCAGGAAGCACAAAGGACAAAGCTCATCAATACCCTTTGGAAATACATCAACGAGACGCCTTCGCGCGTTCCCGTCAGCGACAACCACTATGCCAGCGGCGGCAGCATGGCCATGTTCCAGGCACGAAGCGTTGTGGGCGGCTACTGGATGCGTGTCTTTGTTGACCAGTTCATAGATTGCAACCGCACCAGTATCCAGACCCCCGAAATGGTAAATGGCAAATCGTCAAATGGCAAATGGTACAACCTCCAAGGACAACAAATGGTCAATGACAAATGGTCAAATGGTAAATTACCTCAGGGTATTTACATCAAGGACGGAAAGAAAACAATCATAAGTAACTAATCAGAATTAAATGGCTATATTCTTTTCACCACGAATTGCACGAATTACACGAATTGTCCTTGACTATCAAGGGCGTAGCCAATTCGTGTAATTCGTGGTTTTATAAAAAAAATAAATGTATTCATTATTATAATAACAGACTATGAAAATCAAATTGAACCTTTTGGCAGCAGCTTTGCTGAGTGCTGCCATCATGCCGAGCACGGCACAAGCAGAGGAAGTCTATCGCGACAATACCGTCCGATTCACCCTCATTGATGAAGGAACCATCCGTTTGGAGTATGCTCCCGACGGCAAGTTTGTTGACAACAAGAGCTTCGTGGCTGTCATCCGCGAATACGGCGACGTGCCCCACAAAGCTTCGACAAGCGGCAGCAAAGTGGTCATCACGACCAGCAAGTTCAAGCTCACCTACAAGAAGGACGGAGCGCCGCTGAGTGCTAAGAACCTCACCATCACCTCTACCAAGGCTCTCGGCATTCCTTTCACATGGACGCCTGGCACAGAACAGAAGGGCAACCTGAAGGGAACCTACCGCACGCTCGACGGTTATGATGGCGACACCTACCAGTACAGCAACCCCAAGTACCCCATGCCCTTGGAGGACGGCATACTTGCCACCGACGGCTGGACGCTCCTCGACGA
>Ga0265301_10004332_pt1 | contig 14376 bp, 16 predicted proteins | sample AusTroGonzalo_MG_2_FD_193488 | JGI IMG/M metagenome (GOLD analysis project Ga0265301, IMG submission 193488) | Bovine rumen microbial communities from tropical cattle in Woodstock, Queensland, Australia - Gonzalo_04 | ecosystem: Host-associated > Mammals > Digestive system > Stomach > Rumen ...
CTTCGCCCACCTCCCGGACAACCAGCTTCATGCCTTCCTGTATAGCAAGCAGACCATGAAGATTTGCATCCACGTCGAAGAAGTTGAACTCAGATCGAGGAGAAAACACAAATGAAAATCAGAGTTTGCCGTCGATGCAGAACGCCCGTGAAGAAATCGTTTGTGGTGGGCTATCCGTGGTTCTGCCCGGAACACTACGAAGATTTGTTCGACTTCGAAACCGAGGTCATTGAGGTTCCTGACCGGAAGCCTCGCCATAAGAAGCACAAAGCAAGGAGGAGCAAATGAGCACGAACGCAGCAATCGGGATGACGATGCCCGACGGAACAATCAAGGCCGTCTATCTGCACTGGGACGGATACATCACTGACGGTGGAGCCGGAGAAACGCTCTCGGCACACTACAAGGACCAGGCAAAGGTCGAGAAACTCATCGCCCTGGGCTTCCTGAGCTCGCTCGGAGCCGAGGTCGACCCGGACCCGGCAAACCCGCACTCCTGGTCGAATCCTCAACCGAATGTCACAGTGGCCTACCACCGCGACCGAAAAGAGCCTCTTCAACACGCAGTCGAGTTCAAAGACAAGGATTCGTTCGCTGAGGAGGCGAAGAGTTGTTTGTGGGCCGAGTTCGCCTATCTGTTCGAGAACGGACGCTGGCTCGTGTGCGACCTGCACCTCAGCGCGAAGCCGTGGACGTGGAAGGTGCTGTCGGATGTTCTTGCGCAGACCGGCTGGAAGCTGAACGGGAAGCCGGTCGAGGTCTGAGTTTCGCTCAGTTATGCCTTTCCCGGAAACTCACGTCAGACAGCGGCCCCGTTCAAACGGGGCCGTCTGTCGCGCGATGCCGATTTGGATTCCTGGCATTCTAAACGCCTGGTCTATTCAAATTTCGGCAACCGTCGCTCGCTTTCGGGGCAACGTGCGTTCACGCAAGTCGGGAAGCATGCCCCTGATCGTGGGGAAGAAAAACAAGATAACCGTGTCAAGCAGAAATGCTCTAGAATTTGGAGAAAATCTCTGGTATTAAGAGAAACATGCCTTGACTTTTATCTGGGATAGTATATATTATCCTCAATGAACACAAAAAACAACACGGAGAAAAAAATGTTTGTGTATAAAAAACTATGGCATTTATTGCTGGACAGAGGGCTTAAGAAAAGCGATTTGCAAAAAGGTGCAGACATTAGTTGGTCGGCAATTTCAAAGTTGTCGAAAGATGAGTATGTCGGGACGGATATTATCTTTAAGATTTGCAGGTTTCTTCATTGTCTACCGCAAGATATATGGGAAATGAAAGATGAAGAGGTTTTCTTACGAAAAGAGAAATCAAGCATTGCGGATTCTAAAGAGCATGAAAGAAGTTTGTTCTCCCCATCAAAACGAGATTTCACTTTTATTGACCTTTTTGCAGGTATTGGCGGTTTTAGAATTGCAGCACAAAATTTAGGTGGTCGGTGCGTGTTTTCGTCTGAATTCGATCTCAATGCCCAAAAAACGTATGAATATAATTTTGGGGAAGTCCCTTATGGTGATATTACTCTTCCTGAAACAAAAAAGGCGATTCCTGATAAATTTGACTGTTTGTTCGGCGGGTTTCCATGCCAGCCGTTTTCCATAGCGGGTTACCGAAAAGGTTTCTCCGACACTAGAGGAACTTTATTCTACGATATTGCTGAAATTGTTAAGAATAAAAAACCTAAAGCGCTTTTTCTTGAAAACGTCAAAAACTTAACAACTCATGACAAAGGAAAAACTTTTGAAGTAATAAAATCCACATTGGAAGAACTGGGGTATGTCGTATACTACAAAGTAATGAATTCCATGGATTATGCAAACATTCCTCAGAACAGAGAAAGGATTTTCATCGTATGTTTTGATCCAAAGCAGGTTTCCAATTATTCAAGTTTCAGATTCCCAAGCAAAGTCAAACTGACCAAAAGTATTCATGAGTGCATTGTAAAAACAACAAGTGATTCAAGATTGGTCTATACTTCAGCAATGTCTCACTACGACGAATTGGTTAGGGAGATAACAGACCCTGATAGCATTTATCAATGGAGGCGCCAGTATGTTCGAAAAAACCAAAGTCATGTTTGTCCCACTTTGACCGCAAATATGGGAACGGGCGGACATAATGTTCCATTAATCATCACTGACGGAATTATCAGAAAACTGTCGCCAAAAGAATGTTTGAATTTTCAGGGTTTCCCCGACAACTACCAATTCCCGCCAACAATTGCGATGTCCGCAATGTATAAACAAGCTGGCAACTCTGTCGTTGTCCCATTGATTCAAGCAGTTTGTACAGAGATAGTTAACACGATAAACCCAGTAGAGGATAATCTATTATGACAGACTTTCCTGTCTCATGGATGAAAAACTATCAATACTTCGAGGCATTGAATGCATTGGCTAGTTTGTCAAATTTGTTTGCACATGGTCTGGTTCCATATTTGGATTATCGACTTGCTGAAAATATTTTTTGCAGATTTTATAATGCAATAAATGAAGCTCGATCTTGTACTGCTTACGACGCGCGTATCGATAAAATTGGAATAGGGATAAAAACGTTTATTTTAAAGAACAATCAGTCGACAGAGAAAATTGCTGAATTTAATCGTCTTAAGCCGGAATTAGATGGTTTGTCTGGCGTAGATCTTGCAAGAAAACTTGGAATGTTTCGCAATGACAGAATTCAAATTGCAGACGACATGTATGGAACATCTGCTCGATTGTATCATGTTGTTGGTCGGGGAAATGGTTTTCTAAGAATTTTTAATACAAGCTACGATTATGTTGATTTAGACAAAATACGTATTCTTCGAAACGACAGTCATAGTATTTCCTTTACAGATGACACTAATGAATATTTCTTTAATAGAAGCAAGTCCGTTTTGATTAAGCGTTTCATTGTCCCCCAGCAAGATTATGTTGATGTTCCTGTTTCTATTATATTGGATCCATTACCACGTCTTTTAGATTTCTTCCAATCCGGCAAACCTGCCTCGGCTATAACATCTGTCAAAGAAGGATCAAAGATTGATCCGACTCCATCCGCGCCCCTGGAAATAAGCTCATATTCAAAAGGTTCTGATTATGTTATTCTGCCTCTTTACAGTACACGAGGATCAACACCAGTTGTTCCCCCGAAGAGTGGCCTGAACCAATGGAATGCAGGAGGTCGCCCCCGAGATCCAAATGAGGTTTATATTCCTATTCCACGCAAAATACATCAAGTCTTTCCTGGTTTTTTCCCTCCTCGCGATGAACATTTTATATTAATTCTTCCTGATGGTCAAAGACTTTCTGCTAAAGTGTGTCAGGAAGGAAGTAAGGCTTTAATGAGCACCCACAATGCCGATCTTGGGAAATGGTTGTTACGCCACGTCTTGCGGAAAGCGGAGGGTGACCTTGTTACAATGAATGATTTGAACAGATTCGGAATTGATTCTGTCAGAATAATCAACAGGCATTCCTTCGACTCCGAGGGACGAAAGCTTTACAGTATTGAGTTCACGACATCTGACTATGAGCCATACTCAGAGTTTTCTGGAGATTATTGAGAATTTGAAGATTCTTTGCAACAATGGATACCCTTTCAAAAGAGAAACGCAGTTGGAATATGAGCCGAATTCGGTCTACAGATACTGTACCCGAGAAGGTCGTTCGTTCATATCTCCATAAAAATGGTTTCCGTTTCCGTCTTCACGTAAAAACTTTGCCGGGGCATCCTGACATCGTCCTGCCCAAGTATAAAACAGTGGTTGAAGTTCGCGGGTGCTTTTGGCATCGGCATCCGGGATGCAAAATCGCTACCACGCCATCTTCCAATACAAATTACTGGCAAAAAAAATTCGAACGCAATGTTGAACGAGACAAGAGGCATGCTGAGGAACTCAAAGCTCTAGGATGGAACCTTGTCGTGGTGTGGGGATGTGAAACAACTAAAAAGACATTTCCTCCAAAATCCCTCACATCGTTTATGAAACAAAGCGTAACAAATGATAATTGAAATCTACCAACCAATTCAAATACGTTTCCTCGGAGATTTATTCCATGAACAATGACGGAGAAATTATCAAAGAGATGATTGCTGTCACCCCCATAGACAACTGCGATCATTTGGCCGGCACTTATGAAATGAATTTAAGTTATTGGTTGGGAAGAGCGTTCCATCTGAAAAGAGCAACTATGAATGCATTAAAGGATATTGACGCCCTAAAACAGCCTGGCATCTATTTCTTGTACGGAACAACCATCGACAAAAATGGATCATTACGATTAAATGTTTATGTTGGTCAGGCAAATTCTCGTCAGAACGGGAAAGCCGTTTTTGGACGAATAAAGGAACATGATACTAAAAAGGACAAGGATTCATACTGGACAGATGCAATAGCATTTGTAGAACACAACAACAAATGGGGCGGGACAGAAATCAGTTACTTGGAACATCAATTCTTAAAACTGATTCGACAGGCAAAAGGAAAAAACCCCAAGCATTACTGGATTCGAAATGAAAATACTCCGTCTCTAGGGCATATTCCTCCTGAAGTTTACATTCGAATGGATAATTATATTAAGCACTTTCTCAAACTTCTTCACATTATGGGGTTTGATTTCTTTGAAAAAGAGAATGATTCCAACAATGCCGATGATCCTGATCTCCCATTTAATCCTTCAACAGAAGAAGCAGGGCAAGATGTTAAACAATCCTCTCCCCAATTCGATCCAGCTAAATTTCCGTTCAAGGTTGGACAAATAATGTCTTTCGCTTTCCGTGAGGCTTTGGAAAAAGGCCTTCTAAAGGATGACATAAAGTTCCTGAAATCTGAAAAAGCATGCAAGATATTTAGAACGAGGGGGTATCGTGTCATAGCATCAGGCAAGAGACCATCAAAAGATACGTCTGGCGTAAACAGATTTTCCGCCAAACCAGCGTATTTTGAAGGAAAAGCTTATTGGATTACAACACAGGTTTACTCGGAGGGACTTGAGCCTATTCTTACCTATCTTGAAAAGCATGGAATGTCAAGAGACAATGTTATAGCATTGTGTCAGAAATGTTGTCAGAAGGAAGTGTCTAGCGAACAAACAAGCCAATGGAGAACGAAACAACTCGCCTGGTGGACCGCATTCATGGAATATGCAATGAAACAGGCCGATTTTACACAGTATTTTAATCGGCGTAAATCTCATGCACATCAGTGGATCGCTCTTTCGTCGGGTTCTTCCAAATGTCAAATATCACTAACCGTCACTAAGAATCGTCTGGGAGTTGAGCTTTACATCCGCAAAAGCATGGAACTTTTTAATGCTTTGCTTGAGAACAAAGAATCTATCGAGAATGATCTTGGGTTTCAAATGGACTGGCAATCTTTACAAGGACGGAAGGCATCAAGAATAGCTATATATCTTCCTGGTGATTATAAGTATTTAGTTGCGAATGAGGTATATTTCAAATGGTATTGCGAAAAGGCAATTGCAATCAAGAAGGTCTTTAGTTGCTATTTAAGTTGATTTGAACTCTGCATGCAGAAGATAATGTTAGCTTTTACGACTAGACTTCCGCTTGCCGTCATGATTGTCTGTGGCATCAAGCAATGGGAAAACCGGAGTGATAAGCCAATGCCATCCAAAGGCTTGTACGCAATTGCGGTTTCCAAGTCATCTTCGGCAATGGAGTATGGAAACTTCATTGGTTGGGCATATAAAGCGTTTCCTTCGGAAGTTTTCAGCTTTTGCCGATTTGGGAGCAAGTTTCCAATCTGCGTGGCAAGTTGGTGGCAGTTTGCGACTATGATGCATCCTTAAAACCGGGCCCCTCCATCTGGGATGAGAGGTGTCCCGTCTGGTGGCATTTAACAAATATTAGGCTATTGGTCGAACCGATTCCATGTCGCGGAAATGTCGGCATGTGGACGTTGCCTAATTCATTCTCTCAAAAGTTGGATGCCTACATGGCAACATCAAAGGAACGGAACACATATAATAATTAGACACGCAAGAAGCATTATAAGCACCAACATACACCCAGCAGAATCTTTTTTCCTTCCTGAGATTTTATATTTGTAATATGGCTTTTTATATATGGCACTGGGGAGTATTGCATGAACATGAATACGTTCTGATGTCGGTATATAATTATCCTGTATCTTCTCAATTTGCAACTGAATGCGTATTCCTCGAAGGCTTAGACCGCATTTGTCGCATGAATCTCCATTCGATGTTTTTCTGTTGCAATACGGACAATCAAAATCGAGCAATTCAAGAAAGTCTACTATGTCGCAGGCCTCTTCTCTTGTTACCTTTCTTAATGGTTCTCCATGCCATTCTCTAATGTCTTTAAGCAATTCTCTGTCGGCAGGAGAATTGTTGCACATAACTTCGTAGAGGAACTTGCGGTGTTCTGGCAGTACCGGGAATTGTTTTTTGGAGCCTTTTTTCCCTTTAGCCCTGTCAATTGCTTTTGAAATAGAAGTGAATGTCTTTCGTCTAGGATCAACCCCCAAATCAAGGGCAAACGAAAACTGCTTGAAAGTTGGGGGATCAGATCCAAATGACGCATCAGATAGCACATTCGAATAATGGCGATCTATTAATCTTTTTGCATTGTCAGTAATAATATCTTGGGCGTCCTCAATCGAAAGGAACGTTTCAACAACAACTCTAATAATTGTATTGTTGTCTTTGTCAATACTTTGAACAATGCCAAAAAAAGATTTCACTTTGAGGAATGTAAGTTTCTCTGCGCTACTGCGGTCGAGATAACCTATTTTATCGAGAGAAGATGCCTCTAGCACTTTTATTGCATTTGAATCATATGGGTTAGATGGTTCCTTCTTTAGAATAATTTCTTCGCATTCGTTCCTTTTTTTTATGGCTTTTTTATTCCTTTTTATAAACTTCTTTGAAGCCGGATGATACTCCATTCCAACAAGCGCGGCTTCAAATGAAACCGTATTTGTTATTTCTGAATTGCTGAAATCCAAATCTAAGGGAACCGTTTCCCAATCGTTATTTGACATTAACGTCTCCCCCGTCATATATTCTTGATGAATCTAGAAAAATGGCTATCTCCTTTTCGTAGGCAGCCTTTTCCTGCTTCATGGCAGCAGCCGATAATGCCGGTGCCACTTCCTGTACATTCGAATCGTAGTCGACCCCAATCCATACGACTGCACCCGACTTTTGCTGAAAAGCCAGGGGGTGTTTGTAACGTCTGGCGTTCGCAAGATTCCATTCGTATCGCTGGATCTTCTCGTTCCAGTTGCATCCGATGATTTCCACATCGCCAATCACGGTTCCGCTCATGCTTTGGATGATTCCGACACGACCGCGAATATTGGAAGCTTTTGACCTGTATTCGATTGTTTTTACTCCATCCACAATCCAACCGGCAAAAGGCGGTCTGACGAAAAGGCATTTCATTGTTCGCGCCCCTTTCTCCTATTTCTTCGTCCCCACAGTTTTCCCCGTTGCATCACGGTAGGTCGTTCTGTTTCCGGCCTCTGTGGCCGTGCCAGCAACCTTTCCCATGGCGTCGCGGTACGTTGTCTTGTTTCCGGCCTCGCTGGCGGTCCCTACGGTCTTCCCGTGGGCATCGTGGTAGGTTGTCCTGTTTCCGGCCTCTGTAGCCGTTCCTACGGCCTTTCCTGAGGCATCCCGGTAAGTGGTCTTGTTCCCGTTCGTGGTGGCAGTTCCAGTCACTTTCCCATGGGCATCCCTATAAACAATCTTGTTCCCGTCTGTCGTGGCCGTGCCGACGACTTTACCATGGGCATCGCGGATGGTCTCCCGTTCGGCGCAGAATGCGGTGGCGGTCAAAAGAAAGATGGCTGCGATCAGTGGTCTGACAAAAAGACACTTCATTGTTTGTATTCTCCTCCTACGAAATCCTATTGTTCAAATGCGACGGCAGCCATCCGACCACGACTTGATTGGTGTTGTCATCCCAGAAGAAGTAGATTCTCAGGCAATAGCGGTCTTCGTGGCGTGTTCCCTTGGAAAGGTGATACTCCAGGAATGCCCGGCTGGACGTTCCGATGGGATAGTTGACGTAGTAGGCTTCACCTTCCTGCCCGGCACGTGCCTTATCGATGGCTCCGGCAAAATCCACGCCAATGGCTGCCAGGGCGGCCTTGAACGCCTCGTCCGAGCCAACCCCCATGCGAGAGTCACGGTACTCGTTCGCAAGAGCCAGAAGGGCTTTGTACACAACTCCGACATCTTCATACTCGGCCTTGCTGACGGCACGTTCAGCCCGCGGATGCAGGATCAGCTGACCGGCAAGATGCGTCCTCACCCAGCTTTCCATCTCGTCGTATTTGTCCGGAATCGGCACATCCTTGTCCGGCGTGTCATCGTTCTGCTGGTGCAGATGTGCTCTGAGCGCGTCCAAACGCATACGCAGGGCCGCGTTTTCCTGTCTGTAATACTCTGCGATTTCCGAGGCTTTCTCTGCTTCATCCAGCCAGTCGACATTATCAGCCTCAGCAGACTGGAGTTTCTTTTGAAGAGATTCGATGTATTTCTGCATGGCTCGCTCACGGTCAGGGGCATTTGCCTCATGTTGAGCGTGAGCCATTTCGATTTCGGATGCAAGGATGCGGGCGTCGGGAACGAAGTAGAGTCCGCTCCAGTCGATACGGCTTCGGGATGCCGCCTGATAGGCAATATCCCCAAGAAACGATGTGAAGGCTTGCGGTCCTCGTTCTTCGCCCTGAACCCAATACTTGATCTGGTCTTTTAGTGTAGACGGATGATGCACTGGAATCCCGTTCTCGAAGTCAACTTTCGGATAATACGTCCGACATGCCCCATCGAACACAGCCCAGGGCCTGCCGATGCGTTCTGAAAACGGGAACGTGGCCTTGAACATCAAACGCACCACAATGGCAAAACCCTTTACCTGCTTGGCAAGGTAGTTGGCATCAACCAGAAAGCTTCGCTGGTTTCGATTGACGCGATTGAGTTCGGAAACAACAAGGACCGGCAGAGTTCTGTTGTTGTCGGTCAGGAGCATAATCAGCTCATCGACCTCTTCTGGCGTGCGTACAGGCCAGAAGTTGTCCGCTATCGGCTTCCCCTGAACCAGAAGATTGCTGTCGAGCAGGGCTTTGACCAGGGATAAATCCGACTGCAATGGTCTGACATCCATCTTGGGAGAAACTTCAATCTTGAGGCCGAAGACAAGCTTGTCATCTTCGCGGATCATGGAGATGTCGTAGAACCACGTCACGTCATCCTTGTCAGTATAATTAAAGCGGATAGCCCAAAGCAAACGTTCCGGAACAGACACGCACTCGCAGTGCAGACTTTCATCCGACAGTTCAAAACCAAGGTGTTCCTCAGCCTCAGACGGCAGAGCGACCTTGAGTGCTTTCCCCGTAAAACGCAGGACGATAGCAATCAAACGGGAATAAGCTTCCTCCATGCCATTTCTGGAGGCGACGTTCGCGCGCAACTGGTAGACTGCTGTGCAGGAGTGTCGTGAATGAATGCTGTCATGCTGTGAGATCATCTGGACTCCGTTGTTTATAGTTCGTAAAATAGCACGATTCCAAAGAAATTTCAAGTCGGAAGCGTTTGTTTGCCGACTTCTTTCGAGCATTTCTTTGCCCAAACCGCTTTCTCTGTCGCATTCTTGTTTTTAAGCTCGCAAAGTCTGTCATGGCATATCTCTTTCTTCGTTATGGATTTGGATATCAACAGCATTGTCTTCAGTCCGAACCTCATAAATTTTTTCCGGCTTCCCGTAGACATTAACATTCTGATGGCTTGTAGAAAACGCATTGTTCTCCAAGTATCTGGAATCGCCGAACATCTTAAGTTCCAAATCCGGAGTTAGGAATTCAGTCCATGACTGAGATTGTTTTATTATCCTTTCAACATGTTTTATGCAGAAGAGGTTAACCCAAGATTCATGACCGCATAATTAGTCTATTCCGCATTGCTGTTTATTTAAATTCTCCTTTCCGACATGTGTTTCAACGGCGGTTCAATCGTGTTCAAGAAGACCTTGCCGTCGCCTTTTGTCTTGTTCAGATCCAAGCAGCCATTGATGAACTCCATGAAAGCCTCCCACTCCTCCGGGTAGTCATTACAGCCGGTAATCCGGATGCGGGGGGCCTTCCTCCGCCGTATTTCGAGCTCCCAGAACAGGCTTTCGCCGCTGCTGTAGTTAAGATAGGCACGACGCCAACCCGGTAGGTTGCATTTCCGCAGGCAGGCAAGGTGTTTTTCCAGACAGTCGCGAGCGAAGGTGAGCTCTATTTGCTGTTCCTTAGGAGCGCCCCAGGAGTCGCGTTTTTTGCAAACGAGCTTGCCCCGGCACAGCGACAGATCGAAGAAAACCTGCGGACCCTTGTAGCCATTTTGAATGAAACTGATACCCGTGACGTCATCTAACGAGAATTGAATGTGCCTGAAAATGTCGATAAAGACTTGCTGCTTTTTCCGGTCAACCGAGCTTATCCAAGCAGCATAGGCAATCCCGGAGTCAATTTCTGGCGCGAACACCTCGGCATCGGCACGAGGGATGTATCCGAGCTTTTCTCCGGGGATGAACGGAGCTTCGACCCGGATGGCATTCGGATCATGCTGGTTGTCAGGTTCCCGGACAAGCTTCACACGCTCATTCTGCTTCAGCTCCTCCAGAATGTATTGGAAATTGTGGACAGCAAACGATCCGACGACGCGCAGATTCTTCACAAAAGCATCACGCTTTTTGTCCGGCAGGATCGCCGTTTCCTCGAAGTGGACCTTCCTGCCCCAGAGCTTAGCGACGCTCTCCTCGTGATGCCGATGAATGAAGTCACACCAAATCTGCTTCAGGATATCATATACGCCTTCAGGACATTTGTTAAAGTTGGAAAATGGTCGATAGAGACCGTAACGCTTCAAGTTCGCAATAGCCTCCTCCATCGTCGGGATTTCCTCCTGACACATTTTTGATGAGAGCCAGAAATCATCAAGCAGAACATAGAATGACATCCAGATAATGCGCGGGTCTGCCACGACGTACTTGAAATCCCATTTCAACTGTTCTTTCGACAAGTTGGATATTTGAAATGTTCTTGGAATGGCATTCTCCGATATTCCTCGCCGATTGTCGCATGGCGTGTCCATCGTCCTCGCCACATCGACTGCGCTCCGACATTGAACGGGAATCTGTTTTGGAATGGTTTTGCAGAATTCTGACCACGACCCGATTATGATGCCTTGATATGCTGCGGTGGCGGAATGCTTTTGAAGGACGTCAAACTTGTATCCATCCGCGAGAAAGGAACCCGAGACGCAGGGATAATTGTCAACATAGCGTTCAAGGTTCGCAACCGTGATTTCGCCGACATCCGTGCAGACCAAGGTCATTTCAGAGGGGCCGTAGCCGTCTTCCTCCAGCAGATGCCATTTCGCCATGGTCAGCCTCGCTTCCCTTGACCGCAACGTTTTGTTTTCGCTTGAGATTCCTGCCCATGCCTCAATTCGGCCCAGCAGCCCATGTAGGTGGCATCGCGAGGACTGGAATAGCCTTCATGTACGCTATCCTTGAAGTTGCCGTAGTCGATCTCCTCGGCAATTCCCTCAACAGCCTTTGCGAAGACGCACTTCGGTATTTCCATCCGATAGAGATAGTCGGCATTGGGTGTTTTCATCACTGGGGAACAGAGTTCGCGATCTTCTGGCGACAGGCTGCTGAGGAGCCGGTCCAAGTCTCCATCGAATCTGCCTCGAACAAGCAGAGTGTCGGGCTTGTCGCGGTGCTGAACAGCGGAAAAGAATCCGAGCTTGCAGAAAATCCACATGGTTTTTGCCTTTCGTTTTCGGGGTTAATATACCATTATGTCCGAGTTTTTTCAACCGTGATTCCGGTTTTCCCTCATTCTTCCATCAACAGGAGAAACAAGGTCTTTCCAATGCTTCATCCGGCCTCAAGATGCCGCGAGTTTGTGCAATGGTACACATTCGTGTAATGACGGAATAGAAAGTATTCCATTGCAGAGGAGGAGGGAGACCGTTACAGCCATACGTCTCCTTGACAAGCTTTCTCCCGTTGTACAGTTTCAAATACCACGAATTGCCGTCCAGAACCATCGCTCCGACCGAAGGATGATACTCTTCCGCCCATGTGTCCATATGGGAGAGATCAAATTTAGCCCTGAACGCGATTTTCTCGGGTATCGTGATGCTGCACGCTCGTATACCCTCAATTGTCCTTAATTCCAGTTCACAGCGTTTGCAGTTAAACGTCAAGGTTCTGCCGACCACGTCCGGCCAGAGGCCTTCGTGAAAAATGAGTTTATTGTAATTCATAGTGAATCTCCTGTTCAATAGAAAAGAAAAAAACAACTATTTCTTTTCATCTTTCGATGTTTTTTTGTTTTCCTCGTCAAATCTTCCGAATCTTGCCGTGAACTCCACGAGAAGCAGCAGGATTATCCAGAAAATGAGCACATAGAAAACTGTGCTTTCATATGCATACATACACATGAACCGACCGAACCCGATAAACGCGGCGATGATGGGAAAAAGAGACTTCCATCCTGCAACAAGGAATATAATCAAAAAGATTGTTCCCATGATGGACCAGCCGACCTCATAAAAGAGGAACATCAGACAACCAGAAATCAGAATGGCCCCAATATTGCCACCGCCCAATGGAATGTCCTCTTCTTTCATTTTGCGCCTCCTAGTTTTGTTGTATTGTTTGAGCTCATGCCGCCCGCAAGAGAGCCATGAGCCTGCGGTAGACGTGTGCCGTGTCGCGAGCGTCTTCCAGGGCATTGTGCTGGACATCGCCCTCGACGCCGAGCGCGAGTTTGAGCGCCTGAAGGGAAACGCTGCCGAACCGCATGTCAGCTTCCTGCACTTGGAAGACATCGTTCATGGACAGCGCCAGACGCATGCTGTCGCGCCCATGATGCGTGAATATCCGGGAAAACTCCGGGAATGCGGCCTTCATGAAAGCGATGTCGAATGCGAGGTTGTGCGCGAGCGGCGTGATGGTCGTAATCCCGTTCTCCATCGCCCACTGCTCAAGCTCGGAACGGACGTCCGAGAGCTTCTCTCCCTCGGCAGGATTGAGGCGGTTTGTTTCCAACGCGCTCTGCTCGGCGCGTTCCGGGTGTTCTGCCCGAATCCTGCACGAGAATTCCGGGATGTCCGTAGAGATCGTGAAGTCCGGGTTGAGCGGGACGATGGCGATTTCCAGAACTTCGCAGTTGTTCGGGTCAAGCCCTGTGGTTTCGAGGTCAATAGCAGCAAAGATGTTCATGGTGTTTCTCCTGTTGTTGTTTTATGGTTGTTGATGCTGTTTCTTTCTGGTGAGGCAAGCTCGTTTTATCTGCTTCGATGTCCATGAGCGAGTCCCCGTATCCCCTCAACAAGAAACAGAATCTGGAAAATCTGGAACACAAAAAAAATGGTGGCCACGACGAGAATAACTGTTGCGACGACAATGTAGAAGATCAGAAGAACAATCCATTCGAAGATGTTTGCTTCCTCCGGCATTATCATGTCCCAAAGTTCAATAAGCGGGTTTACAAGCCCGGCAAATGGTCCGGCATACTTCTTTCTGGGTTGTCGTTGTGTGGTCTTCTTCGCCTCATACTGCTTTTCGAGCTGTTCCAGGCCCCTGTATTTCAGAGTGCCTTCCTTATAGCTCTTTTGCAGCAGAGCGTTCAGCTCAGCGAAATCGCTTTCCGTTGCAAAACAGCCCTGGTCAGCGGCAGTCGAAAACCAATTGTCGGCCTCATCATAGTCAGCCTTGACACCTCTTCCTCGTGTATAGCAGCGACCGAGTTCGCGCTGAGCCTCGGCGTGGCCTTGTTCTGCGGCGAGACGATACCATTTTGCGGCTTCAGCGTAATCTCTCCGAACACCGTTACCAGTCTCATAGCAACGAGCAAGTTCAAACTGAGCATCGGCAAAATCCTGATCGGCAGCCTTCCGATACCATTTGACAGCTTCCGCATAGTCCTGCCTGACCTCGTTTCCGACTACATAGCGCTGTGCAAGCTCAAACTGAGCTTCCAGGTCATTGGCGGATGCATTGATCGTCAGCTTATCTATGGTCTGATTCATGGCATGTCTCCTGTTTCGCGTGTTATATCGTTTCGGACCGAAATCTCCAAAATTCCGTATCATCCGTTTTTGTCTTTCTGAACTTAATATATCACGCTATGCTGTCATAGAGTGTCAGTCAAAATAGATTTTTCGAAAAAAACACGGAAAAAATGGATGTGGGCATCATGTGACTGCTCCTCAATTCGTTTTGCCATAACGGCGGGTGACTGCGGAACAGAAGGTCATGAGCGAGCAGAGAGCCTGCCATTGTTCGTTCGGAGGATACCCGTTGCACCCGTTGGATTCCTTGACG
>Ga0265301_10004336_pt1 | contig 14374 bp, 18 predicted proteins | sample AusTroGonzalo_MG_2_FD_193488 | JGI IMG/M metagenome (GOLD analysis project Ga0265301, IMG submission 193488) | Bovine rumen microbial communities from tropical cattle in Woodstock, Queensland, Australia - Gonzalo_04 | ecosystem: Host-associated > Mammals > Digestive system > Stomach > Rumen ...
TTCACTCCAGGACAAACTTGGAATTCCTCCCTTTAAGCTGCATATGCTCCGTCACTTTGCGGCGGCCTATATGCACAAAGAAGGTTTTACCACCGAACAAATACTTGCTTTTGGAGGATGGTCCACCGATTCCGTCATGAAAAGGGCCTACAGGTATAATCTTGACCCGAAGGAAGCTCAGGAAGCTATTTCAAACAGATTTTCATCACTTATGTAGCTTGTGGGTAAATTCGTGGGTAAATTTTTATTAATATGAGTAATATTTGAGAAATACCCCTAATATTTTGGGTATAAAGAAAGAGCGGAAACGCGGCGTATTTTCTAAGAATTGCCGTATTTTCGCCCTTTTTGATTTCGTGCAGGAGATGGGACTTGAACCCTTCGATAATAATTCAAATGTACCGTTTTCTCGGCCTTTTTGTGGATATGTGGGTAAATCTGTGGGTAATTTCTTTACCAACCTGTTTTATTTTACCACAAATGAAAAGGCATTCCCACCCCAGGAAATGCCTTTTCTCTCTCTGAAGAAACCTGAAACAAGTCTCCGGTTCAGATTGTATCACAAAATTGCAAATTAAAAAAGACCCTCTTCGTAAAGAGGGCCTTCTTTAAGGGATAAGTATTATATGGAATTTATGCCAGTGTTCCATGAAATAGGTCCAACCACTCCATCGACTTCAATATTATGGAGCTTTTGGAAGTCTTTAGTTCTTTGAAGGGTAATGGGGCCGAAGTCTCCGTCAGGCTCAGCATCACAAATAATTTGCCATATCTGTACTGTCTTTCCTTTTGCTCCCTTCCTTAATACAGGCATATTGGTAATAGTCCGCTCCGGCTTGTCCGGCTCAATAATCTCATCGGGATATATAGAGGCGTCAACTCTGTTACGTATTCCGGGAACGCTTCTATTTGATGTAAACTGAAATAGATCATACTTGGGAAGCTGAATGGAAGAAACCACTTCCCCGGTGTTCTTTCCGTAGTCTGCTACCCAAACATAGAAGTCTTTTACATCATTATAAATAAGATGCTCAGTGAACCAACTCTCACACGCATAAACGCCGCCAACATATCCGAATTCATTGATCTTGTTGCAGAAGGCTTTCACAACAGCTGTACGCTGTCCCCTTGTGAGGTTGTCAGCTCTTCCGTCATGTGTGTTATGACTCCACTCGGAATCAATAAAAAGAGGAAGCTCTGTATTATAAAGCTGTGCAGCTTCTAATGTGTAAAGTGCTTCCTCAATGGCTTCCTGTTCATTAATTGCCTGGGACATGAAATATATTCCCAGGGGGATGTTTCTGTTTTTGCAGGCGTTGGCATATTCGTCAAAACGGGGGTCTCTTTTGATTGTGCTGTATCGATAGCCCCTATATGCACACCGGAGAATCACCCCGGCCACATTCTTTTTGACTTCATCCCAATTGATTACAACGTTGTTCTCACTCAGGTCTATTATCATTCTTTACCGCTCCCATCTGCAAAGCCTTCTGCTAATATGTAAGCAATGAGGGAACCAAATGACATGATAATTGAAGAAACCTGCTCAATGCTTCCATTGTCGACTTTGAAAGCAACCAACAAAGCGCCAATGAATCCTGTCAATGCAAGCCAAAACTTCCTTGATGTTAATTTCCTGATAATGTCTTTCTTTTCCATGAGATTCCTCCTTTATTTTCCGTTTTCTTTTTCAAGCATAGAAATTCTCAGTTCATGCTTATGGATCATATCATCATGACCTGAGACTTCTTTTTCAACATCAATGACATCATTGTTGATTTTTTCCATTGTGTCATTGAGTCGTTGTATAGCTGTACTTAGTGTTATGATGGGCTTGATTATAGCAATTAGAGCTACTATCAAAATGACACCATAAACCATTAAATAACCAACAAATTCAGTCTGCTGCATCCTCTTAGTCCTTCCTTCTTTTTAGGTATGAAGGCTTTTACTTCACGAGTGGTTTGTTCTCGGCCTGGCTTCCACAATGTCTTTACACTGACGGTGTGGGCTGTGGCGCCTGCCTCTCCCATGATTCATTGATTTCACGATGACCGAACCTGTTGATTACTTCAACATAGTATCTGTCAACCTTGTCATTGCTTCTGCAATCCCTTGCATAAGTATGATATTCAATCGTGGCAAGATTAAGATTACTGAATGATTTGATTGACATGTTTTCTTTGTCTGTTGATGTGTCGTGATTGATTTTAATCACATAATAAGTTAATCCCATTATTTAACTCTCCTTTTCTTATTAATTTGCATATGTGTTGTGAGCCTGTTTGGCTTTTTCAACATCACATTGAAGGTAATAGCTTTGTGTAGTGTCAAAAGACTCATGCCCTAAAAGCTGCTGTATTATCCGGATGTCGACGCCCTTTTTATTCAGATCGTTTGCGAACCATCTTCTGAATGTGTGGACCGTCACCTTACTGACTCCCACACGGTTCCCGACATCTGTGACAATATGGTTCAAAGAATTGATTTTCAAATTGTCATATGGCTTATTGTTTTGAGCAAAAAGCCAATCACTTTGGGGCCTGTTCCTCAAATAATCCTGAACGTGCTTCAGGGCTCTTGCGTTCATATAAACATATCTGTCTTTACCGCCTTTGCCATGAATAAGCACCGACTTCTCAAGCCAATTAATTTCACTGAGCTTGATGTTTGACAGCTCTGAAACTCTCACACCTGTTGAAGTCAAGAAGTCGACGATTGCCAACTCCCTGGGAGCTTTGCAAGCGTCTCTCATTGCCTCAACGTTGGCGTCCGTCAAGAAAAGCTTGATAGGCTTATCACATTTTATAAAGGGGATACGTTTGCATGGGTTTTTTGTAATGTAACCCTCATCTTCCATAAATTGAAAGAAGATGTTCAAGACTCTTCTTGTGTTGTCTGTTGACAGCTTACTAGCTCCCCGGTTCTGATACCATATGAGGAAGCGGCGTATATCGTTCGTGGTTGTGTTGATGAGGTCATAGCCGGTATTGTCTAAGAAAAATTTGATTGTGTGGCTGTATGCTCTTAATGTACTGGGCTTTTTCCCTCCCAACTGTTTGACACCTATGAAGTTTTTGAAAATGATTTCATTTGCTGAGCCTTCAATGCTGAGTTCCTTCTTCTCCGTCTGCATGTCGACATCTGCAAATGTTTTGGTCATGATATTCAAAAGAGCATTACGCTCTTCACATCCAATGGGATATAAAAGGGCGTACTGCTCTATGATCTGTTGAAAATATCTCTCTTTATCCATTTTTGATTTCTCACTTTCTTATAGTTTTGGTTTTTGTTGTTTCTCCTTCTTTGTAACAAGACTCAAATTTAACGCAAAGGATTAATGCGTTGTCTTTAGAATGGAAATATCATGGCTCGACTAATAGCAATACGCCTATAAACTTACCAAACGAGTTTAATGAATTATGCGTAGTCACAACATCAACATCCGTTAGCGATTACTTAATTACCATTATCCCTTATATACTTCTTGCAGATACCGAAAGGGACTTTAAACAAGCAGGTTATTTTGCAGGCAACGGAAATGGTGCAAGCACAGGATATATAGCAACCCGAAGTTCCCTTTACTGTGGAAACTATGTAAGAAATGGCGCATCACAAATAACTAACTCAACCACTTATGTTTACTATCGCTAAACGTGCTGATTAGGCTTATTGCAAGCACCATTTAGCGATATAGAACCACCCGTGTTCTTCAACGCACTAATGGTAAATACATCCCCCGAATTGAGTTGAATTACCCACGGAACACCTTGAGTAAACGTGTCGCTTGATGTTGCGCTTATAGAAAACGTCGCAACGCCTGTCCCGTTTTTAGCAAGGCTTAATTGAGCAATAGCGTTTGGATTTCCCCAACAGGCAAACACACCTAATATGATAAGTGCTTCGTTTGCCGTTGCCGTATATTTAAAGATTTCTGTCCAAGTATTACCGCCGAGGCTTTGACTTATGCTTATGGTTTCCATATCAGCCAAGTTCAAAACATTGTTGGATAGAGTCTCTAAAGATTGTGTTAAATTTGAGATTTCTGCGCGGATATTTGTGGCCGTACAGTTTCCATTAAGCGTCAAAGTAGTTCCCTGAGCTATGTCCACCGTTGCTTTGTAGAAATAACCATCTACGCCAACAAAAAGGCTGTTCTCAGTATAAGCCTGTGATGCAGCTGTTCCAATTGTCTCAAGCACATCGGTCAAAGGTTTTGTTATGGTACCCGTCTGCACCGGGGAAGTGCTCTGTAATGACAAAGTAGCTGAAGGTGTTACTGAGTTGGCTACATTTATGAATGCCTGCTCCTGGGCGCTATACTGAATGATTTGTCCATCCTGCAGATTAGTAAGCAGCACATCTGTCAAGCCTGCTAAAGTAGTAGCTCCGGGTGCTCCCTGGGCTCCCTTTAAGTTTGTAAAGGAAAAAGCAAACGAAGGAGCTTCAGCTGTTCCTGTCTTTGTAACTGTTACACCGGGGGTTCCTGTATTGCCGTCTACCGTTGCCGATACACTAATAACAGGAGTCGCACCTGTGGCGCCTGTCTGTCCGGTCTGTCCGGTCTGACCCTGTTCGCCCTGGGCTCCTTTTAATCCGCTGAAAGAAAAAGAAAAGGCAGGAGCTGCATCGGTACCCGATTTTGTTACTGTTACTGTAGGGTTCGCGCTTGATGTTGCGTCAGCTGTTGCTGTTGCTGAAATCACCGGAGTAATACCTGCAGGTCCCTGGGCGCCTGTTGCACCTGTGGCACCTGTTTCACCCTGGGGTCCCTGTTCGCCCTGGATACCCTGGGGGCCCTGTGCTCCTGTTGCTCCTGTTTCTCCCTGGGGACCCTGGGGGCCTGTTGCGCCAGTGTCACCTTTGGGACCTTTCAAAGCTCCGATATTACTCCATGAGCTTGTTGTTGTGCTCCATATGTAAACATATCCTGTTGTTGAGTCACCAACAAAGTAAGCATCTCCTGCTGAGCCTGTAGGATGTGCAGCTTCAAGATCGGCAAGTGTTGCGTATGTGTCTTTTAACTCTAAGCCTGTGCCATCGTCTCCTTTTGGACCCTGTGGGCCTGCAGGACCCTGGGGGCCTGTTGCTCCTGTTGCACCTGTTTCACCCTGGGGACCCTGTGGACCCGCAGGACCCTGTTCACCCTGGGGGCCTTGTGCTCCGGCTTCTCCTGCTTCACCTGCAGGACCCTGGGGGCCTGTTGCTCCTGTTTCACCCTGGGGACCCTGCGGGCCCTGTGCTCCGGGAGCTCCGTTTGTTACGGTGAATGTTGTTGATGTGTCATCTGTGTAAAGTATTGTATATGTGTCAACTAAACCTGATGACCCTGTCTTTGTGATTGACTCGACGCCCTTCAGCTCACTAATCAAGCCGACAGCTTCCGCAATGATCTCCGCAAGGTCATTATCATATACTCCTGCGCCATGCGTGTTGGGCGTAACTGTGTCCGGTACCACATCGAAAGAGCATGTAACTGTTGACTCTCTTCCGTCTTCTCCGATCGGGAATTTGATGTCAAGGGTTTCTTTGCCGGGAACCTGTAACTCATTGCCAACAAATTCATATGTGTAATTTCCATCCCCTATAGTCATGTCAGCCATGACAGCGGCGCCGTCAGGTCTTCTAAAGACGATTTTGGGAACTGTGGAGCCGTCAAAAGCATCCTGGCCGCCATTGTATACCTGAGCCACTAACTTCATACCTGAGTCTCCCTGTTTGAGTCTCAGGCCCGTGTCAATGATTCCGGTGTTATTCATGTCAAACTTTAAAGTATATTCAAGCTGTACCATTTACGTCACCTTTCCTGTTATTACATAAGAGCCATTTATTTTTTGTACAAGAACAACATCGTTCACCCTTGCCGTGTATGAGCTTAGGCGTTTGAAAGGCTTTTGGCTTGGTGTATCTTCTCCGAAGAATCGGATGAACACGCCGCCTGTTGTTGATGTTACCGTTGCCAATCTTGCGCTTTTCTCGTTCGTCTCTCCGGCTTGAACAATTTCATTGTAAAGCTGATTACTTTGAATACTCACAGCAGTGCCTCCTTCTTAACTATATGGGTCATGAGGCCACCTTCTGAGAGGTCCATTTCCCAGGAGGTTTCTATATATTTGCCTTCAATGCCATATGTTTTGATTAATAAGAAAATACAATCTCTGTATCCATGCCCCGGCATGTTGAGAGTTGAAAATTCAATTTCTTCTGTTGAATTTGCTTGAGCTGCTATTCTGTAAACTAAGTTGTCAAGATCACCCTGTGAAGCAATATCGTCAACCGAGTCAATGTCAACAATGACGCGCCCTCTGTTGACAGTGCTGTAAGGGCTATCAGGATCATCATTCACATATGTTGACACCAAATATGCTGCATCGGGATTTTCAACATATCTGACTATTTTGTTTGGTACCTCAAACCTGTCAGTGCTCACGTTGATGCCATCCACTATGATAGATGTCTCATTGTCTTGGTAGACATGGTCAACGGTTCTGTCTTCATCAAATACAAACGGTGTTATTTGACCAATTCCATTTTCGTCAAAGTATAGTGGATTATAGTTAATTGACTTGAGTACATCGTTTATAATGATTAATTTTTGTGTGCCAATATCCCACTCCATTCCATTTGCATAGCTTTTTTCACTTGGGATAACTGTGACATTTGAGTAGAGTGTGCCGGCTATTTGAGCAGCGAACGAAGTGTAAACCGTTTCTCCGGGTGCGTATGTTCTTGTATCAGTTTTATCATCAAGGGCTATTTTGCTGACATCATAACCCGTGATTTCAAGAAGCTTTGCATGTTCCTCATAGTCACCGGAGACACTAATTAAAAAAAGGCCCAACGGCCATCTAATTACATCCTTTTTATACTTCAGGCACATATATGGCCGTATGTAATAGTCAAGGGTGTCTATATCTATTATGTCTGAAGCTCTGACAGCTCCGGAGAGGGTTCTTTTAACTTCATTTTCTGAATCATATGAGATTTTTGCATTATCAACTGAGATTGTGTTTATATAGTTTTTCTGTGAGTCCACAAGAATATACTCATAAAACACTGTCCTACTTTCTTCAGACAGTGCTTTGATGAGCTCTTCTTGTGTATACTGTCCATATGCTATATTCATATGATTGCCTCTTTATCTTCTGATATTCTTGTGATTGAAAACTCAATGATGTAACCACCACCAATATAGCGACCTTTATCTGTTATTTCCATGTCACAAGCAAAAAACTCATGATCAGCTTTGAAGTATATTTTTTGTGTGTTGTAATACATGTCAAGAACCTTGTTCCAATCTTCTTCTTTTACAAAAGCTTTGAATGTTCTTGTTGTATCCTTCCATTCTCCAATTTCCTTGACAGGATACGGGCGTCCTAATGTTCTGTATAGGGTTTTGCTCTGTGCTTCTGTCCATCCTATGTCAAATTGATTTTCTTCTGAAAGATGGAGTTCAATATACTTCTTGAAGTCATCGGCGTCATGAAGAACAACCTCCTTGACTTTAACCTGTACGGGAACAAATGCCCCGTCTGCAAAAGCTGCATCATAGTTTCTGAGAGAGTATTCATAAAAAGTGTTGCCTTCAACTTCATAGTCTGTGAATACTCCACCGGAATACTCTCCAATGACTTCAATCTCTTCAGACCTTGCTTTTTTTCTAACCACAAAGGTTTTGGTTGAATCTTCTGCAGGTGTTCCACTGATTTCAACGCCGTAATCTTTGTTTACTACAGCTATGATGTCTGAAGGAGCATCGGCTGCTTCTAAGTCGAGAGTAAACTCAGCAGAACCCCATTCGGAAAGGATTCCATATATATTTATTTCTCTAATCTCAACAATATATGAACCATTCTCTAACATTTTAGGAATCTTCTGAGATAGATTAGTACCTATTACAATGCCTGACTCGTATATGATTTTTTGGTTTGCATCTTTCAATATAAGCTCATACCCTGCCTGATTTGTGTCTTCCCAGGTTATTGTTGGTATTGAGTCATCTGTTACGTTTGTAATTGAAGGCGCCGCGTCTTGACCAATAACACCAAATTCAACATCTTGAGAGTATAGCGCATTCTCATAAAGGTCATATATAACTATTTCATAGCTATATCTGCCAATGTCAAATGTGTTTGCTTCTATTTCTACTGTGTTGCCGTCTCCTTCTTCTGTAACTAGAGTTGGTGTTGAGGAACCATTTTTTTTGTAACTTATTCCTCTGCTTGAAAGAGGCATGTTATATAAACTACTTATACTCGAAGCAAAATCGTAGCTTCTTGACCATGAAAAAAGAGTGTCATTTGTTTGTTTAACGTTTACCTCTTTGGGATATATTGGCGTGAAAAAATTATAATCTTCCGGTTCAACGCTCTCATCTATTTCAATGTATATGTCGTTAACCGTGACCGTACACGGGAAGTAATATTGTTCTGTAGTTATATGGGCGTAACTCGGTTTTACAAAAATACCTGCAGCAAAATAATTTGTTGGTCCAACATATACATCAAAGTCTTTGTATATGTTGGCCGTGATATTTGAGCCTGATGCCTTATCATTCCAGGGCCATGCCGTATGACTTTTATTTGTCGTCGTCAATCTATCATGCAAAACAGGCGCTTCTTCATAGCCTAGCCCAATTTGTTCAATTACATATTGTGAACGCACACGGTTATTTAATACGGGTGTGGGGAAGTTCCACTCTCCATCTTGGAAAAAGTTGCAAGCAACCCATAAATTTTGTGGGATGTTGTAATTGTATGCATTTGTTGTTAAACTTCCGCGAAGTCTAACCCTTATCTTTTTATATTTGTATTCTGAAGGAATAGGAAACGCAAAATATGCGCATCTTCTTTTGTTGTTATCTGTATTGCTTGATGGTGTTACTGTTACTGAATAAGGTGCAGCAAAATCTTGATCTTCTTTATCCCACAAATATGGCTGCAATGCCAAATCTTGATAGTATAATACGGATCGCGTTGCGTTAATGCGTTCACTCATTTTTTACCTCCGAGCCCCGGCTGAAACCTTTAAGCCTTCAACTGCTTTTACAACATTGTCAATGGACTTCATTTTTGAGAGGTCTAAGCTCATGTTGACATTATAGGTGTTTCCTCCGATGCTTGTACTCTGTTGATTATTATAAATCCTGCTGCCTCGTGGAACTTCAACAAGCTCAGGGCCTTCTTCACCAACCCATGTGAGTCCACCTTGCCAAAAGTTTGTCCCGGCCGCATTTCTTCCTATGTTGCTACCTTCAAAATTTCCATCCGGATGCAATAAGAATTGGCCAAAGTTTCCTCCGGTCATTTCCTGCCATTCATGATAGGTGTCAATCAATTCCTTGATTGCCAAAGCTAAAGCTGCAACAGCTGCAATAACTGCAAGTATAGGACCTGCCTGAGCCATGAAAGTCTGTGTGGCTGCTGTCATGGTTCCCATCATAGTCGTGTAAACAACGCCTAGGGCTCCAACAGCCATTGCTAAGCCTGTTATTCCCAATGTTAAGGTTGCAATAACCATGACGGCCTGTTTTGCTTCCGGGCTTAGGTTTTTCAAGAAGTTTGCAGCGGCCTGAATAGCTGGCGCAAATGATGCTGCAAGCTCATAAGCTGCGCTTTTGAACGATGCTTCCATCTGCTCAATTGAACGCTGTGCTTCTGATAATGCCTGTATGTCTTCCCCGGAAAGAGAAGCACCCAGGGCGTCAAACTCATTAATCAGCTGTGAAATGCCCTGACCGCCCATGTTTATCATTTCATTCAAGTCTTTGGCTGAATCCCCAAAGACCTTCATGGCCATCTGTGAGCGTTCGGTTGCATTTGAAACATTTCCTAGCTTGTCAATTAATTCCATGAAAACCTGAGAAGCGTCTCGTGTTTTTCCGGATGTGTCAGTTATCTGAACGCCAAGCTCCTTGAATACTCTCCATGTGTCACCGCTTCTGTTTGCGGCGGCCTGCATAGCCTTTTCAACGTTTTTCAGCGCTGCAGAAATATGTTCCATGTCTGTCCCGGCACTTGTTGCCACATAACTCAATTCCTGAATAGCCTGGACCCCAAGCCCTGTCTCTGATGACATTTGTCTGATGTCTTGAGCGTACTGCATAGCTGCTTCAGTGACGCCTCTGATGGCCTGACCGACCGACATCAAAATATCTACCCCGTTTCTAAACTGCTGTGACATATCTACAACGGCCTGGGCTGTATTATCTGCACTATTTCCTAAATTATCCAGCCCTTGAGATGCCTCTCCTGAAGCGCTTTCTGTTTCTTCAAGGTTGCTCTCTAATTCATCAAGTTTTTGGTTTGCCGAGTCAATACCCTGGTCAAACTGTGTTGAGTCAAGTCCTAAGACTATGGATTTCTTAAAAGCCATAAGTTACCACCCCGGTATTTCTTTCATACTTGTTATTGTTGGGATTTCTTCAGCTGCGCCAATTCCAAATGTGGCTGCAAGCTCTTTGGTGTAAGTGTTGAGAATAAAATTGATCTTCTTGAATGGGCTTCTCCAAAACTCCTGCTCAGACATCCGAAGCCTAACCACATACAAATAATATGCTTCGTCTATATGGAAGTTTGTTTGTGAAGTTGTGCCATGTACTGAGCTGTCAATTTTTTTAAGTTTTCTTTGCCTTTCTTGTCCAATCCACTGAGAATTGAATTTTGATATATATTCATTATGTCGTTGAAGCTTGACGGTCCCAGGGCTCTCACTAAAACCCCTGCATCTGCAAACGTGAATTCCTCATGGTTTGCTTTAATACCGCCATATAAAACCATCTGACATATTGTTGACTGTGTGATTTTTGTCCATTCTATGTCAAGCTTAACAAGTTCCTCCTGCATGTATGCCATTGCAAGCATGTTAAAGCTGCATATATATGTTTTGTCTTTTAATTTGATTTCTATCTCATCGATAGGCGCTACATTAATTGTTTTCATATTCAAACCTCTTTTCTACCTAAAACAAAAAAGAGGGACATGTGAAATGCCCCTCTTCTTGACTATTAAACTGAAGGAACGGGAGCGACGGGAGCAACGGGGCCGGATAAGAACCAAGCAGCCGCCTGCTCTTCTGTGAAGTCGGGGTTTGCTGCATCTGCAAAATATCTGAAAGCATTGTCATACTCACGTTTTACAAACTCAATATCCATTGTGTCTGTTGAGTATGTAACATTCTGCTCAGACTGTTTCAGATCAGCTGCAAACGGCTTCGGTCTTCCCTTAAGAAGCCATGTGTATTCACTCTGTCCGTTTGTCTGCTCTGTCTCGTAACCAAAAGCAATGTACTTGGTAGCCTGGTTGTCTGCCGTCTCAATTACAACGCCATTGGAAACCTGCAGGTCATAAATTTCCTGTCTTGTCTCAATAGGGATTTTGGTGTTCTTGAAGCTTACAGTTAAGCCTGTAATTTTCGAGTATGTATCCACCTTTGAGCCATTTCCGTATAATTCACCGGATGAAACTGAAGGAGTGATAGAAATTTCCATAGCTTCACCAAATTTCTTAACATCTCCGTAAGCTACGCCCTCAGCATCGTCCTGGGTCATTATGCAATAAACAGGATTAGTAATATTAATCTTATAAGCTTTTGCGCTTTTCTGCATAATTACGCCTCCTTGGTAATTAGTTCAACTGATAAAGAAGCGCGCCACATTTGGGCGTTAGCTTCATATGTGTAGTCAGGGCTTTCTACTGCCATGCCTTTAGCTTTTGAAATTTCTTTCCAAAGCTTTAAAGCATTTTCAACAAGTGTGAACTTGTCGGTATAGAACAATTCAACATACAGCTTTGTCGTTGTCGACATTACTTCACCATTTCCACTCAATCCATCTGCAATGTACGGGGACAAAGTAAATGAACCGTCGAAAACAGGCGTCTCTTCGTCTATATATGGAATTCCTAAAGCCAAAACAATTAAATCTTTTAAATCATTCATGAGTAGCCTCTTCTAAAGCGTCATCAATAGCATCCTCAATCATTCCCTCAGAACGATCGAGAGCTTTCTCAAGAAAATGGATCCCGGGAACAAATGTCTTTGAGCCTGCATGGATGTAGCCATCATTGACCCAGCCCCATTTGTATCCTGTATCTCTTCCACCGAAAGCTGATACGTACTTTTGGCCGCTTTTCTTTGCTGTACCAACCCAATACTTAACATCGTCCACCAAATGAGTGTGTTGCCTGGTGCGACCTTTGCGCTTTTCCTGCTCCTTATTGCTCTTTGGTAAAGATTTTTCAATCTGCAATTTCAAAATTGCACCAATTTCAAAAAGGGCTGTCTCCATGCTGTCATCAGTCAGGTACTTCAGTCTGTGGACTTCTTCCCTTAATCCGTTGACAGCTTCGGTATACTCCAAGCTCACTTTTGTGCTCATCCGAGTGTTATCTCCATTGAGTAGTCATTTTTGGTGAATGTGCGTAGTATATTATATTCTTTGCCGTCTACAATAATTCGCGTGGGCTCCACCGGGCCACTTGCCTGGGAAACAATTGAACGCTTATATTCGTCCGGCAAAATATCAACAATGATCTTCGGCTTCATATTGGATGAATAAGCCTCATAGAATTCTGTTCTTCCAACTGATTTCTTGGAGGCCCATACATCTGTTTCTTTGCTTGAGATTGTTGTTGCTGTTGGGTCAGCTTTGTATTTTGTTACAAGAGTAATTTTAGAATCACGCATAATAGCCCTCGTGAATAGATAGAGCGTCACGTTTCTGTCTATAGGCTTTCTGATAACGTTCAGCTTCGCCGCCGTAGTTTACCTGATACCTAGCAAACAGCTTCACACACCCAATTATCTGAGGGTCATCCAGGTTGATAAAGCTGCCATCTTCATCGATGGTTAAAATGCCAACTCTGTTCATGTCGCTGAGACCGTCTTCAATAATCTGCTGTATGTCTGTGTCTCTATCGTCTCCAAGTATATCCAAGAATGATTTTATTGTTTTAAGTAATTCGTTCATAGTTCACCCTGAAAAATAGGGGACGCTTAAGCGCCCCCTGTGTTGGTTTTTACTAGATGGATGCAGACCCCTTTGTGATCTTAACGAAAGCTTTGTCTGCTACTACGCCGAGACCAACATACTGACGGCCTACGATCTTAACAAGGTCTTTCTCAGCAAGTGAGAGGTCATCGTACTTGATAGCAATGCCATCACCTTCGGGAAGGTTTGCAAGTGCGCCATATCCGAAGTCACCTACAATGACATATGTAGCGCCGGATGATGCTGCTGAGAATGCAGGTAGCTTGTCAGTGAAAACAACTCTCTCTCTTAATCCGTCAAATACATCTACGTTGTACTTTGCTTTAAGGCCGAGGCCAACAAAGGTTGCATATGTCTGTCTGTTCATTGCAATTCTAAGGTCACGAGCCTGACCGGAAAGAAGTGCAATTGCCTGGACAATTGTATCCTCTGCAGGTGTTGCTCCGTTGTATGTAGGAACGCCGCATGCTGTTGAAGTTGCGGAAGCGGGTGCTGCTGTGATCTTACCGATGAGAATCTCTTCAGCCTTTTCAACAATCTTCTTTGCGATTTCTCTGTAAAGATAGCCAACAGTGTCTACTGTGGTGCCGCTGATAGCTTCATCAGATACAGTGATCCATTTCTTGATAGACTCGTTTGTGATAGTAACGGTACCAAGTGAAACAGTTTCTTCATCGGGTGCACTCTGTCCCTCGGTGTGAACAGTTGCTCCTGTTGCGGAAAGTTCAAAGCCAATCTTAACATTGCCCTTGAAGTATGACTTTCCAACAAAGCTCATGAGTGTATTCTCTTCCCAGGCTGTTCTGATTTCAGACTCTAACATTGTGGGAACGGGAACGGTACCGGAAACGTTCTCTGTAAGGAGTGCTCTACACTGTGAATCATCAGCTGTAACACCCTTTAACATGTCAAGGTATGCCTCAGCATACTCTTTGCTTGCTCTTACTTCTTCATTTGTCATGGTTCTAATCTCCTTAATCTCTTCTGCAAGGTTTGTCTCTTCTTTGGTCTTAAGACCTGCAACGATTTCAAGAGTCTTTGCTCTTTTCGCTGCTCTCTCTTCTTCTGCCTTCTCTTCCTCAATGAGTTTATTTCTCTGTTCAACAAGCTCATCAGCTTCAGCAGAAAGCGCTTCAACATCAGCACCATCGGCTACGATTTCCTCACTGATGGCTGCGAGTCTTTCCTGAATCTCTTTCAAATTCATTAATTAATACCTCCGATTTTGATGAGTGTGGCTTTTATTAAAGCCTTTTTGTGTAATTCTTTCGCTCTGAGCTCCTCAGTCATCTGCTTGATCAATCCGTCAGCAAATGAACGCGCCTGTATATTTGTGTTGTCATTGGCAGGTAATGAAACTGCGCTAACATCAAATATCTTTTTAAC
>Ga0265301_10004338_pt1 | contig 14368 bp, 14 predicted proteins | sample AusTroGonzalo_MG_2_FD_193488 | JGI IMG/M metagenome (GOLD analysis project Ga0265301, IMG submission 193488) | Bovine rumen microbial communities from tropical cattle in Woodstock, Queensland, Australia - Gonzalo_04 | ecosystem: Host-associated > Mammals > Digestive system > Stomach > Rumen ...
AAGAATGGGACTGCGGAATGTTGCAAAAATCATATTAGTCTTGTAGAATTAAAATAGAGAAAATGGCAGTTTATATTTAGTGTCATTTTTCTTTAAGGATTTTAAAATGAAAAATAAAAAAATCTTGTCTTTTCTGCTTGCAGCTGTACTAATTTTCCCTTATTCTGCTTCGCTTTTTGCTAAGCAGTCAGTGAAAACACAGATTGATGAGCTTAAGAATAATCCTGATTTCTATGAGATTGACCCTAATTCCATAGAAGTTCAGTATTTAGGAGAAATTCCTGATCAGGAATTGGTACGCGGCGTGAATGAAACGGTTGCTGACGTGAACCAAACCATAGGGGAAATTAATCAGGGCATAGATCAGTTTAATCAAGGCATTCAGCAGGCAAATCAGATAATTGATACTCTTAACAATATTATAAACCTTGCTAAAAAAGTGTGGCAGATTGTTGATGACAGCAAGCCTGTAGCTAATGTTCGCACATTATATGCCACAGCTCTTCCCTATAATATGAAGGCTGCCCAGCTGCAGGGATGGAGCAAGCCTCGCAGTTACAGATATGGTTTTTATGTTAAGAACCTTTACGGAATAAAGACTGTTGATGTCACATACAAGGTGTCTTTTCAGTATGGAGGCAACTATAAAGGCAAAGGCCGCTATCTTACAGCCGTTACTGTTATCCCGGAAAATGTAGATACAATGATTGGCTACAGCTTTTTTATGAATGCCTCAGTTCCTGATTCAACATTGGTAAATGTAGGCACGTATGAAAATCCTATTGCTGCTCTCAGACTGGTTCTTCAGTGGAGAATAAGCACAATAATTAAAGATTCGCAAGCTACGGCTGTCTATTATATAACTGGCGACGGCAAATTCCAGCAGATTGCTGATCCGTTTAAGACTATTTCCCGTTCACCAGCTGATGCCCCGTCTGCGGTTCAAGATAATGCAGAAATTCCTGCTGTTCCTGTACAAATGCCAAAAGTTAACATAGATTCTAATCAAAAGAATCTCCCCGTTAAGTCGTTGCCAGCCAGTCTCAAGAAAGATCCGGCTAATATTTTCTGAAAAAAGTTATAGGAGGAAACATGAAAATAATAACAGCGTTCTTTTCAGTGCTTCTTGTTTCATCGTCTTATGCCTTTGCCGGCAATGAGACTTATGATAAAAAACAGCTTACTATAGATGAAGATTCTCTTGTTATCAGGGAGCTTCCGGTTCCAGACTCCGTCAAAAGAAACTTGCCTCCTCCTGACGGCGAAGATGAAATGGTTGATCCTCAGCTTCCGCCGCCTGGACATGGCCAGCCTGGCAATCCTCCTGGCCCTGCCGTTCCTTCTATACCGACAATTCCTCAGGTTCCCACATTGCCTCCTCCGCCTGTGCCGCAAGGTCCTGGCGGACAGCCTTCTTTTCAAAATGGCATTAATGATGCCAGCCAGGTTGTGGGAGTGATTGACCAGATTGTCAATCTTGTAGATAAAGTATTTACGCTCATAGCTAAAAACCAGCCTGTTGTTAATATCAATGTGAATTATGCCAATGCTGTTCCTTATGGCATTTCCCACTGGACTCAGCTTCAGGGCTGGAAAACTCCAGCTGTAAAGCGTTATCAGCTTACTTATAAGAATCCCTATGGCGTTAAAGTAGTAGACATAACTTACCAGCTTCACTATACTTATGGCGGGAATTATAATGGAGCCGGGAAGTTCCTTACCGGAGTTACAATTGAGCCTATAAAGGTAAATACTGCATGGGGATATACTGTTGACATGATTGCTGAAGTTCCTGATTCCACAATAACAAATGTTGGCACAGCTGAAAATCCTATAGCAGCCATGCAGGTTCAGCTTAAGTATAGCGTGCATACTATAGTAAAAGACATACAGTCCAAGGTAATATTCTATGTGCAGGGCGATGGCCTTTCAAAGAATCTTACACCGTCTAGAAGCATTGACACTCAGAAGAACATAGATAATGTCAGGAAGAAAATTAAAAGCGTGAAATTCTAAATGCGTATAGTGCGCACTCCAGAGCCGGGAATAACATTCCCGGCTCTTTTATTTTAGGCTTAAAGTATTCTTTATAAAGAACGCAAATATTGCTTAGAAGCACTGAACTTGTTCAGGCCTTAAGCCTTAGAGATGCTGAAAATTCAGAATGATGACAGGAATCTAAAATCATATTCTTATTGTACAGATCATTTGAATAATGAGTATTTTATTTCTTTTGTGTAATAAGGAAAAATATGCCCTAAAGTCCTATGTGTTTTCGGGTCATTGGTTAGTTGCGGTTTTGTGTTTTTCTTATGTATACTTATAACAGAAGATTTTTCCAGGAGGAAAACAATGAAAAAAACATTTGCTCTTATAGCTGCTCTCGCCGTAGTTCCTGCTACAGCTTTTGCTGCTGATAAGGTAGACGAGAAACAGTTTACAATAGACGTTAATTCCATTGAACTGGTGGAACTTTCGCCAATTCCTAATGATAATTATAATCGTCTGTTCCGCAGAGGCGAAGGCGGCCCTACTGGCAATTCTCAAGGAGCAACTATTCCAGCTCCGTCAGAACTTCCGCAGGCTCCGTCCGGCCCTTCAGTACCTAGTGTACCGACTATTCCTTCGGTTCCCAGTGTTCCGACACTGCCTACGGTGCAGGCCGGCCAGGATTCCTCATCAATGCAGTTTCAGCAGGGTGTTTCCAATGCCAGTGCGGTGGTAGCGCTTCTGGATCAGATAGTGAACCTTGTTGACAAGGTATTCACCATTATTGCCAAAGGCCAGCCGGTGGTTGACATCAATGTAAATTACGCTAATGCTGTTCCCTATGGCATTTCCCACTGGACGCAGCTTCAGGGCTGGAAAGCTCCGGCAATAAAACGCTATGCAATCAATTACAAGAACCTTTACGGAATGAAGGTTGTAAAGATTGAATTCCAGGTTCATTACACCTATGGCGGAAACTATAACGGCAAAGGAAAATATCTTACCGGTGTTACCGTAGAGCCTACAAAAGTTGATACAATGTGGGGCTGGAATGTGGATATGGTTGCTGAAGTTCCTGATTCCACAATAACAAATGTAGGCACCTCTGAAGATCCGATTGCAGCCATGCAGGTTCAGCTGAGATATAAGGTTCACAGTATTATGAGCGATGTTCAGCAGAAAGCAATATTCTATGTACGTGGTGATGGTGGGTTCAAACACCTTACCGGTACAAAATCTGTTGCCCCTGTAAAGCTTAATACAGTGCCGAACAAGGATCTGCAGAAAAAAATACAGAATGTGAAGTTCTGAAAATACGGTTAAGAAGTTCATAATTCCATAAATACAGTACAGTAAAAGCTCTCTGTTTTAATTACAGAGAGCTTTTTTATGCCCTAAAGACCTATTATTTTATGGGACAAATGAATGTTGCATAAACACATTTTATTCATGTATACTTTAGATGTAATTATTTTTCAACTATGAAAACAGGAGAAAATATGAAGAAAACATTGGCTCTTATTACAATACTCGCGGCTCTTCCTGTTACAGCTTCGGCCCAGGACAAGAAAATTGATGAGAGGCATCTCACCATAGATAGAAATTCTATTGAACTTGTAGAACTTGAGCCTGTTGTGAATGAAAATTTTGACCGTATATTCCGCAGAGGAGACGGCGGTCCTACAGGAAACGGACAGGCTCCGGCGACAATACCCGCTCCTGACCAGCTGCCCCAGGCTCCGTCCGGTCCATCAGTGCCCAGTGTGCCTACTCTGCCTTCAGTTCCCAGTGTTCCGACACTGCCTACGATGCAGGCCGGACAGGATTCCGCATCAATGCAGTTCCAGCAGGGTGTGCAGAATTCAAGCGCGGTGATTGGTCTTCTTGATCAGATTGTCAACCTTGTGGACAAGGTGTTTACTATCATAGCCAAGAACCAGCCCGTTGTAAATATCAATGTAAACTATGCGAACGCTGTTCCTTACGGCATTGAGCACTGGACACAGCTGCAGGGCTGGAAGGCTCCTGTAACAAAACGCTATGGCTTTTACTGCAAGAATCTTTATGGTATTAAAGTTGTAGATGTGGAATATCAGGTTCACTATACATATGGCGGAAATTACAATGGTATAGGAAAATATCTTACCGGTGTTACTGTTGAGCCTATAAAAGTTAATACCGCATGGGGTTATAATGTAGACATGACAGCCGAAGTTCCTGATCTGACAATAGCAAATGTTGGTACAAGTGAAAACCCTATCGCAGCCATGCAGGTTCAGCTGAGATATAAAATACACACCATTCTTAAAGATGATCAGTCCAAGGAAATCTTCTATGTCCGCGGCGACGGTCAGTTTAAGCGCCTTACAGGCAGCAAGGCTGTCTCTTCTGAGAATATTAAAGTGAACCCAAAAACGAATAAGGAACTTAAGAAAAAAATTCAGGGTGTGAAATTCTGAGTTTTTCAAAAAACTGCAATACAGAAAAAACCTCCGCTTATGCGGAGGTTTTTTTATCTGTCACGCCTGTGGCTGTGGAAAAAATGTTAGAAAATGCGTGACATAACGGGAAGTATTTCAGTTATCAGGATATTTCTTTCAGTTTTCTGAAAAGTCTTAACTGCTCTTCCGTCAGATGGTCCGGCAGGGCAAGGTTTATTATAGCATATACATCTCCCCGTCCGTTTTTCAGTGGCAGTCCCTTGCCTGCAATGCGGAAACGTCTTCCGGACGGTGAGTTAGGTGGAATTTTAACTTTTACCTGTCCGTCAGGAAGAGGAACTGTAATCTGTCCGCCTAAAGCTGCGTCCCATGGAAGAATATTTACACGCACTTCAAGTGTATCATCTTTTATCCTGAATGTGTCATCAGGAATAATATGTATCTTTATGTAAAGATCTCCTACGCTGCTGCCGGATTTAATTCCTTCGCCTTTAAGTCTTACAGTGCTTCCATCATGTAGTCCGGGTGGAAGTTTTACTTTTTTTTCTTCCGTATGTGTTTTTCTGCCGGTATTGTATGAGAAGGAAAATGTTTTTGTTTCCGATTTGAAAATATCTGTTACGGTTACATTCAGGTCCGTATGTGCGTCCAGTGACTGCTGTGTTGTGGAGCCAGAAAATCCGCCGAAGGGATTGCCTGTACTGCCGAAACCGCTGAAAGGATTGCTTCCGGCACGCGTAAAATCTCCAAATGGATTGCTGCCCTGTCTGCCTGGCCGTGAGTTTCCGAAAAGACTCTGGAAAAAATCACTGAATCCGGAACTGCCGCCTGAACCTCCGGAAAAATCAAAGCCACCGAAATTGAAGTTCCCGAAATTAAAACTTCCGCCTTTCCCGGCGCCACCGAATCCACCGAAGCCATTGAAGCCTCCGTCTGAATTTCCGCCAGCTGTGCCGAACTGATCGTAAAACTGTCTTTTTTTTGTATCAGAAAGTACGGCATATGCTTCGTTTATTTCTTTAAATTTTTCTTCGGCTTTTTTATTCCCCTGGTTTCTGTCGGGGTGATATTTCATAGCCAGTTTTCTGTATGCTGTTTTTATCTCGGCGTCCGAAGCCGTTTTTTTTACGCCCAGAACCGCATAATAATCAATATACTGCGCCATTTTATTATATCTCTTCTCCGTGTTTTTTCTGTAGTGTTATATGTTTACGCACCTTATTGCTGTTTCCTACGGAATTTTTCTGTATGTCTGTATGTAAATTCCCGCAGGTCGGGCGACAGTTTCCACAATGTGCGTCCGCAGAATGCCGCAAGTACCAGGAGAAGCAGTCTTTCGAATATGTATTCCGGAACATGTGGCAGCATATACTTAAGCAGGAATGAAACTGTGAAAAGCGCAAGTAGTGTGCCAAAAAATATATATACTTCTTTCGTCGGGATATCCTGTTCCCGTTCTTCTGTTACAGGAGCAGGAATTTTTTTCTGTCTGGTACTGCCGTTCTCCTGTATTTCTGTCTCATCTGCGACGGATAAGTGAAAATTTGTGTTTCTGCTGTTCTTTTTTTTCATAGTATTTCCTTAATTATAATTTTACTATAATTTCATATATGACAGTTATCTTCACACTCTTTAAAAAAGGTGTTGACAAGCTTATAAGAAAAAGTGCTATAATATTTGTGTAGTCGTAAGACTGCAGGTAGTAAATGATTCGCCAGTAGCTCAATGGTGGAGCATTCGGCTGTTAACCGAAGGGTTACAGGTTCGAGTCCTGTCTGGCGAGTGAATTTATCGAAACCGTAAAAAAGGAATGTCCGCGAAAGCGGACATTTTTTTTCTGGATTACCTGGTAGTTCAGATGATTTCACAGGTTCTTGTTTCTAAGTAGTTTTACACTTCCTGCCTGATACTTTCCTGCTTTGTTCATGTTTTCCCTGTAAAGTTATTCCTCATACATGGTTTGCCTGCTTTAAACAGTGTGACTTATTCCATGTTTCGGCAATACCATGATAATTTGTAAAATATATATATGAAAATAAAATCTTTTAACGTTCTTCCGAATCTTCCGGCTGAACTCAAGCCGCTTGAAGAATTCGCAACCAATATGCTTTTCACCTGGAGGTGGGAAGCCATAAAACTGTTCCTTGGCATGGACGAGGAACTCTGGAACAAGTCTCACCGCAATCCCAAATGGCTCATCGGCGCAATGCCGTATAAACGCCTTGAGGCTCTTGGCAGGGATCCACAGTTCCTTGCTGAACTCGCTGAAAGAAAAAAAGAATTTGATGAATACATGCACCCTAAGACCACATGGTTTCTCCGCAATGTGAAGCCGGAGGATAAGGATATGTGCGTTGCCTATTTCTCAATGGAATACGGCATTGGCGAGGGACTGCCTATTTATTCCGGCGGTCTTGGAATGCTCAGCGGTGATCATCTGAAATCATCATCTGATTTAGGACTTCCTGTTATAGGCGTAGGTCTGCTTTACAAGAAAGGCTATGTCAAGCAGCAGCTCAACCGCGATAACTGGCAGGTTGAAGAATATCCTGTAAATGACTGGTATAATATGCCGGTAGAGGTTGTAAACGGCGCAGACGGCAATCCTCTGCGTGTTGAGGTAAATCTTGCCGGAGAAATAGTAAAGGTTGGCGTGTGGAAGGTCCCTGTTGGCCGCACATCGCTTTTCCTGCTTGATACCGATCTTCCGGAAAACTCCAAAGGTGCCCGTGTCATAACCGAACAGCTTTACGGTGGCGACCGTGAAAACCGTATACGCCAGGAAATAGTTCTCGGTATAGGTGGTCCCCGCGCACTCGAAGCCATGGGAATACATCCTTCGGTGTACCATGTTAACGAAGGACACAGTGCGTTCCTGCTCTTCGAGAGAATCAGACATCTTATGCGCTCACGCGGACTTTCCCGTAAAGAGGCCAGAGAGATAGTGTGGTCCTCATCGGTATTTACGACACATACCCCGGTAATAGCCGGAAATGAGCATTTTGATTTTAATCTCGTAAGAAAATATATGGAAGGATGTGCTTATGAAATGGGTATATCCTTTGATGATTTCCTTGAGATCGGAAAGGAAACGCCGCAATCAACAACTTTCTGTATGACAGTTGTAGCCTTAAGACTTTGCGCATTCCTTAACGGTGTTAGCAAACTGCACGGCGAGGTTTCCCGCAATATGTGGCATAAGATCTGGCCTGAACTGCCACGCTATGAAATTCCTATACACGGTCTAACAAACGGTGTACATACACCGTCATGGATAAGCCATGAACATCATGAGCTTTACAAGAAATACCTGAATGTAGGCCCCGAAGGGCTGCCGGATGACTGCGACTGGAATAAAATCGATTCCATCGACGACAAGGAATTCTGGCAGGTTCATATGGCCCGCAAGGAAAAGATGGTTAATATAGCCCGTCAGCACCTTGTAGCGCAGCATGAGCGCTGGGGTTCGGATCCGACTGTAATTGCGGAAGCCGCCAAGGTACTGGACCCGAAATACCTTACCATAGGTTTTGCCCGCCGCTTTGCCACATACAAGCGTGCCACGCTCTTTATGCGTGATCTTAACCGTCTTATGGAACTTGTGAATGACGCGGGAATGCCCGTTCAGTTTGTATTCGCCGGAAAGGCTCACCAGGCTGATACTCAGGGCAAGGAGTTCATCAAATCCGTTGCACAGCTTTCAATGGACAAACGTTTCCAGAACCGCATTATATTTGTGGAAGACTACAATATGAATGTGGCACGTTACCTTGTACAGGGTGTTGATGTATGGATGAATAACCCGATACGTCCTCTGGAGGCTTCAGGTACCAGTGGCATGAAAGCCGTTATAAACGGTGTTCTGAATCTGTCTATCCTTGACGGCTGGTGGGAAGAAGGCTATTCTCCTGAGGTCGGCTGGGCCATTGGCGGAACGACACAGTACCACACTGACGCGGAACGCGATTATGCAGAGTCAAATGCCATATACAATATAATCAAAAAGGTTGTGGCGCCCCTCTACTACAAACGCGATGCCGAAGGTCTCCCTCGTGGCTGGATAAAGATGATGAAGAACTGTGTTAAAACACTTGTTCCTCAGTTCAACACAAACAGAATGCTCCGCGAGTATTACAGCTGGTTCTATGTAAATGCACACCGTGCCTTCCGCAAGTTCGAGGACAGAGGCCGCATAACGGCTTTCGCGGACTGGAGAAAGAGACTGCAGGATAACTGGAACCGCGTAAAGGTCATAGTGGATCCGCTTCCGGATATGGAGATACGCGCCGGAATGAAACTGCCGGTGAGAGCGGTTGTGTGGCTCGGCGATCTCAAACCCGAGGAGGTTGAAGTTCAGATTCATACCGGACATACTGTTGGACAGATAGCGTTTACCGACGGTAAAACAGTGACTATGAAGTGCGAGTCACGCGTTGGAGACGGATATCTGTACCAGGGCGAGATTGAATGCGAAAACAGTGGAAAATGTGACTTCGCTGTGCGTGTTCTTGGCCATAATGCGGATGCGCATAATGCGCTTATGCCTTTGTTCCTTAAATGGAATGAAGACTAAATTCCCGTCGTAAAAAAATAAAAAAACTCCCGTTTGAAAATAAAAAATACAAGCGGGGGTTTTTTTTTGTGAAAAAATTGTTATAATATAATCAGCGGCCGGACAGGCTGCGAATTTAAGAGAGGTAAACTAAGTATTATGGCAAAAGGAAAAGTAAAGTGGTTCAATGATAAGAAGGGATTCGGTTTTATCGTTCCCGAAGACGGATCGAAGGATCTTTTCGTTCATCATTCCTCTATCCTTGGCGAAGGTTTTAAGACCCTGGCCGAAAATCAGGAAGTCGAGTTTGAAATCGAAGAGACTGAAAAGGGTCCGAAAGCCGTCAATGTAAAAAAACTTGACGAAGGTAAATAAGCCTGTCCAGCAGACTTGTTTTGAGGGGCTGTTTCGTAAGAAGCAGCCCTCTTTTTATAAAACGGAGTTTATATAATGAAAGAAGAACAGAAGCCGGTTAAACTTGAAATTCAGATGGACGAGCTTACCGCGCAGGGTATATATACAAACCTTGCCGGAGTAACGCATAGCGAGACGGAATTCGTGCTCGATTTCCTTTTCCTGCAGCCAAGCCAGCCTAAAGCCAAACTGCGCGCCAGAATCATTACAAGCCCTGTGCATACAAAACGCTTCGTTAAAACGCTTATAGAGAATATAAAGCGCTATGAGGAACGTTTTGGTGAGATTCCGGAAAGAGAGGAACTGCTTTCTCCTGAAGCTACCAGCTGAAATATGTAATTTCACGCAGATGCGTGGAATAAATCATATAGGTTAATAAAAAAGCTCCCTTTTAAAAGGGAGCTTTTTTAATGCCGTGAACCACAAGGCTAATCTGCTTCATTTTCCCTTGAGCAGGAATTCCTGCTTCTCTTTTGCCATATGGCAGACTATTTTTGCGTTCTTGGCTGAAACACATCCCATTGCGTCAAGCATCATCTCGTCTATCGTATCGTCTGAGTATTCTGCAAGGGCATGGAAGAGAATAAGCTCTTTTACAGGTGTTTTGTCTATTACGAAATTAACTATGTTGGATACTGAAGAATGCCCGCGGCTGCGCAGTTTCTCATAATCGGAATCCTTTATTGCAGCGTCGTGTATGAGAATTTCCGTGTTCTTCAGGAATGAAGCAGTCTTCTCATTGTAATCCTGGAATGCGGAGGCATCCTCCCATATCTCACTGTCAGGTGCGTAGACTATCTCGCGGCCCAGCAGGGACAGTTTATACATAACCGTACTTGTAGGGTGATTCGCGTATACAGCCTCAAGCAGGACACCAGGGACAAGTTCGTATTCGTCTTCCTGTATCTCATTTACATCTATTGCCGCCTTGGGCTGTATAGGGTGCAGAGAGAAATAGCTGTAAATGGAACTCTGTGCCATGTCATGAAGGGTTCTTTCAGGATCGCTGGCACCTACCAGGTGAATCGAAAAATGCGGGTCGTAGAGTGGCTCAAACTCGGAAAGGCCAAGTATATGGTCAATATGAAAATGCGTTATGAATATCCATATGTCTTTATAATAACGTTTCTCAGAAACTATTTTTTTGCCAAGTTCTATTATTCCTGTTCCTGCATCGAAAATAAATATGCTGTTTTTTGTTTCCACTGATACGCATGAAGTCTGTCTGCCGTATACAGAAGTGCTGTTGGGAATGACAGGGGAAAATCCACGGGCACCCCATATGGTGAGCTTCAGCTGATTGTCAGCGAGAGTGCTTTCCGTGGGTGAAGCCGAGGCATTCTGTGGTATTTCAGGTACTGGCGGCGGTTCCGTGGAGAATGATTTTGTTCCAGCCAGAACAGCAGCGACATCCTTGCGGAACTGTGGAATATCATAGGGTTTCTGAATATAATACTCGGCGCCGAAATTCATGGCCCGCTGCTTCTCTATTGCAAAACTTTTACCTGACATTACTATTACTTTTATGTCCTTCAGCTGAGGATTCATCTTTACAGCCTTGCATATGTCCATGCCGGTGAAACCGGGCATCATGATATCTGTGATGATCAGGCGTGGGTGCAGTTTGCTTATCTTCTCTATAGCCTGGGTGGAATCTTTAAGTGTCTCTATGGTATATTTGTCATCCTGCAGAACAGATTTGGAAAGTTCCGCCACCATATCGTCGTCATCAATAATTAAAATGTCAAGATCAGCCATGTCCTAAACCTTATTTAACAGCTGTACCGCTGAATTTACTATAATAATATTATAAAATTTTAATTTAATAGTGCAAAAAACACGGCTGCAGCCGTATGTTTGTGCCGGAGTATGTTATGATGAGAATTATTGCGGGGACGCATCGCGGAAGAAAGGTATTTTCTGTTCCCAGGGATAAATTTGTAAAGCCTATCTCTGCGCGTATACGCCAGTCTACATTTGATATAATCCGCCCGTGGATAACCGGGGCGAACTTTCTGGACCTTTTCGCTGGCTGCGGTACCGTGGGGCTTGAGGCGCTTTCCAGAGGTGCCTCAAAGGCGGTTTTTGTTGAAAAAGCCGGTATCTGTATGAAGACCATAGAGCGTAACATCGAGGCACTGGGCTTTTCGGAACGGGCCAGGGCATGGAAAGCCGACATTATGAATGGTGACCTTAAATGGCTTGCCAAAAGCGTAGACTATGAAGGATATGATCTCGTTTTTATGGGGGTACCCTACCGTATGGAGGATAATACTCCGCTGTATTTTAGTACGCCTGTTCTTGCCAAAGTTGCCTCTTCCGGAATAACAACGCCTGACACTATCGTAATAATACAGCATCATGAGAAAGAGCCTGTGGAAGTTCCGGAAAATATGGAAAAATACCGCAGTGAGCAGTACGGCGATACGGTTGTGGATTATATCCGTTTCAAAAAATGATTTTTGACGCTCTTGAACTTAATTACAGCAAAATAAACGCTTATCTTTCCTGCCCGCTGCTGTATAAATTCATTTATGTGAACAGGAAATATACTCCGCCTACAGGCCCGTCTTCATTCGGGCTTTCTCTTCACAGGGCAATAGCAAGGTATCATGGTGACGGACGCACACTTAATGATCTGATTGTATATTATCAGGATTCATGGCTTCATCAGGGATATGAAACACCACAGCAGGCTATGGAATATTACCGCAATGGTGAAAAGATTCTTGAGAAATGGTATATGTTTCATTCCGAAGAAACAAACAGGATTCTTTATTGGGAGAAGAATTTCCGTTTTGATTTTGAGAAATGGGTTATAAAGGGAACTATAGACCGCATAGACATAATGCCGTCCGGGGGAGCCGATGTTATTGACTATAAAACCGGTTATGAGGGGCATACCGCGGAGCAGGCAGCGGGCAGTCTTCAGCTTGGAATATACGCGCTTGCCGCAGAAGAAGCATTTGGGCTTAAGCCGGAGCGGGTTACATATTTCATTCTTTCTGAACCGCAGAAGATTTCCGTGCCTTTTACAGATGAAATGCGTAGCCGCACACTTGAAACAATACGCGATGTTGGTACGAAAATTTTCGAGTATGACTTCACAGGCAGAGGAAACTGCATACACTGCCCCATAAGAAAAATATGCCGTGAGTCAACAGATAAGGAAACACTGTTGGGTACTGTACAGAAATAAACAAACCGGAAAATTTAAGATTAAAGAGTATGATTAAAAAGATAATAAAAAAGATATTCATGAATGTTTTTGGATATTTTCCTGTACTTACTGATCCAAATTTTGATTTGCGACAGGCTAAGAAAATCTTTTTCTTTATATCTAGCAGATGCATAGGAGATAGTATAACAGTAAGTTTTTTTGCGCGTGAATTTCACCGTCTGTGTCCAGGAGCAGAGCTTGTAATGGGAGCGGTAAATGCCGAGACAGCCCAGGTTCTTTCAAACGGATTTGCACGTGTAGTGGAGTTTCCCAGTAATTTTATAGGTATTATAAAATTTTTAAGAAAGGAGAAGTTTGATGTGATAATCTCTCTCCCTGGAGGGGCGGAACATAAATGGCAACTGCCGTATTATCTTTCCGGTGCAAAAGCTGTAATTCTTGAAAAAACAGAAGAGTACAGTTATCCATACGCCCGCTATTTTGATGTGGATGAGCCCAGACATAAAACAAAGTCATATGAGCGTCTGCTCAGGCTGTTTTGTCCTGAAAATGCTGAAATAGATTCATCATACGAGGTAAATCTAAACGGAATGCTTAAGGCATCGTGTGAGGACCGTAATAAATCCAGAAATAGTTCAGACAGGCCTGTGCTGCTTTTCAATCCTGAAAGCCGTAGCCAGTTTAAAACTCTTTCGGTAGAAAAAACAGCGGATATAATAAAAGGAATTCTTGAAAAATCAGACTGTGTAATAAAACTTTTGTCATACAATTACGACTGTGCTTCAGTTGACAGGCTGAATGCCGGAAATAAATGTTCGCGTCTTTTTTTCTTACATGTCAGAAATCTGCCCGATCTGTTTAAGGAAATATATATGGCAGATTATATGCTTACCGTTGATACAAGCAGTGTGCATATAGCCGAGATGTACGGAATACCCATGACTGTTCTTTACAAACTTGTTGTTCCGGGGAAAGAAATTAATGATATTGAAGGAATGGCAGAACTAAAAGGAAAGATAGGAGAAGGAAAAGCGCCTTATCCATGTGGCGAAAAACCGGGAAAGATGTTTTGTGCAAAATGCGGCCTGTGCGCTTTCTATACAAGAGCGGAGAATGCGGATATTCTTGTCGGTAATTATCGTCAGGAAAATATTCCTAATGATATTATAGTCAAAAGCTGTCTGAAAGGGCTAAGAAAAATCAGGGAATCACATTTACTGCGTACGGAGCGATGAAAGAAAGAAAAGGAATTTTTGTTCTAAGAATACTTCTTAATATTCTGTTTCCGATACGTAAACTGCTGTTTCCTTGGGTACCGGTAATTAAGAAGGTGTCTTCCAGGGAAAGAATAAAAATACTTCTTTTCTTCATGTCACCAGGTATAGGCGACGCTGTAATTTCCACATTTTTCCTGCGTGGGCTCAGGCAGATTTTCCCTAATTCTGTAATAGATCTGTTTACTGTAGAAAGCGCCTCGCTTATAACAAATAATCCTGCTCTGGACCGGTTTACAATTGTGTCTGCAACGGAGCAGCATAACCTTAAATTGCTTCTGCACAGGTTGCCTGCTCTTAGAAAGGAAAAATACGATATTATTATAGATATTCCATGGTTTCAGAAAGGATACAGCGCCTCAGTGAATACAATTCGTAGGAATTCTATGGCATTAAAAAAAGCGGTATATTTTAAAAAAGGAATCCTTGATGTTTTGATATATAGGCTGTCCAACTTGATATTGGCAATTTAAAAATGTTAAAATTATTTGCGCTCATTAGTAAGAAGAGTATTGAT
>Ga0265301_10004339_pt1 | contig 14361 bp, 14 predicted proteins | sample AusTroGonzalo_MG_2_FD_193488 | JGI IMG/M metagenome (GOLD analysis project Ga0265301, IMG submission 193488) | Bovine rumen microbial communities from tropical cattle in Woodstock, Queensland, Australia - Gonzalo_04 | ecosystem: Host-associated > Mammals > Digestive system > Stomach > Rumen ...
TGGAAGTGCAACTGCTCTAGATAATTTACTATCAAACTTAGATAACTTATTATTTATACCTACTGATAACAATTAGAAGGGTACTGGTAGTTCGGAAGAACAAGATGAAGCTGAAGAAGATAAATCACTTACTGAATCTTTTGATAGAAATAGAGCTAAGTTAGATGAACACTTAAAGGAATTCTATGGTTCTGGTTCCTATAACATTATTAACAATTTAAAAGATTCATTTGAGGATGCTATCACATCTGCAGCATATTGGGATAGAAACTCCGGAGATATTATTGTAAATAACAATAGTATCCTTAATAGAAATATATAGAAGTATAAGAATATTCTTTATAAAAGACTTGTAACTTTCTTAAAACAAGAAGGCATTCTCAAGGACGATGCTCTTGAAACAATGACTGATGAAGATGGCAAGTTCATAGGTAGAGAGTATTTCCATACTTTGGAAAAGTTTTATTCTTACTTCTCTAAACTAGAGAATGCACAAGATTTACTTGTAACAGATAATAAGAATAGAATTAATAACGCTCTTAAAAAGGAGAAATAGGAGCGTTATACTGCTTTAGTGCAAACTCTTTTAAATCTTCCTGATGAGAAACTTAGAGAAAGAATTCGTACTCGTATAGTGAATGCTCATGGACGTAAAATCGGAAATGATTTTGAGAACACTCCTTTATATACAGCCGATTCTTACTCAGAATACTTTAAAACTCTTAATTCCATGATTAAGGATAAAAGTTTTAATCTACAGGATGTTAAGGTAAATCTTGGAAATGGAGATACCCAAACAGTTTCTCAAATATTAGAGTTCTTTGATTCGGAAGAATCTACATTACTAAATGCAGCTAATGCTTACACTATCTTAACACACTTTGATAAACTTATAAAGGAGAGACAAACTTCTATCTCTGTTGATAAAGGTTTGGAAGATATAGAAATAGCTGATCTTAATAAGTATTCTTATCACCAGGATACTTCTCATGAGAAGAAGGGTTGGCAAACTTCTGAGGATGTAAGTTCTGAGAGATATACTTCTACTCTTACTAAGGCATTATTTAAGCAAATTAAGATATATGATTATAATACTGACCAATATACTAATAAGAGAGTGGATTCTACTTCTTTTATTGTAAGTACTCGAAATCTTATTGATGATATTGTGTATGGTAGAATTGGATTTGCTGGAGACGATGTTAAAGATTCATTCGTTTAGAAGTCTGCAAATGAATTAAAGGAGTGTGTAGTTAATTTACATAGTAATCCTACTAAGAATTTCCAAAGAATTCTGGAGTTATTATTTGATAATGGTAACTATGATTTAATTGAGAGAATTAAACCTCTTGAAGGTAAGAAACTTCTTACCACTAATGATATAAACATTATGTATTCTATATATAATGCTGTCTTTAATAAGAATAATATGAATTCCTTAATTAAGGCAGAGTTATCACAAGCCTCCTCTATTAATGCAAGGGCCCTTTCTCTTGTCGGAGAAATTGCTGGTTATGTTGATAGAAATGCTTCTATGCACTATATGGAAACATCTATTGATTATGAGAATGGTAATGTTATTATTAAAGTAAAAAGAAAATTCTCTAATAATATAGGTCTTAAAAAGACTATCGATACTATAAATAATCTTGCTAATCATAGAACTGATTAGAGTATGAAAAGTCTTCGTGAGAAGTATACATTCACATATCCTACAAATTCTTTAGGTGGATTAGTTTATGGTGTTAAAATCGGAGATAACGATTTTAAAATCTCTGTTGCTGATTTAGGTAGTAAAATATTCTACGGTAAAGGACAAGCAGTTACTACTGAAACTCATACTTTATTGAAGACTCTTGATAAAGTAGACTTAATTGATTTTCGTAATCATGTTATAAGTGGAACTACTTTATCTCCAGAAGAGCAACAATTAAAAGAATTACTTGATTATTTTGAAGATACTTTAGGTATTAAGTTTAAGACTGATCCTGAATTTAATCTTCAAGTTCTTCAAATCTTTAAAGAAAATTATAATCCTGCTAATATTGAAAGAGGTGTAAAGGGCAACCATTCTCCTTCCGAGAATTACTCAGGTTATCTTGAGCCATTATTAATGTTAGCTATGAGAGCTAATTATGTTAATGAGCGTAGAGCAGAAGCAACTGATGCTGGTAAGACTCTTATGGATTATATTACTTCTTTAGGTTCTAAGGATGATGGTATTTATGGTAACTATTCAAGAAACAAGAACACAAACCATGTATTCTCTGAAAGATGGGAAGACTTACAATATCAAGTAGTCTCTCGTCAAGATGATGTTCTTAGTATGTGGGAAGACTCTAAAGCTATGCTTACTGGTGTTGCTTCTCGCGCCACAACTAAAGATAGAGGCGGCCATAATATTCCTAATAATGGTGTAAACAAGTTAGGTAATATTCTTCACCATGAAATTGCTAAACAATTGAATAATCCTAACAGTAATGTAACTTCATTATTATTTGTTCAATAGGATGGTTTAATTAAAGGTACTTTACATGATCTTGAAGTAACTTCTCAAGATGGTGATTATAAACCTCTTAGGGATTTCTCTAGTGGTGAGTTATTCTATCATTCTATTTTTAATAAATTCTGGGGTAATTACATTGGACAAGGTTCTGTTATTATACAGCCTACAACATATTCCGATAAGACCACTTTCTTAAACTGGAATATTAGTACTAAATTTATGGGAGGTAAAGATATCCTAAGTGCAGAATATGATGAGCCTTACAAATATAGAAGTGCTGTTGTAGGAATGTATGGTGATACTATTGGTAAAATGTACAGAGATGTCTGGACATCTACTAAGAATAAGCTTCAAATGATAGCTGATGCCTATAATACAAATAATGATACTAAACTATCGTTTAAGGAAGTTCTTAATCTTTTGTCGGAAGAATAGTTAATTAGTTATGCATCTACTTTAGGACTTACCCTTGAAAAAGATAAGGACTACAGAAGGAGAAGTAAGAGTTCTTGCACTTATAATGAGCTACTTGAATATTATTCTGATTACTTGTATGCTCCTAATGCTAAGGGATAGTATGCTAATCTTGAAGCTTATTTAGAACAACAAAAGTCTATATTTGTTTAGAACTTATTACAAGCTAATAGTTCTTTCCAAGTAATTGATTATAATGATAATATAAGCAACTATATTAAAGATAAGGCTGATTATTCTAATGCTAGAAATTCAGTTATTAATTCTATTATAGAATACTTTAAAAAAGATAAGACTAATGGTGTTGAGAAAAGAAAGAAATTCTTCAACACTTGGGTTGATAAAAATACTGGTAAATTAATATTAGCTAAGACTGCTGGTGGTGTACCTATTTTAGGTATCGGAGAAGTTTATAATGGTGAGCCTGTTACACTTAATCCTTTCCTAGATAAATTCTTCTATGTTGAAGGATTATTAAGTAATAACTTACGTATGTCCTTAACTGGTTCTGAGATAAATCATCCCGATAAGGCTAAGAAATCAACTTATAATCTTGCTAAAAAGCTTGATTTAAAAGATGCTAAGAATGTTGATGTTCTTAGAAAAGCCTTAGGACTTAATAGGTTGACCTCTACTGAAGCTCTTAATCTTCAGAGTTTCTTAAAGAAAAATACTATATCTATTCACGATTTAGCTTCTTAGTCAGTACTGGATAAAGCTAAGACTGCTGGAGTAGGTACTTTAGTTGATAGAGTTTACCACAGAACATTAACTGATATTGCTAATACTGCACAAGGTACACAATTTAAACGTAATGTAATTATTCCAGCTACACTACAATATTGTCGTCAAAAGGCTATTGATGGTATTCCACCAAAAGTAAAGTGTGCAGTTATTATGGATGAAAAGGCTCCTGTATATAACTATAGAGGTGATAAGGAAGAAAGTATTGATGCTGCCGACGGTTCTGCACAAATTACTCCTTTCCAATCTATTATGGAAAACAGAAGTCTTGACTCTCAAGCAGTGGGATTCATTAAGAAACCTATTTGGCACGCTTATGACGCTGAAAGTGGTACTGCTTTCTTAGCTAAGTTTGCTACTGATACTATTACTAATGAATCGATGAGAGCTTCTCTAAAAGCTAACTCAAGTTTGTTTAGAATGTTCAAGAAGATGACAAATCTTCAGTGGAAGGGTGATGTAGACCTTACACAAGGTATTACCATTGGTAGAAAGTCTACTCCTGCTACAATGAGAACTTGGTTCCAAACAAGAATACTTGGAAACGCTGTTGAGAATAATGTTTTAGTTGGTAATAACCGTTTGATTTATCAAGACGGTTACGGTGATAATATTGAGATATTATCATTACTTGCTGATAAAACTGATTTACCTGTTTATTATACAGAAGAGATTGATGTTCTTTTGAAGAATACTCCTGATGCTAAGCCACAAAAAGTTTATCATGTATTCTATAATCAAGGAACAAACAAATCTGTTCATATGAAATTTGACTCCGCTGAAAAAGCGAGAGCATTTATAAGAAGTACTCCAGGAGCACACACTATTAATTCTTTATATGAATTACACGCAGCTTTAGGTGGAATAAATTGTGTTGATTCACAAGGTAATTATTCTGAGTTTAATAATGAAGTTGTTGTAAATTATATGACTGAAATAGGTTCAATAAGAGAAGGTCATACTTCTTCGGAACAAAAAGACCAAGACTCTTATTTCCAACCAATGAAACAATATCATATAGGTTATGCTCTTAATAATTCTGCTGTAAAGAATGGTGCTAAGAATGTTAATAAGAGTAGTGCTTGGAGTGATGACTCTGACCTTAACTATTTTGAAGTAGATTCAGAAGGTCTTGGGATGCAAATGAATGCCGATCATGACATTATTGATTCCGAGTTAACTGAGTTCTCTCAGGTTATTACTGCTACTTCAGCATATGGTTATACTTATGACAATAGTAATGAGATCTTTATAAGTCTTGGTATGGCTGCATTCCAAGCATCTGACAAAGCTTTACGTGCTGTTGAAGATTTTATTAATACATCCTTTGATGATGATGAATCTAAATAGAAGGCTCTTTCAGATCTTTATGATGCTGTAGGTCGTATTATTATGACTAACCGTTCAATTAAGGATCAAGAAAGTTTATAGAATGTTATTATGGGAGCTGTATAGAAGATATTCTATAACAGTAAAAATCACTTAACTGATGATGCTAAAATCCCATTTAGTGATGCTAATGTATATGCTGACTTTATCGCCACTTTAGCCTCAACTATTAATAAAGAATCTATTAAACGTAAGCACCCAGGTTCTGGTTGTGTAATGGTTCCTGGTTATAACATGATTCAATACTTTGAGGTTGACGGTCATAAGTTAATGACTGAAGACATCTTAAAAGATGCTCGTAAAGACTATAAAGATGATCTTATTCAAACTTCTGTAGACCATTATAATGCTACAATGGAAAGCCTTGATTTACTATTTGAGAGACATCCAGAACTAGCTAAATTAGGTACTAAAGAAGATTATTTAAGATATATTTCTACTGTATTCCCACAATCATTAGATAAGAGTATTTACTGGCATGGTTCTAACTCAGATTTCTCTGGCGGTTTAAACACTGCTAAGAAAGGAGAAGGTTCAGGTGCTCCTGAAACTAAAAAGCGCAATGACCTGTATCTAAATAAAGAAGCTTGGGCTTCTTTACAATATATTGATGGCGTTAATCGTGTTGGTAGAGATAAGAATGGATTCGGACATTGGAATAAGTTATATTGGGAATTAAAGCAAATAATGTCCAATGGTCGTAGACAATCTAATGCTTGGAAAGATATAGTAATTAATGATGAAACTGTTAGAGAAGCTATTCCTAATAAGATGGGAGTTTTCAACAGGGATAACGGAGGAGAAAATGGTAAATGGTTAGAAGAAGTAAAAGCCGATTACGGATATGAAGGTAAAACAAATAAGGAGTTCTTTGAAGATATATTCGGAATACAATATGGTGTGGATACTTTCCAAACTTGGATAGATAGAAATGCTGAAGTATTCAAGGGTATGCAAGGAGCAACTGCTGGAATATACCCTGTATTAATTAACGTTACTAATCCTATTAGAGAAACTGGAGAAGATACTTATTATGAAGAGCACAGAGGTCTTATAACACGTGCAGTAGAAGAGGGACGTGATACAATTTTAAGTTATAAAGCTGATAATGAGTTTGGTTCTGATGTTGCTGCTGTGTTAGATGTAGACAAGTCTAGAGTTCACTTTTTAGGAAATAAGGAAGACCTAAAAAGCTTCGAGAAGTTTATGAAATCTCAAACCAAACCAGCTAAAGCATTAGTTGGATGGGACTCTAAATTTAATAAGATAACTGTTCAAGAAGGAGAGGAATTAAAATCTTACTATCTTGGCAATATGTCTATTAAAAACATTAATAAACTATTCTCAGAATTAGGTATACCTGTAACTTCTAAATATTACAGCGAAAGCTTAGATAATAACGCTGTTATGGAAGGATTAATCGATCAATATCTTGCTAAAAAACAAGCTAAGGCTCCTGTTTATGATGATGATACTTGGTTCATGCCATCAGATATTGTAAATATTCTTGATGAATATGGTCAAGTGCGTAGAACAATTGATCTTGATTCGCTTCCTAAGTATTATAAATTTAAGCAAGGTTTAGACGCTCTAGAACTTGCTGCAGGTGTTGAGATAGATGTTGATTATGAGTCTGGTATAGCCACTGTTAACGGAAAAGAATATGCTATAAGTGATAATCTTCGTAATGAAATTATGACAGATCTTGGTATTACAGAGTTACCAGTTTATAAGTATCAAGTAAATGTTACTAAACCTCATAACTTACGTCCTTCTTTAATTAGATGGCAATATAAGGGAGAAGATGGTAATGTTTATTACAGAAACATCTTCGATACTGATGTTATTAGAAATTCTTATATAAATCGTAGTTCTTTAGGAGAAGATTATAGAACTAAAATTCAAGATATTCTTCATAAATTACATGAAGGTAAAGATGACTAGAATAGACAAATCATAGAAGGTTCTTTAGAGAACACTGCTGCCGAGCTTGTCATGTCTAATATTTATCAAGATAAGTTTGAAATCGGAGGAGAATCTTTACATGATATACTAAGTAAAGGTGAGGATTACTTCCGTCAAAAGACTGGTAAACAACTTAGAATACCTTCAAATAGATTGTATGATATTGCTTTCTTAAGTGATTCTGGTAATAGTACTTTAATTTCACTTCATCATATTAAAGCTTCTGAAGATGAAAATCGTAGTGTATACGAAAACGATTTTAATAGTCAGGAACTTATGACAAATGAGAAAGATGAAATTATGCTTATGAAGGGTAATAGAGAATTATTTGAAGTAGGTAGATGGACTTCTGCTAAAGATGTTGTTTATAGAGATGGTAAGTTCTATAGAGGAACAGTTGAACTAGACCCTAAGGACTACAGATTGAAAGATGCTAACGATATTACTTCCGTTCAAAGAAAGATAATGTATGTTCGCCGTTTCAATACCATTGATACAGTAGAGAGAAAGGGACGTTCACGTATCGAAAAGAACACATTGTATGAAATAGCTGATATTAAATTCTTTATGGAGGCTATGAAAGACCTTCCACAAAGACAAGGTCAAACACCTATTATGTCTGCTACTAACCAACGTGCTTCTATAATTGATAAAATGTTTGGCAATCATAAAGCTATTTATATCAACGGTAATAAAGACTGGAGAAAACGTGGTGATAGTTCTCCATTACAACCTGTAATGGCTTCTTTAAGTAGAATTATCGGAACACGTAAGGATAATGGTGATGGTACATTCCAATATATTGGAGGTAATAAATATGTATCTGACGATATTAAAAATTTAACATATACTCAATTAGATTACTTGCAAGAAGGCTTAGAAGAGTATGTAAAACCTGAGAAAGGTAAAGAGAAAGAAGATGCTAAATTTAAAGCTGAAAGACGTAAACAAAACTTTGCTAAATGGATGGAGGCTCAAGAAGCATTCTTACAATAGGAAGCTCATAGGAAGTGGGTATCATTCCAAGATTCTACTAACTTTATAGCTTCTCGTATTCCAGCGCAGACTCTTCAATCATTCATGTCAATGAAACTTGTAGCTTGGACACAAAATTCTAAGAATATGGCTTATGTAAGTCACTTCCAAACATATTTACAAGGTTCTGACTATGATATTGATAAAGCCTACATCATGGGTCAATCTTATAATAACTCGGCTAATTATATTGGTTGGAGTACATTGTTTGATTATACTTCTTATGCTACATTACAAGCTAGTAAACAACTTCCAGTTCCTAAGGGTGAACAATGGGCTAAAGCTGCTAGACATCTAAAGGGAGATAAAGAAGCATATGCTAAAGCTACTCAAGTTTGGCAAGATACTAGTGAAACTGATGCAGATGTAGAAGAGTTCTTACAACTTACTAACGGAGTTATTAAAGATTTACAACTTGAAAGAGATAGAGTTAAGGCTCTTACTTTACTTGCAAGAATTATTAAGAAAACTGAAGCTAATAATAGAGGTGTTAAATATAATGGTACTAATATTGAAGGTCTTAATAATTTAATGCAACTTATTAATGACCACGAGTTTACACCATTGCATCCTAGTATCGCTGAGGCTGCTTATAAAAATGTAGCATCTGCTAATATTTATGCAGTAGCACACGATATTAGAAACAGAGACCAAGCATACACGGCTATTTCTATGGGAATACTTTAGAAAGCTGCTGCAGATTCTCCTAAGGGTAACCAAGCAGGAAGTCTTAATATGCTTAACCCACTTACCAAGTATATAATGCAATATCAAAACCTTGTAGGTAAGAATGTTATTGCTATTGCTGCTAATGGTGAGAAAGTTTGGTTTAATGCTTACTATTATTGGACTAAGATACTTCAAAGTGGTAATGAAGATGATATGAAACGTCTAAAATTCCAACAAACTTTCAAGAGAATTGCTGGACGTGCTAAGGGTACTCCTTATGCTAAATCAGTAAATACTCTTCCTGATATGAACTTTAGAGATGTCCGTATCCGAAACGCTTTGTTATCACAATTTAATGTTACTGAGAAAGATTTAGAATATGTTTATGTAGACCAATTGATTTCTCAATTACTATCAGCTGCAACTGATAATGCTAAGGAACTTATCCTTGCTAAGATTAACTCAGGTACAAACTTTGCGAGAATGTATGTATATGCTATTATGACTGGTTATGATATTAACGATATTGTAGCGTTCATGACTTCTCCAGTTGCTGAGTTTGTTGATCAAATGTCAGCTGCTAATATCTTCACAAAAGATAGTGCATTTAATAATCCTAATAGTGCTATTAGTTTAGCAGAAGGATTTGTTAATAGTAACCTATTCTTACATGGTACAGTTACAAGTTTCGGAACAGATGAAATGGGACTTGAAGTTAGAGAGAATGTTCCTAAGCAATCTTTAGTCGCAACAAGTTTCAATAATTTACCTCCCGAAATTAAAGAAGCTGTTATAGCAGAAGCTGAATTAACCGAATCTAAAGTACCGTTCAACCAAAAGACTTTAAATATAGCCATGAAGGGACTTATAAACGTAGCTATAACTATGGACAAGTTTAATCTTAAAGAGGCTTTACGTATACGTAATAACGATATGGAGATTAATACTTATCTTGCTTATTGTCAAAACATTATCGACAAATTAAGAAGTGTTTACAAACAGTATTCAGAAGGATTTGATGCAGCTAAAGCTGATATAGCAGAATTCAAGAAGTTATATGAGCTCGCTACTGAGGTTTCTACAATTTCTACAGCATATCTTTCTTTAAACCAGGGTCTTCCTACAGACGAACTTGGAATATTAAAGAAAATAGCTGCTATGGAAAAGATTGTATCAAATAGAGAAAGAATAATTGGGATACGTAGAGATAATATGTATGCTAATGCTAAGGCTACAATTATAGAGGAAGATGGTGAAGTTCAGGAAACTCGAAAGGGTAAGGAGCGTTCTCCTGAAAAACTTTATGAAGAGAAACGTAAAGTAGCTATGAAAATTATTGAGAATAATCCTACATTAGGAAATGATGAAACAAGTATTGCAGAAATCATTACTAAGTTAGATAATGCTTATGCTGATGATATTATGAACAACTTTGATGCTGTTAAATACTTGTTAGACGATAATTATAGAGAAAAAGTTAGAGATTATTATGGTTTAATAATGGGAACCCTTAATGTCTTTGACATGATGGAGAAAATTCCTACTTATAAAACTAACTTAGAGTGTTTAAAACTTTTGGTAGTTTCTAACAACTTATCTGTAAAGAGTCGTCTTATTAATACTTTACTTCGTTCTAATAATGATGTAAGTGACCAAGAACTTAAGAATGTTATTAAATACGCTGATCAATTGCTTACCTATAAGTTTGCAAAAGAGGAGTTATTCAATCAAGGTAAAGGTATTATAACACTTCCTAATGAGATTGTTGGATTTGACGAATATTTTAAGGATACTACAGTAACATAGATTGATTTAGGTTCATTAAACGGTTTAGCTACTTTCAGAAGATGGATTGAAAATGAGTTTTACGATTGGGTAAGAGAACATCCAATATACGGAAAGAATGGCGCTATCAAACACTTACAACGTGTACAAGATGGGGACCAAACTATACTTGCTATGGATATTGATTTACTTGAACCTAATACAAACTCTCAATCAGAATTAGCATACGATGAGATATTAAGAGGAATGGTTGAGTTAGATGATACTAGAAGTGCTTATAATTCACAATATACTATTGCTGATTTATTACAACTTTATAATATTGTAGTTAATAATAATCAATATGGTAGTGAACGTTTAACTACAGCATTTAAAGTATGTACTAACCCAAATAATATTCTTAATACTTATTTATAGTATATAAGTGAAACTGATTTAAATCCACAAGATATATTTAACGATGTTTCATTAGATTATGACAGTATAGATTATAAGATGGTATCAGCTCCATTAATCTCTAAGTATGCGGAACGTAATCATAAAGAACTTTATGTTAAAGTTAAAGATGATCTTAGAGGTTATATATTGAAGAAATATGATAGTAAAAATAACAAATATAATGAAGATCCTTTAACAAAAGCTATTCTTCCTACAATGAAATAGCTATACAATTTTTCAGTATATAGCTCATTCTTATTCTTAAATTCTCACGATAAAAATAGAAAAGATAATATTATGGTATTTGAGAATACACTTGACAAGTCTTTATCTGAATTATCCGCAAAAGAATTATCTAAGTTAAAGCAAGATTTATATGAGCTGTTACAATAGAGTAGTATATCTAATCGATTAAAAATATTTAAAAATTGTTATTGATATGCCTTGTGACATAAAAATACAAATTTTAACGTCTAGTTCTGACTAGGCTACTAACCAGGAAGTAATTGGTTCCAAAACTCTTGAGAAAGGTATTTCTGAAGAGGAACCAATTACTCTGGATAGAGTAGTAGACGCCATACTTAACTTATCTAAATCAGAAAGAGAGGACTTAGCATAGAAACTTAGAAGCGCTAAGTCAGTTAAACTTACTGATAAAGAAGCTAAGAAATTTGATTTTGTTAGCAATACTACTCCAGATGAATTACTAGAAGTTTACCCGGCTTTAAAAGAAGAATTTAAAGGCCTTAAGTTTTCTCCTGAAGATAACTATATCTTAGTGAGAAATAACTCCATGAAGATTAATGGAAGTGATTATTATGGAAAATACTATAATGCTTAGGGTGTTCCAGTTTTCTTCATTAGAGGTTTATATGGTGCTCAAAAATTCTTTCAATATCAAAAAGCTAAACAATTAGTAAATACCTCACTCGACGATGTATTGGAAGCTGATAAGGATTTAAGTGACGGTATTCGTATGATACGTAAGTATTATAAGATGAATAGTAACCAAGCTGTTTTATTAGACTTTCTTGATAATAAATAGAAATATAAATCATTTCAAATTGATGGTAAAACTATTAGTACTGTTAAAGTTCTTAGTGATATTTTATCATCATTAATAGGAACTAACCGTAGAAATAAATCTGGATTATATCAAGCTATTGAAAATGAGGTTGATAAGAAACCTAATGGTAAGAAATATGATTGGGAAGTAAAATCTCCTAAGTTATTTAATGTTCTTAAGACTTATTATCAATAGGCTTTAGAAGAAAAGGGTATTACCTCTGCTGAAGAATTTGATAAACTATCTGTCGATGATACTATTGCGTTATTAAAAGATTTATTTGAATCTGATGTAAAGTTAATGCAATCTAAAATATATGTGTCAGGAGGTGGACAAGTCGAAGTTTCTAAGGATGCTAAAACTAAAACTATCTCTCAAACTGCTATTAATGATGCTTGGAAGAAATTTAGAGAAGAGTATAATACAGCACACGATACTAAACTTACATCTCTAAATAAAGCTTTGGAAAATAATTTAAAGGATGTTAATCAATTCTTTGTAGAATATCTTGGAACAATAATGCAAGATATCGAGGGGGAAAATGCTGAAATTAAAATAGTAGAAGAAGATGGAAAAAAGAAGGTAAAGATTTCTTATACAGAACCTGCTGCTATTGTTACTAAACAGGAGAACAAGGTAATCACTTTTAAATTTCCCTGGTCAATACTAGGAGGATTCCACGATTATGCATATGATAATTTGTCAATATGGTCTCCAGTAAAAAAAGTAGAGAATACCGATACTGCTGACTTTGACGAAGATGGAATGTATAACGGAGTATATATTTTCGAATATTATAATCCACGTACCGCTCAAACTGAATATGCTATATCAAGACATTTAATTTCTCCAAATTCAACTAGTTCTATTTATACATCTTTAGAAGATGCTAAGAACAAAATAAACCAATGGAATGAGACACATTCTATTCTTGATAATAGTTTGTATATTCTCAAGCAATATAAAGACGATCCTCGTACTTCTGTACTTAACTTAAAAGATGTAAGGACTGGTCAAATCATTACTTCTTTGGATGTAACTCTTCCTAGTATATAGGTAAATAGTATGCCTTCATTTATGAAGATGTTACTTAATGGAAACCTACCTACATTTAGAGAATATTTCTCCGCCATACCACGTATTAAAGAAATAAATACCCCAGAGAAAGCGGCAATCTTTATGTTTAAGTTTTTCGATGAAATCAATAAGAAGTTTGCTGAAAATAAGAAGGATAATGAGAGAGACTTTAAAACATTAATTAAGAAAAATATTGATTTAGCTCACGGAATTATTGATGTGATTAATTCTGCTAAACCTAAGCATTATTTAGTAGAAAGGTTTATTCGTAAAAGTAAGGATTAGAGTAACTTTGCTTACTTACGTCGTTTAGAAAATGATGGTAATGTAATTGAAATGTATAATAATCCTGATAAGATATATCCTACAATGGCTGATATGCATACAGCTGCCGAGTATTTTAATAAGAAATATGGAGTTGATGTAAATGTTCTTTCTAAGGAAGAGCTTGATCAGTTTGTTGAAGAATATGCTAAAACTCATCCAGGATTTAAACTCGGAAAAGATACCAGAGCATTTGTTCTTGATGGTAAAATTTATATCAATGGAGCTAAAGCTAATGTATCTGATATGTTCCATGAAATGGGTCACATATTCTTAGGAGTAATAAAGGCTACAAATCCTGAGGCTTATAATCATTTAATTGACTACTTTAAGGATAAATATACTGATAGATATTTGAATATGATGGGAAGCGTTGATGATGCTTATAGAGGTTTTTCCAAACAAGATAAGATAGAAGAAGTTGTAGTAAGTATTATGGCTCAGAATATGTTCAAGAAAGGTTCATTAGTTAGTGGATTTAATGGGACTGATTTTGACGATGAGTTTAATGATATGTTTACTCAAATTCAAGAAGATTTTGACAGCATTATTCATGCCAATCCCAATGATTCTTTAGATTTCCAAGGATTAGTACAAACATTAATGGCTGATTCTGATGTTATGAAGGCTATGGATAAGAACATGAAATTATCATAGCTTGTTAAAGAACTTATAGATAGTAGAGCGTTAACCGAATTTGATTGTTAAAAATGCCTTGTAAATATAGTTTTAATGATAAAATATATAAATCTTATGATGAGCTATTGGAAGATTTAGCTAAACATAAGGGACTTTCTTAGGCTTTGTCTCTTCTATTTAGTAAGGACTTAGAGAATAGACAAGCTACAATGAAGGATAAGATAGAAAAATTAAAGAAGAATTATGGTTT
>Ga0265301_10004349_pt1 | contig 14345 bp, 23 predicted proteins | sample AusTroGonzalo_MG_2_FD_193488 | JGI IMG/M metagenome (GOLD analysis project Ga0265301, IMG submission 193488) | Bovine rumen microbial communities from tropical cattle in Woodstock, Queensland, Australia - Gonzalo_04 | ecosystem: Host-associated > Mammals > Digestive system > Stomach > Rumen ...
TCAACTGCAGATTTCTCATTCTTCCACTCAATGCCGAAAGGCGGATTGGAGATTATGTAGTCGAACTTATACCCCTCGAACTTATCGTCGCTCAAGGTGTTGCCGTGCTTCATATTATCCGCATTGCCACCCTTGATAAGCATATTGGCCTTGGCTATGGCAAATGTCTGTTCGTTCAGTTCCTGACCGAACTCTGTCAGGGACGCCTCGGGGTCTATCTCATAGAGTTTCTCGCTGAGGCAGTCGAGCATTTGGGACGTCCCCATTGCCATATCGTAAATGGACGCCGTAATGCCGTCCTCGGCAATCTTCTCTCTCTGTGGGGCCACAAGGATTTCCGCCATAAGGTAGATAATGTCCCGAGCGGTGAAATGCGCTCCTGCTTGCTCGTCATAACTTTCAGAGAACTTCCTAACCAACTCTTCGAATATGTAGCCCATATCAACGGCGCTGATTTCGTCCGCGCCCATATAGGCTTTCTTCGTACAGAACTCTGCTATGACGTTGTAAAGAATACCATTGTGGGAGAGTTTGGTGATTTCCTTGTCGAAATCGAACTTCTCGATAATGTCAATGACGTTCGTGGAGAAGTGGTTGAGGTATGAGCGGAAGTTGTCAGCTATGTTGTCGGCGTCTCCAAGCAGGCCCTCGAAAGCAAACTGCGACGTGTTGTAGAAATCATAACCTGACGCCGTTTTCAAGAAGCCGTCCTTGACCACAAGACCGCGCTTATCGAGGTCGGCATTGACCTTGAGCACCTTGTCCTTGGTAGGCGCAAGAGTATCGCTAAAACGCTTGATAACGCACATTGGCAGGATAACGTTGCCGTACTCGTGCGGCTTGTATGTGCCTACGAGTTTATCGGCAATCGCCCAAATGAGATTGGCTTTCTCCTGAATGTTTATAGTAGTCCGCTTGGATAGTTCCTCGGTTCCCATTGCTAACGATTTTAACCTTCGATTTTATTTTGATACTCTGCGCTCTGCTCCAACTCCTCGACGTAGGACAGGACATTATGAAGGTCGCCCTTATCTCCAATACGGAAGATACGCTCATTCACCTGAACAAAGCCTGATATGCCGATAGCGGGCTTTTCGTCTGCGTCCGCTATGAGACGTTCGAGAGGCACGTCGAGCACCTGTGCTGCTTTCCGCAGTATAAGAATGTTCTTGGTTGCAAAGAGAGTATTGACGTTCTGCTTCTTTACGCCCATTTTCTCGGCGAACTCGGTCTTGGATATACCATTCTGCCTCAACAGGGCGTCTCCGTTCTCTTCAAAGTACGTTTTATCGCTCATACTATGTAAAGTTTGCTGAAATCATACAAATATATGATTATTCCCTTGGATTTCCAAGCCTCCGTAATGAAAAATGATTAAAATGTAATGTTAAAATATGACAAAATATTTGGAAATGTCATATATTTTTATTACCTTTGTAATAGAAAAAAAGAACAGGTATATGAACAACGAAATCGTCATAAACAGAACAACCCTCAACGGCTACGATTGGCAGATTGTTGCAGATAAGTTTGGTGCTGCCCTTATGCTGAAGAACTACAACAAGGAAGGATATCACTTCAGCGGCAACCACTTCCGCACCATTGAAGAAGCCAATGCCTATCTCAACAAGATTGACGAGAAGTACCTCAAGCCTGAGCCCGTCGCCTCTTTCGAGGTTCCCGCAGATTACTACGGAGTTGCAGGACGCTACTACGGGGACTAACCATAAGAATACATAACGTTTAACCTTTTAACTCTCTTTGAATATGAATACCATTATCTCCACCGCCACTAACAATGCCCTCGTCGCTCGCCACATTGCTGCAGTCAGCGTCAAGAAAGGCTCTGCCCTTATTGGAGTAGCCAAGTCAATGCTTATAGAAGAAGCTAAGCGCCAAATGCGTGAGGGAACTTGCCACTTCCTATACGTCAAGAAGGACGGCTCCGTCCGTGAAGCATTCGGCACTCTCAACGTCGCCCTGTGCAACAAGCATATCAACGGACGGGGGGTATCTCCCGAGACTTGGGGCTGCTCCTGCTATTTCGACGTCGAGAAGGGTGCATTCCGTTCTTTCAGGTGGCAGAACATAATCGACGTGCTCTCTTAATGTCAAACACGGGGAGGTGGATATCCTCCCCTCAATATAATGCAGATATGGAAATGGCTAAGTATATAATCTCAATCCTCCGCTGTCAGGCGGGTATCGTAATGAGTTGGGGCTTCCACAACGCCGTGGCCTTGAGGAATGGCCTTGGATTTCGTGTTCAAGGCTTTCTCTTCACGGGCATTGTTAGGGTGCTCTACGACGAAGGGAGCGACACTTTCACCGTACGCCTCGAGAAAAGGGACGGTTCCCTTTTCAAAGAACGTCAGGACGTGTACTTTGACGAACTCGTGGACGTCATTGACAGATTGGTAGAGCGCTGCCCTGACTACGAAAACAGGGTACGGGCTGAGTATGGGCTCTCAAACAGATAAGACACTATGGGAACAAAGGTTTGCCTATTTATACGCTGTTCGACAATTCAGCAAAATACGGAGAGGCAGTGGCGCGAGTTGCAACAATATTGTGAGAATGCGGGGTGGGAAGTCGTCAAGGTATTTGAGAACAAAATATCGGGCGGGAAGAAGAACGAGGAACGTCCCGAGGTAATGGAAATGATAAATTACGTGAAGGAGAATAAAATAGACAAGGTGGTTTGCCTGTCAATCGACAGATTAGGAAGGAATGTAGCGGAGGCGTCGAAGATAATATCCTTCCTGATTGAACAAAAGGTATCTCTATTTATTGTAAACTATGGCTTGGAAACCCTCAAACAAGACGGCACTGTCAATCCAATGGCGACTTTTTTGTGCAACCTTCTGATTTCTGTAGCCGAATGGGAAAAAATGAATATAGCAGAAAGGTTTGCGAGTGGCAGGAACACATATATTGCTAAGTGCCACGAGACAGGGAAGAAAATGGGACGCCCCGATACATACAGGAAAACTGACGAGGAGTACAAGGCCCAATACGCAAAGGAGATAAACCTATTGAAGAGGGGCTATTCCCTCCGCAATACTCAAAAACTTACAGGTACGTCAATCGGGACGTTGAGGAAGCTCGGGAAGTTTCTGTAGGACTAACCCCTTGGGAACTCAATCTCTTTCCCGAACAGGTGGATATGCTTGGAGCGGAGTAAGTCGTAATCAATCGGCAACTCCGTTTCATTTATTATGCAGATAGAACACGCCTTGAGGATTTTCCCCATAAGGTTCCGACCCTCCCATACTCCGTACCTATTCCACTTGTTCCGTTCAATATTGAGGGCCTCCTTATTCGCCTTGGGTTGCTCCATAATGAGTTTCTTCTCTTTGGCGTCTCTCAACTCCATAAGAGGACGATTGAAGCACCCCCACACTTGCGCCGTTTCCCCTGTCATACCCGTACTATTCTCAACTATAAGAGCGGTAATGGGAACTTCTTTGAGTTTTTTAGCGAACGCCTTATTGGTTTTGCACTTCTGCCATACGACATACTTCATATACTCCACGTTGAAGGTCTCCCAATCCTCCTTGGTGCGGGCGATATTCTCGTTTCTCATACGGATTTTCTTCTTTGCCGCGTATCCGTCATTGTTATCCTGCAGGAGCCGTTGAATCTTAATATGCTGCTCCGTATTGTTGGAAAACTTGCCTGCAATGTATGCGGCCTCGCTGTTGTTGAATGGCTCCCCGTTAAGAAGGAACGGATACCCGCCGCACATATTACCTATATCGAATGGCTCTCCCTCAACAATGTCAGTTCCGCTCTTAAAACTACGCACTTCCGTTTGGGTCGCGTCAATGGTCTCCCACCGATTGAAATCAAGGTCAGCAAGGGTAATCGGCTTTTGAGGTGGCAGTTTCTTTTCCTTGAACTTAAACCCTGTCTCCAAGGTCTCTATTTTGCTGACTTGTGCTTTTAGGTCTTTCAGGGACTTGATACGAACTATGTCTCCACAATAGTCAAGATAGCCTGCAATCTTGAATCGTGCATTACTATCCGCCTCTGTATCTTGTATCTCATACGTTGAAACCTCTAATGCGTCAGTAATCTTTTTTAGGGTCTCCGTCTTGAGTTTCTGTTTGCCGTTGAGGATACGGCTGATTGTACCGAGGGCAAGTCCGCTCTTCTCCGCTAACTGAGTCTTTGAGATACCCTGTTCTTCGAGGATTTCAAGGATACGTTGAACTGCTGCTTCCATACATTGACTGATTTGTCAGTAAAGGTACGGATTTTTGACAACCCCGTCAAGTTAAGATTTTATTTTAACCTTACACACCTCGGGCTTGGTATGCCTCCTGTTTCAAGTGCCCCTGTCGGGGGTTGAGGAGTTAAAATGACACACCCCTTGTTTTTGACACACCCGCCCCGCAGGGAAAACCTTCAAAGAAGACGAAGAGAATAACCAATAGTGCATTCAGGAACTTCCAACGGAAGTTGCTGTAGATAATATTCAAAGACAACTTTAGTTGGATTTGAATATATCTTTCTATATCTATAAAACCTTGTATATATACCAAGTTCTTAAGTACCTTGAGTATTATATATACTATTCTAATATATCGGTATGTACGTACCGCTCCTGAAACTTCAATGCGACGAAGTGGAAATATTTTCTTACCTTTGAGGCACAATGCTAACCCAATCGTCAAAATGAAAAAGTTATTCGTGGCAGTAATGCTCCTGCTTGGTATGAGTGTAATGCTATGTTCTTGTGAAAAGGCAATAACCGACGACGTGAAAGATATTGAGGGTCGGTGGTATGTTTTCGAAAAGCAGCAGGACTTATTCAATGGTCAGCCTGTTAAAGACTACGAGGAGTTCTACATTGCCAAGTTGTTTTTTCAGAATGGCAATATGAAAATGGTTCAAGACGACGGTATGTCGTTTGTTTTTCCATACACAATAGTCGACAATAAGCTAACTTTTTTTGCAACAACATTAATATTGCTTAAAGCAAACAAAAAAGAGTTTGTTGCTCAGGCTCCTTATTCTTATTCATATTTTGACGGAGATACAGAATACGATAGGGTTTTAACGAAGTATAATGGGGTGGACATTTATGCACATTACTATATGACAACAAGTGGAGGTTATCCATACATACACTACAATGAGGTTTTTTGGTATTATGACAAGAATGGCAATCGAGTTAAGTGCAAGTATTTGTTTGGGGGCATAGAATGTAATAAAGTATTTGACGAGCAAAACGAATTATATATTGACCAACTTACGCTGTCGGATATCGAATATTGGTATGATATGGAGAGGTATTATTTCAAAGCAGAATAATGTTCTTGAACACAAAGAGAGCACCTTGGAACTCAATCCTTGGTGCTCCTTTTTTTACTTCTCGTCAACGTACTCTTGAGCGGGAACGCCGTCTCTCAACGCTCGGGCGACCTTGCCCTTGCTGTAGACGTTCCATAGAAGCGTCAACGCTGCGTCTACTGCTTCCTCAACAGAAGGGAAATACTCCTCAACACAGCCTCCGTCAATGGTGTCCTTGACGCTGCTGTCGTACGAGTACGTGAACTCGTTGCTCTTTACAATGATTTGCATAAAGTTGTTGTGTTTTGGTTAGACAACAACAAAGGTACAGCCTATAGCATAATGTCGTAAATCGTTGCTCCGCTCGGCTTGTCGGCAGGGAAGTTGTCGTCGTTAGACCAATACTGCTTGAGCGAGTTAGATATCTTCTGTTTGACCATTTCGGGCTTACTTCTTCCCTTTAATGCTTGGGACGTCTTGTACTTCGTTGCTTCGCTCGGGTGTCGTGATTGTCTCTTGTATTCCATATTTGTTCTCCTTTTTGCTAATAAATATGGGAAGTAAGGTTGAAAAGGTAGCCCTAACCTATTGGAAATCTCGATTTTTTGATTATATTAACGACAATGTATTTGGTAATACGAAAATATTACGAAAGTCATACGAGCGTCGGTTCTCACGCCCGAAAAACAGCCATTTTTACACCATATTAGTTGCTGAAAAATCGGGCAAAAAAATTGGGCCACAATTTACGCATAGGGGGGTCTTCATATTTGCTATACCTTCCTCCAAGGGCGATTTTTCGGGGAACTTACATAGGGCGATATCGACCCTTAGGGGAGGGAGTTTCTGCCGTTTATATGTGCATTTACAGGAGGTGGAGTATCTCGTGGAAAAATAGGAATGGCGACAGGGAAAGGAGTGTCAGTATCGTTCCTCTTCCGTGTCGCTGCCAATACTCCCAAAACTCTTCGATTTCCTCAAATGACTTCAGAAGATATTTAGACTTTTCGACCCCGTAGCCTACGAAGCAAAAGCCAGTCAATTGACTGGCTTTTATGCTTCTGCGCTGCGGCAGGACCGCACACGTTACCCCCACCCCAAACCCCTCCCCTCGGGGGATGGGCTTAGTCGCTTCGCTCCGAAGGTTCCCCTTCCGCTGATTCGCCGCTATCCCCTCTGTCGGCCTGCGGCCTCCGAATCCAGGGTGGGTTTTTATAGTTTTTCCCCGCCGGTGACGATACCCTGCAAAGTCTGTGGCCCGGTATAAGCAAATGCGGCTTAAAATGCTTATACTCTGTCGCTTTCGTGGACTGGCATGGTCGCTCGGCTGACTCTTTAGGAGTCTGCGACAGGAGATGAATCGAAAGATTTTTTCTTTTTTCTATATTGGACTTGTTTTTGTTTACTAATTCGTTAACTTTGCAGTATTAAAGCTATGTGATGTATGAAAAGAGAGTTTGTGAGGCATGTAGTCGTCTTTGGGGATTACTTCAAGGAGTTCAGAAAGACGCTGGATAGAGAAGCCTTGAAGAAACTATATCAGGTGCTTACCCTGATAATGATGGCTCAAGTTATTCCAGTAAAGTTCCTTAAAGCGATTGAGGGAAGAAAAGGACTTTTTGAAATACGTGTTGAACACGGGCATATCATCTACCGGGTATTCTGTTGCTTTGACGAAGGAAATTTGGTGATTCTTTTCAATGGCTTTCAGAAGAAAACACGGAAGACGCCTATAGAGGAACTCGACAGGGCTGAAGCCTTGATGAAAAAGTATTTTGATCAGAAAACAGAGCAGAGCAATGGCTAGGAAAGAACAAGAAGAAAAGAAACTAACTCCTATTGAAGACCTCATCGCTGAAGACTTCGGTGCAAAAGGCACTCCCGAGCGTGACCAATTTGAGATGGAGTGCGATGCATTTATTATCGGAGAGCAACTCAAGGACGAACGGCTCAAAGCCGGTCTCACCCAGGAGCAACTGGCGGATAAGATTGGAACAAAGAAAAGTTTCATCTCCAGAGTTGAGAGAGGTCGTGCCGATATCCAACTTTCAACTTTGGTGAAACTCTTCCAAGGACTTGGCCGACAAGTCAGTGTAAGGGTTCTTTAAGCGAGATTCTATCAAGCTTCTTAAGGTCCTCGAAATAGTTCGAGAATATGCCTGTTTGTTTTACTAAATCGGAAAAGTCGTAAGTTTTTCCGGTTTTTTCTTTCTCTGGGCATTCTTGTAAATGTATCGCTATTGTCCATTCCTTACCGCACTTATCTCTTTGTTGTAATGCAAATATAAATACAAGGAATTGATGGCTTGGGGCTGTTTTTTCACTATCTTAGCGGTATGTTTAAGGACCTACTCTACTATCCTATGGGCCCGGGTGTAGAAGCTTTTACCACCCGAAGAGATTCCGACCTCCCTTATCCCGTCATTCAAGGCCACCAGGTACACGGGTCGAGGGTCGCTATCGTAGACCGGCCGGATATGACGAGGGAAGATTTGGAGGGTTATGATGCCCTGGTTACGAATCTTCCAGGCGTATCGATAGGAGTAAGAACGGCCGATTGTGTCCCGATTCTCCTTTACGACCCGGGGAAACGTGTAATAGCGGCCATACATTCGGGGTGGAAAGGGACAGTGCAGATGATTTCCCGGAAGGTTATCGGAATCATGGAAGACAGATACGGAACCGTGCCTTCAGACCTTCAGGCGGCTATTGGTCCATGCATCGGTCCGGAGAGTTTTCAGGTCGGAGAGGATGTCGCGGCTGTATTCAAAGATACCGGTTTTCCTATGGACCGGGTCTGGCAGTTCATGGGGCCTAGGGGAAAGAAACCGATGTCTGGTGGTCATCATATCAATCTGCCTGAAGCTTGCCGTTGGATTCTCTTGGAGTCTGTCATGAAGGAGGAGAATATCCAGATCTGCGGCATAGACACCTTCCTTGATTCCTCCTTCTTTTCAGCCAGACGAGAGGGAATTCAGTGCGGGCGGAATATCAATGCAATAATGTTGAAATAATATGTTGGAACTTGGAATCAAAGGAAGAAGGGAACTGATAGTCGGGACTGAACACACCGCAAAGCACATCGGCAGCGGGACTGTTCTAGTTCTTGCTACACCTATGATGATTGCACTGATGGAGACTACCAGCCGTCTGTCAGTGAAACCGTATCTTGAGGAAGGACAGGAAACGGTCGGTACTCATGTGAACGTAAGTCATTCTAGCGCCGTTCCCGTTGGCAATAAGGTCTGGTGTGAGTCGGAAGTCATTGATATCGACCGCAGGAAGATTACATTCAGGGTTGTTGTCTACAGTGATGAGGGTATAGTCGGACAGGGAACTCACGAACGCTTTATCATAGACGAGAAGAGATTTGGTGATAAGGTGGACGCTAAAAAAGTATTGCCGAAGCACGCAAAAATCAGCTCCTTGGAACAATTGCCCAAGGAGTAGGGATGTGTATCTATGTCATTCTCAACGCTTTGCGAGTACGCGTCAAGATCGGCGGGATCTAAAAAAAGTTCGAGGATTTACCTGTGTAGTCTACTATACTTCGAAAGCCAACCTTAACCGGTTGGCTTTCTTGTTTCTACGCTGCGGCAGGACCGCTACACGTTACGATATAATAGACATTTCTGGTTGGTAAATCCTTTATAATTTGCTGATTTATTGAGTTTTACTCAAATTAGATGAAAATCGTTTCACGTCAACCAGGTCAGTATGAGTAAACTGCTGAGAATCAATGATAGCTGTTTCCGAGACGAAGCCTTAAATAGCCGTGAAACGGGAATTTACAAAACTCCTTTTATCATTTTACGTAAAACTCTTTTAGTGGCTGATACCCAAGTTCCGCCATCAGTTTGTCCCAGTTGCGGGGCAGTTCAATCTTGACCGTAGCATATCCGCCGCCAGGCATGGTCTGCACCTTGTTACGGGCAGCATCGCCGGTGATGAGGAAGGCCGTCATTCCGCGCTTCATAGTGGGGATGGTCATCTGCTCGCTTTCAGGAGAATCGTACCACTCCGGGGTAGGCGTCATTTCGCCGCCTTCATCCTTGCGGATATGACCCTGATACTGCCTCAGATTGTGCTTTCCTCCATCTTTTGCTCCGCCTGGATTGGCGTAATAGTTGGCAAAAGCCCTTTCTTTAACCGGCCGGCGGGACTGACTACGGCAAAGCCGGGTTCTTCCTTTACTACAGATACCGGAGTTGTGGTCGTTTTTTTTGTGGATGCGGTTGGTTTTGTCTGTGCTGGTTTCGTGGTAACGGCAGAAGCAGTTGCCGGCGGCGCGTCGGCCAGTTTGCAGGTTTCGTCGCATATGATGCGCTGGGCATTCATTTCAAGACAAAAGAAAGAGCAAGCTAATGCTATAACAATGGTTCGAAGCGGATGAGATTTCATACGGTTTTGGAATTGCGTCTAAACATTAGATGCAAAATACAAGCAAAGGTTAAATCAAAACTTGGAGACACGCTCCTGGGCCTTTTTGCGGTCGATACCGGTGATTTAAGCAATCTTACCGGCGTTTACAGGTGCACCGAATTCGCGCATGGCTTGTAATACTTTTTCTTTCGTAACAAAAGGGATTGGGCTATTGTTTGAGTTGTTTGATAATATCGTCCAGCATGAAGAAAAGACCTGGAACGGTTTCCGGAGTGACGCTCTCACAGATGACGGCGTTGCCAACAGTCTCGGGGACATCGATAAGCTTCTTTTGAAGGTCTCGTCCCTTCTTTGTGAGTTTAACGATGGTTTGTCGCGCATCCTTCTTGCCCTTGCTGCGGGTTACTATACCCTCAGCCTCCATCCTTTTCAGAAGGGGCGTAACGGTGTTTGTCTCCAGCATCAACCGTTTAGCTATGTCATTCACCGGCTGTTCATCCTTCTCCCACAGCACCAGCAGCACCAGATACTGCGGATACGTCAGGCCGAATTCTCCCAGCAGCGGATAATACGCCTGGGTTATCAGCCGGGAAGCAGTGTACAGCCGGAAACAGAGCTGGTTATCCAGTTTGAATTTTTCTTCAATCATAACATTTCTTCAATATCCTTCTCAAAGGAGGCGGGCTCAGCTACTGGCGCAAAGCGCTTGACGATGGTGCCGTCGCGGTTGATCAGGAACTTGGTGAAGTTCCAAAGGATGTCGCTGTCTTTCTTTGCGCTCTTGCTAATTCCTTTTAGCATCGAGCGGGTAGCTTTCCCCTTGAGACCTTTATACTCTTCCGTCGGGGCGACGGACTTGAGATAAGTGAAAACCGGATGCTCGCTCTCGCCGTTAACTTCGATTTTTGCCATCAGCGGGAAGGTGACGCCGTGGTTGATGCGGCAGAACTCAGCAATCTCCTCGTCGGAGCCGGGTTCCTGATGGGCGAACTGGTCACAGGGGAAGCCGACGATGGCCAGTCCCTTGTCCTTATACTTCTGATACAGGGCCTCCAGGCCGTCGTACTGAGGAGTAAAACCGCACTTGGACGCGGTATTAACGATCAAAAGAACTTTGCCTTCGAACTGCGCGAAGTCAAATTCCACACCCTTGTTGTTAAGGGCCTTGAAATCATATATCTTTGCCATATTACAGCTGCTTTACGAGCCAGTTCTGATAACCGATCTTCTCTATGAGGTCCAACTGCTCCTCGTCCCAGTACTGGTCCTCTTCCTCGTCCAGCAGATAGGCCTTGGTGATGTCGTAGGTAGTGGGGTCGTCTGCAAGGGCGGGCATAGCCTTGTAGAGAGTCTCAACGCCTTCCTTCTGGAGTTTGAGGTCAGCCTCGATGTAGGCCTTGGGGTCTTCGATAAGTTTGGTCTGGTTTGAAACCTTCACTTCGGGCACATAACCGAGGTCAAGCAGGCGGTCTGTATATTTTTCGACCCAGGCCATTTCCTCGTTGTAGTGGCCGATATACTTTTCGCCCAGCTTCGTGAAGCCCTGGCTCTTGAAAAGTTGTCCCTGCATCTTGTGTACGAAAGCGCTGCCGGCAAGCTCGTTGATGATCATCTGAGAGATCTGGATAGTAGTAGTAAAGTCCATGATTTTTGAATATTTAGTTGTTGTTTATGTCGTTCACGATGCAAATATACAACTTTTATTTTTATATCGCAAGCGATATTTTGAAAAATCTTTCGACCTTCTACTTTTCCGCAGCAAATCACAAACGGATACTCAACCTCCAGCCGGCGTCCTCGTTACCCTCTCCCGTCGGCATTATCTTTGTGTTATTCCCGGCGTCAAATGTACAATACATGAAAATCAAACTACTTCTGGCGTTTATTCTTCTCCCCTTCTGTGCCCTTGCGCAAGAGCGCGTCACTGTCAAAGGACGGATTATCGATGAGAAAGGCGAAGCCGTCGAATATGTCCAGCTGGGTATGCCCAGGCACCAGATCGGCACCATCTCCTCGGTCGACGGCCGCTTTGAGATTGCAGTCCCGCGCGATACGCTAGTATTCTACCACATTTCCTATCAGGAGGCCGCGTATCCGGTTACGGGGCCGGCCGACGACGTGCTGATCGTCCTGCGGGAGCAGGAGTTGCCGCCGGCCGTATCCATCGGCGGGAACACCAAAGAAAAGTACCTCGTCAGCCCTGGGATGAAGATCAACGAGAAGCTCGGATGCGCCGATTTCCACCGCCCTGGTGGGGGCGGGAAAGGCGCGGAGCTGGGCTGCATCGCCAAGACTCGGAAACCCTTCCTGATCAAGGACATTCAGTTCACCATACTGGACAACTACATCCCAGGCTGCGTCGCCTCCATCAACGTGTATCGCATCAAGGGCGATCCGGAGTCCTTCATCAATGTCCTGCACAAGCCCATCTACGTCAACATCATAGAATCGGAGACCCGACAGGACTACAGAATCCAGCCGGAGGAGACCATCCTGCTGGAACCCGGCCGATACTTCATCGCGCTGCAGATCGTGGCTACGGACGATGACGCGGTGCAGAAAATCTTGGATACGCCCGAATCGGAACGCCATCCCCGGGCCCTCCATATGTTCACGGCGCTCTATTTCAAGAGCAGTTATGAGCGCTATTCCGCTATGGGTAAGATGGTGAAGATTCCGATCAATATCGGCGTTGGCGTCAAGGGCCTGGAGTATCAGTAATCAGCCTATATGGTTACCTTGAAGCAGTAAATCTTGCCGTTTTCGAGCGGGAGCCTGGACGTTATTGTCTTCCGCATGTCGCAGCCGGGGAACACAGTGACAGAATTCCGACGCTCCTCCTCGTCGTCGTAATAGTTGCCGCCGAACTGGAAACACAGTTCATATCCCGCCTCGAGGTTCTTATCGAAGCGGACCGGTACAAAGAAGGTCTTTTCAACTATATCTTCATCCATCAGCGTGAGATCGCTGTAATTTCCGGAATCGAGCAGGTAAAAGTCCTGCGGTCCTCTCTCGATTGTGAAGGGCACACCCGTATAGCTATCGGTGGTCACATCCATACCGGAGAACCGGACGAAGACCGGATCTCCATTCACCCCCCACTCTTCCTCCTCATCAGAGTCGGGATCCACACACTTGATGCGGATGGTATTGATTCTCGCCTGGTCGAAAGGCGAACCTGCAGGAGCTTCGTACGGAAAATTCCTAAGTGTCACCTCAATTCGGAAAACGGCGAACTGATGCTCCAGGTTCACGTAGGCGATATCGTTGTATAACGTCACCTCGCCCAGCATCAGATCGACATCGGAGATAGAGCACGGATCATCGTGCTGCAGGGCACTCGAAGCGGTTGAAAGGTTTCTCATATAAATGGTCGGAGATCCCAATCTCACGCCGTCGAAGATCGAATTGCCTGCGTACGAGTCCACTGACGGATACAGGCAAATGATCCTGTCTCCTTCGTTTCCGCACCAGGTTCCGGAGAATTCCGCCTTCTTGCGGCCTGCTTCACCGGTAGAAACGAACTCATCGACGGACGTGATGCCGTTCTGGTCGAAAGAAACCACAGTAATGGCTTCATACGAATCCCAAGACCCTTCCAGCGTCCTGTCGTCCGTGTACTCATAGATGGTCTTAGTTCCCTTCGGTTCGACCACGGACGCCTGTATTGTCATAGGAACGCCAGCCTTCGCCTTAACCTCGATCATCGGCTCCTGGCAGCCGTTAATCAGCACGGCCGCTGAGGCCGTCAATATGATAATCGTTGTGATACGTTTCATCTTTCAGACAATTAATCGGTTAAAAATCAAGATCCCAGCCGTGCTCAAAACCGGGGACTTCCCCGCTGTCACAGATTATACCCTTTTGCCTGATCTCTATGACCTTCATCACAGGAAGTTCATAAGTGTTTTTGCGAGAGTCTTCCATAAGGCATTATAATTCAACAGCCAAAAATAAATAATTGTCCACATTATTCCAATACTGCCGATAATGCTTTTTCGTCGAAAAAGAGTATATTTGAACCATGGAATACCTGTCCAAACAACGATACGACGAGCTTGCCGCCGAATTGAATAATCTTATCAACGTGGTTTACCCCAGGGTGACTGACGACCTCGCGGAGGCCAGCGCCCAGGGGGACCGGAGCGATAATGCGGGATACCGCGAGGCGAGGCGGATCCAGGCGAAGACCATCAGCCGTATCCGCTTCCTCCAGAAGGTCCTGGAGCATTCTCGCGTAATCAACCCGGACAATCTCCCAAAAGACAGCGTTTGCCTTCTGAGCCGGGTTGAGTTCACAAACCTCGCTACAAATACCCGGATGAAATACGAGATAGTCAGCCCTCACGAGATGGATCTCGATGCCGGCAAGATTTCGCTGCAATCCCCTATCGGTGCCGCCCTGATGGGCAAGAAGGTCGGCGAAATCGCCGAGGCCAGGATTCCCTCCGGTACTCTGCGCCTGAGAATCGAAAGCATCACGTACGACTAGACGACTGGTTTTCTTATTCCGCAACGGCGAATGAAGACGTTAGCTGGATACATGCAGTTTTATTCTGGCATAATACTTGGTTGTCATGCGGTTATCGTGTACTAAAACCTTTGCATTATGAAACAGATAGCGTTAATCCTGACGACAATTGCACTTGCCTTGACGGCTTGCG
>Ga0265301_10004352_pt1 | contig 14334 bp, 19 predicted proteins | sample AusTroGonzalo_MG_2_FD_193488 | JGI IMG/M metagenome (GOLD analysis project Ga0265301, IMG submission 193488) | Bovine rumen microbial communities from tropical cattle in Woodstock, Queensland, Australia - Gonzalo_04 | ecosystem: Host-associated > Mammals > Digestive system > Stomach > Rumen ...
ACCATCAACTGATATTGTTGTATCGGAACTTGTATCATTAGAAATCTTACCATCAACTTCTTGAATACCCTTGATTGTAATTGTAGATACACCAGTAGTTGTTGTGATTCCACCTTGTGCATATCCAGCAACATCCAAACCGTTGATTGCATTGTTAATCATTGACTGAATGTTAGCAACATCAGTGTCGTTTGTCAGGTATTCCCAACCAGATTCACCACCGAAATACAAACCGGCTTTGTGGACAATAGTTTCACCGCTCATCTGGTTTGCTGTCAAATGAACAAATATACCCTTATAGGTTTCTGACCACGTATTAAGACTCGATAGTCTATAAAATTTAACGTTCATATTATTTCTATTTTTATTTTATATCTTATTTATGTTTATTCGATAATTCCAGAAATACCATCTCTCGGGTCATTTTCAGGAACCACGGTATATACGGGAACTGTTACAAGTTCCTTGTCATACTTGCTATAACTGTCCTTAACCCTGTATGTGTATTCTCCGTTTTTAACCGACTTGTATCCAACACCCACGAAATTCGTTCCGTCACCTTCTGCGTAGTTGTCGGCCGGGTCGAAACCGACGAATGAACCGCCAGTCACTTTTATTTTAGCGTTTCCGTTCTTTCCGTTTGTATCCCAGAGGTTGAGGAGGAAGTTACGACACTCACCGTATTTCTCCCTTTCGGCTTCCGATTTGACCGGAGTATCGGACGAAGGCTGTGTAAAGAAGAAACCTCCCTTTATTTCACAAAGACCGTTCATAACATACACACAATGGCTACCGAGCGACTTGTACACGCCACCTTCTATTACAAGGTGTCCTTTCTTTCCGTTAGCACCGTTTGAACCGACGGTAATCGCCATACGGTAGTCCGAGTAGCAGTTGAATCCCTTGTAATTCGAAAATACGTCTATACCGCCCTTTTCACCGTCGAATGTAACGGTATTCTCAATTCCGTTTACAACTCCGACAAGTCCCCAAGGCCAGCCACCGTTGAAGTCTTCATCAGTAGACCAAACCTTGTCGCCGAAGTTTATCCTAATGTTCTGCTTATTTATAACTACTTGTTTCATTTTCGTATTGGTTTATTTTTTATTATCCGAATATCATATTGTCGTCAAGTTCGGCGTCATTCTGGATATCATAGTCGGAATCGGAATCTGAAGTGTTGTTTATAGCGTCTGCGATATCGTCTGCACTTGAAACAAACTCGTCCCAAACCATTCTTTCCTCGATATAATCCTGAACATCCTTCACGGTGGCGATACCGTTTGTGTAAGCGGTTGACTCCGGATTGAGAACATCACCACGACCGGTCTTGAAGTTACCAACCTTCACTCCGATTGTATAGTTCTTGCTGTCAACTCCGTCTTCATCGGTAGTCTCTTCCACTTCGGTTGTTACCAAACCACTTTCATCACTTGAAATGTTTGCTACGAAACCCTTGCTCTTGAGAATGTCGATTTGATTCTTATTCTCGTTGATTTTTTCCATAAGGGCATCGATGACATTCTCCCTTTCAAGTTCACCGTAACCTTCTTCGTAAACTATGTTTCCGTCCTTGTCTTCGGTGGCTACAACATTGAGTTCCTCGTCCCTGTAAACAGCGGCGATGTCCTCACTGCCTTCATACTCTTCCCTTATTACGGATACATATTCAACTTCACTGTTTCCCAAGTCGTGAGCGACAGTGTAGTTTATATTCTTCAGAAGTTCGTCTTGTATTTCCTTTATGGTGTCGAGAGTCTTTTCAAGTCCTTCGCTTCCGAGTATCTTTGCGATTTGTTCGTCCACATAGGTCCTGAGGTCTTCAACCGACTGTGAAAAGTTTGCGGCGATACATTTGCCGTCAACCCATATTTCACGGGTTCTGCCCGAATATACGACGGTTCCCAAATAATCGATAGACAATCGTTTAGCCTCTTCGGAGGTATATTGTCCATATCTCATTTTGTACTTAGTGCTCATATATTTAATTTTTTATATTGTATTCTTCTTATATGAATCATCGGGAGGATGACCTCCCGATGAAATGTGTTTTTTAGCTGTATTCCTCCCAAGTGAAACTTACCTTTGCTGTGATATCGGTATTATCAACGGTTGCAAGAGTTGTTGCAGTTGCACTGTTTACAGGGATTGTTGCATCACTGTTTGTAACAGAAGCTGTGTGAGCATCAACATAAGCCCTGACATTGGATGCCTCTGCAAGACCCATATGTGTGCTGTCTGCTGTACCAACAGCCTGAACTGTCAAACCGACTGCACTGTCGAGGGTTACTTTGTTTGAAGCGTCTGTTGTTGCACTAACCTTAACGGTTGCATAATCACTCTGTGTAACACTCTTTGCTTTTTCTGTTGTTGAACCATCAACACTCTGGATTGCTGTACCAACCTTTGTATCAACATAAGACTTGACATCTGATGCTTCTGCAAGACCCATATGTGAAGAGTCTGCTGTCGAAACGGCTTGGGTTGTTACATTAGAAGTTGTTGAGAGTGTGTAGTTGTCATCATTCTGACCCTTTGTTGCAGAAACCTTAACATTGATATAATTACCCTGTGTGGTTGCTGTCTCACCAGTGATAGTCTGAATATCCTGACCCTTTGTTGCTGCAATGGCTGTATAAACCTGACCACCAGTTGTCAATGCTGTACCGTTTTCTGCAACTGCTGCTGTCACAGGTGTGATAGTGTAGTTTGATACGGTCAATGTATTTGTATCACCGCTTGTGTAGGTATCAACCAAAGAAGAAACCGAGAAGCGGATAGGTTGCTTACCGGAGTCTGTGTTGAATGTGAGTTTGATATAAGGTGTCTGAACACTGACACCACTTTCTGTTGTTGTAACGAGTTCTGCACTGTCAAGCATACCATCAACAACAAAAGAGGAAGCATCAACACTTGAAATCTCTGCACCGTTTATACCCTTCAAAACGATGTAGTCTTTCTGACTTCCGACCTCACCCTTCTTCTCGATTGCAACTGTCAAAGTTGTTGAGAGTTCATTTGAGTTTAACATTGAGATAATCTTCTCGTTTGCTGCCACACTCACTTCGTTGTCTGCAATAGCACCGGCGAGTTCTTCCAAAGCACTCTCAACATCTGTTGCATCCAATTTACCGTTTGCATCGACAACAGCGACATCTGCAGCAGTACCTGTCTTGGCGACTTTTGCGAGAACGATGTCTGCATTTGAGTTGTTTGTAACGATACCGTCAGTTTCAACCAAACCTGCTTTCAATGTAACCACATCGCTTGAAACGGAAGCGATTGTTGCTGTACTTTCCAAACCATCGATTGCATCAGAAACTGTTGATTGAGTTGCAATCTTGTTTGTTGAATCATCATAAGTACCATCGACTGAAATATGTACCTCACCGTCTGAACTATCAACGATTGAAGTTCCATTTATGTCAACATCTGTAACCACATTATCCGAAAGAGTTTCGATAGTTTTTTTCACATCAATGACTTCATTCAAGATTGCCTTGGCTTTCTTGTCGACTTTGGCGACCGCCACATCAACCATATCGGCGTCACTTCCGGTTGTGTCGATAAGATTTGTTGTATTAACGTTTGTCAATGTAGCTGAAGACACATAACTTTCATCGGCTTGTGCCACATAAGTTCCAGCACCATCGTCCATCGTCAAGTAGTTCTTAATCTCGTTGAAAGCGTCCATAACAGAAGCTGTTGTAGCGAGAGTAGAGAAATTAAGTTCAACATCTCCACCGGAAACCCTTGATATTGTCAATACATTGTCTGCAAATGTAGCGTCTGCAACATTGCTTCCACCATACTTCACGCCGTTTACATAAATCGCCTTCGATGTTTTGTCGAATACGATTGAACCCTGACTGGATTGAGAAAGTGATAAAGCATCCCTTGCACCCAACGCTTGACTGTAAAATTTAATTCCTGTTGTTGTTGCCATTTTATATATTGTTATTTTATATTATTGTTACTCCCCTTCATTCTGTTGTGAATTTTCACTCCATTCCGACCAGAGAAGATTTATATCATAGTTTTTGCTTCCATCATTATTGACGGTCTCCGTTATGGAAATCGCATCGTTGCTTCCATTGGAGTTGGTTATAGATACACTCTTTGATTTTATATAATCCTTGAATGACGAAACATCCGTTCCGAAAACTATACCGTTCTCGTTTTCCACCGAAAGGTCGTGATTGGAAACATCGAAGGTGACATTGGCACCGAGAGTTACCTTGTCTTCAACTTCTTTGAGTTTCCAGTCCAATGTAACATCTGCACCTATCAAGGTGGTCTGGTTTCCAAGATAGTTCGTACCCGAATAATCGACACTACCATCACTGTCCGAACTGGTGACAGTTTGACCGATAAGACCCTCTATCATTTCAATGACACTGAAAACCGCTGTGGCGCTTGCGGTGTCATTGAAGTCAAGGCTCACGGAATTTCTTCCGTCGGAGTAGGTGATTGTCAACACACCGTTGCTGAAATTCACATCGGAAGCACCGGCATAACTTTTTCCGTTGACATAAATGATACCCTCCTCCTCGTTGAAGATTATGGCATGAGATATTCTTGGCAGATGACGACTACTACCTTTTCCGTACCATCCCTTGTAAAATCTCAAAGCATTGTTAACTGCCATTTATATAGTTTTATTCTTGTATCAATTTCTATTGAACTCGTCCCAATGGTCGTTCTCTTCGAGTATATTTATTCTGTCGCCCATATCGTTTATCATATCCATCAACGATGAAACCTCGTTTGAAAGATTTTCGAAATCGGACTGCTTCACATATTGTGAAAGACTTTGGAGAACCATTTCCTTCGTGACATATTTGTTGGTGTCAAGAAAATTCTTGAGTGTTGTCACTTGGAGATACTTTGCGTCATTGACAAGCTGGCTGACCTTTGTAGGTATATCCTTTTTCTTTGCATAATCCTTCAAGTCAACCGGTATACCACCACCTCCTTCTCCGAAGAGGAACAGTTCATATCTCTTGTTATCGAAATCATAGAAGAACCTGTGTGTATCGTTGGTGAAATAAAACCTTCCGTTGAATGGTTTCTTCAACTGGTTCAAGAGAACATTCTCCGTACAGAGACCTATCTCAACGTTCTTGACATCAAGAACGGGTCTTACGGTATTCTTTCTGTATTCATAAGTATCGTTTCTTTTGAGAGAAGACATTTCACTAAAAAAATATTTCTATTCTTATTTATTTTTATAAAAAAAAGAAAAGGGAGGATTTTTTTTTTCTTGAATTTATTTTATGATATTACAAATGGGCCACTTTTTTTGTTATGTTTATTACAGAAAATTAAATTATAAGATATGGACGAAAAGGATTCCGGAGTAAGAATACTCTCAATAGAAAGACTTGACAGGGAAGCCGTTAGGTGGAAAAATCACATTGAAGAGTTTGACCACCCATCGACTCGGACATATGATGTATATGATGTGGATTCCTACAACAGCAGACTGTATGAAATCGAAGTCGATTTCTACGGAAGAAAGGAAATGTTCAACATCCCTTGCAACGGATGGTCAGGTGATTATGACGGTATGTTCAACCAGGTGATTGACAGTCTCCGTCTTATGTTGAACTGCATACTGATAGACAACATGGACGAGGCGAAGGAAATGTTCCGTGAGGCGAACTACAACGTCCGTATGTCGTCTCCGAGATATTTTTTCGAAAAATAATAGTATCTTTGTAAAACATAAGAATACCGAAGATGAAAAACGAACTTGAAAACATAAAGAAGGAACTCGAATCAAGGGGTTTCAAAAAGGAGAGTGAAGACAAGTTCACTCTTGAAAATGTTTCATACACCACTATGAATGTCAACGGAAATGTTACGAGAAAGGAGAACAAGTCGGTGGTTGCAATCGAATACATCGGTCTCGGAGGTAATGTCGATGACAGTGATGTCTGTGACGACAGCATTATGTTCTTCAACATTTTTGAAAACGATGAACTCAAGACCACCATCGGAGTAAGTAATTTCAAGGAATTTTCAATGATGCTTTCGTAATGAGGAAAAGTTTATGGACATATCTGGTCATCCAGCTCACACTCCTTACGGTGTGGTGTACCGGTGTCACGGACTGGTCCGTGACGAGTCTGGTCCTGATGACAATCCCGACTTGGCTTCCGTATCTTATCATTCTGCCATTGAAGATAGTGGAAAAAAGACTGAAAAGGAAAATAAACAAAAGGATAAAGAAAAATGGACACGATTGATTTTAACAGACAGGTTGAAGTCTATATGAAACTCTTCAACAAGGAAGAACTCGCCAAGATGCTCGTATTGAGGGATATGCAACTTTCCGAACACGACGAGAAGGAAATGAAGAACAACCTCGAGTACAACTGGTGCATCGGAATACAGAACTATTGTGCAATCTGCAATCCGGAAAAATGCAAGGAATGTTTCTTCGGGAAGAATATCACGGACACGGGAATCCTTACCTTTACATCTTCCACAAGCACAGGTAAAGTTTTCGAATAATTTTTTATTTTATTGAAAAAATATAGTATCTTTGTAATGTAATTTTAAAAGAATAAAAAGATGGATATTTTTTCAATGATGGACGAAAAGTCAAGACAGAATGTGAGAAAGATGTTGAAGAACGAGAAGAAAAACGACATCGAGCACTTCAACGAATATCATTTCAGAACCGCAGAGGAGTTCGTCTCTCACATAAGAAAAGGGAAGTGTGCATATCGTGGAAACTCCAACGACTGGATTTCACTCGACAAGAGAAACCCGAATATGGTCGTATCGTCCATTATGGACAGAAAGACCGGAAAGATGGAGTTCACATACGAACCGTTTGAAACATTCAAGGCGTATGTTTCGCTTCTTGAACAGCAGAGCAAAAACGGATTCATAGAATTCTGGCACAAGAAGAATAAATAAATTGGTAGCAAGGAGATAAGTCCGACCGGCGGTATATATTACCGCCATAAGGTCTGGATGATGTTCCGAAACTACTTAGTAATAACCAAAACTTATATAGTTATGTCAAACAAAGCACTTATAGTCGTTGATATGCAGAACGACTTCGTTACGGGTTCTCTCACAAATCCGGCTGCATCAAAAACCATCCCGTTTATCAAGTCTGAAATTGAATCGGGAAATTATTCAAAAATCATTTTCACAAAGGACACACACTTCGAGAATTATCTCGACACACAGGAGGGGAAGAACCTTCCGGTGAAACATTGCATCCACAAGACGGAAGGCTGGGAGATAGTGGACGAACTGAAACCATACTCCAACGACAGCAATACGGTCTTGAAGGATACATTCGGATATGTAGGGTGGACTCTTGAACTCGAAGATTGTGACGAGGCCGTCTTCGTAGGTACCTGTACGGACATTTGTGTCGTATCCAATGTACTTATGGTCAAATCCATTTTTCCCGAACTCAAAGTTACCGTTCTTGCCAACGGATGCTCGGGTACAACACTCATCAGGCACAACGCCGCTCTCGAAGTTATGAAGAGCTGTCAAGTAAACGTAGTAGAATAACCAATTAAATTTTCAGAATTATGATGGATATGAATCCAATGTTGTTGTGTGACACATACAAGACCGTCCACAATATGATGTACCCCGAAGGTCTCTCTCACCTTGTTTCATACTGGGTACCAAGGAAAAGCTACTTTGAGAAGGAAGAGAACCAGAAGATGGTGTGGTTCGGACTTCAGGCCTTCATTCAGGAATACCTCATCGACTATTTCAACAAAAACTTCTTCGAGAAGAGTGAGAAGGAAATAATCGAGACCTACGAGCGTGTGATGGATGTTCAGCTTGACGGGTTCTACAAAATCGAACCTATCGTGAGACTTCACAAACTCGGATACCTCCCTCTTCAAATCAGAGCACTTCCCGAAGGAAGCAAGGTAAATATGGGTATTCCCTGCATAGAACTCATCAACACACATAAGGACTTCGCCTGGTTGGTACAGTGGGTTGAATGTCTCCTTCAGGTGGAATTGTGGAAAATCTGCAATGACGCCACAATAGGAAATATGTACTACCGTCTTGCAAAGTACTGGTATGACAAGAACTCGGACGACAACCTCGACCCACGTAACGCCTTCTCCAACTTCGATATGAGAGGTGACGACTGCCTTGAGGTTTCTGCAAGGACCGCCGCCGCTTGGCTGCTTTCTTCAAACAAGACATCTACCATACCGGCACTTCCATACATTGACAAGTATTACAGTGCCCACACCGAATACAACCACATCGGTATCGGTGCTATTTCCACAGAACACTCGGTTATTTCCTGCAACGCCGGAATAGGTGTGGACGAGGAGACGCTTCTAAAAAAGTTCCTCACCGACACCTTCAAGGACAAGTCGTTCAGTTTTCTCGGTGACACATACGACTACTGGAATGTTGTCAACAATATAGTTCCCGCTTGCAGGAAGGAAATCCTTGAACACAACGGAAAACTCCTCATCAGACCCGACAGCGGAGATATGGTTGAAATCGCAGTCGGTACGATACAGAAGTTCTGGGATGTATTCGGAGGAACCGTAAATTCGAAAGGATACAAGGTTCTCGACCCGCACATCGGACTTATATGGGGGGACGGATGTACATTGTTACAGCTCCGTAAGATTTGGAAGAAACTCGATGAAATGGGTTTCGCCGCTAGCAATGTTGTGTTCGGTATCGGAGCATTCTGCTTCAAGGTCGTATTCGAGGGTGACAGACTGATTGTCAACACTCGTGACATGTACGGATGTGCTTGCAAAGCAACTTATGCCATTGTTGATGGTGAGGAGGTTCAGATTTACAAGGACCCGAAGACCGACACCAGCCATCTGAAGAAATCCCACAGAGGTCTTGTGTTTGTCGAGAAGACCGAAGAGGGTTTCAAGGCGACCGACGGATTTGATACTGATGGATACTGTGAATACGGTAAAAAGCACGAAAACGCTATGAGACTCGTGTTTCTAGACGGTAAAATGTACAACTACGAAAGGTTCACTGAAATTCGTAAAAGACTTGCAAATGAAAATTAGAAAGGAGATTGCTATGAACGTAAAAGAAGTTACAGAAGATATCATCAAATGGATTAAGGAGTGGTTTGATGAAAATGGTAAGGACTGCAATGCAGTCATTGGAATTTCGGGTGGAAAAGACTCCACGATAGTCGCCGCCCTTTGTGTGGCAGCTCTCGGCAAAGACCGTGTAATCGGAGTAATGATGCCAAACGGAGAACAGAAGGACATATCGGATTCACAGAGAGTATGTAATTTGCTCGGAATAAAGTCATACACGGTCAACATCGGACCAGCGGTGGAGGCAGTCAAAAACAGCATCGGCTTCAAATTGTCGGAACAGTCCGAGACAAATCTTCCTGCAAGAATAAGAATGTCAACATTATATGCAATCAGTCAGTCGAACAACGGAAGAGTGGCCAATACTTGCAACCGCAGTGAAGACTATGTTGGATATTCTAGTAAGTATGGAGATGCGGCAGGAGACTTCTCTCCTCTCGCCAACCTGACCGTCAAAGAAGTTCTTTGTATTGGAGATTTTCTCATACTTCCATATGACTTGGTTCACAAGACACCTATCGACGGACTCAAGACAAATCCAGACGGAAGTTATGTAACGGACGAACAGAGTCTCGGATTTACATACAGTGAACTCGACGACTATCTTCTTATGGGAAAACTTCCTACTGACGAGAAACTCGGTAAGATAGAAAGGATGCACAGAAGGGCTGTGGCTAAAAACAAAATGCTTGTATTTGAAAAACAGGAATAGTATGAAAAGAATTGATTTAATTTCTTTGGAAAAAAGTGAAGTGAAATACCGTATCGACCGTTTTCCCGACGGTGAAGTGCAGTTTGTGTTCACGGAGGAACTTGACCGTAAAGAGGACTATACCGTTGACTGTCGTATCACGAACGCAGAGGAATTGTTTATCCTTTTGCAAATCGGTGACATTCTCGACAGACAGGGTGTCAACTGGGTTCTCTTCATCCATTACCTGATGGGTATGAGAATGGACCGTGTGATGTCTTTCGAAAGACCGTTCACCCTCCGTATCGTCGCCAAGATGATTTCACAGATGGGTTACGAGAAATGTTATGTCTATACCGCCCACAGTGTGAGGACTATACTTGAAATTCGTGAATGTGTTTCACTGGATATGAACCCCTATCATTTCCTTCTTGACAACTTTGACAGTAAAATCGAGGTCGTTTTTCCCGACCACGGTGCAATGACAAGATATGACGGAAAGGAGTCGGAGGAAATCTACTTCGAAAAGGAACGTGATTTGGAGACCGGTAAAATCAAATCTTTCATCTTAAAAAATCAGGACAAGATTAAAATCGGTAAACATTTCCTCTTCTATGACGACCTTTGTGACGCCGGCGGTACTTTCCTCGGTGAGTTGAGTGTGATGAAGGAACTCTATCCGGAAGCACAGTTCGACATCAAAGTCACACACATCGTCAACGAAGTCGGTTTCGACAACCTTTGCAAGAACTTCGACAAGGTTTATGCAACCGAATCATATCGTGATTGGAGCAAGGTCGCCGCTGAAAAGGGATACGACAACTTCATAGTAGTACATTAGACGGATGGGAAACTTACTTGAAAAATATTATTTCCTGAAATCGTTCTACTGTATGGGTAGGCCGCACAAGGAATGTTTCGGGTGTTCCTATTGCAGAGCGAGAGGGAAATATGAGGAAAAGGAATATCTTACTCCCCCTTCTGAAATAAACCCTCTCTTCAACACAATCCCCGTGGTGATAAACATATTCTACGGGGACCCTTTCCTGTATATGGAAGACACTCTGGAATGTCTCAAAAAACTTGAGTCGTCAAACCACAAGGGTCCGGTGGTCATCATAACGAAAGGACCTATGTCGGACGATATGTTCTCAAAGATTTTCACTAAAAAATGGAAACTCAACATACATTTAGGCCTATCGTTCTTCGGAAACCGGAAGTATGACGAAGCGGCGACATTCGAGAGACTTGAAGAGAACCTTTCCGTATGCAAATCCATTTCCGAAATGAACGGATACACATATGGAATAGAATACAGACCGATAATAAGGGATATAAACGATTCTCCGGAGACAATGGACAGATTATTCACTCTGGCCAAGAAATACTCTACAACGGTGGCGTATTCAGGTTTACAGGTGGATGCCACACTCTCCGAATACATAAGGGAGAACAATCTTCCGTTCAAACCATATGACGGATACGACTTCGGTATGAAGAAGAATATCGGCAATGATATTCTATGGAACTTGAAGTGTCATTCAATGCAGTACAATGTTCCTATTTTCAAGAAGACATCCTGTGCCATATCATATTCACAGAAAACCGGAAGGGATTACAACGCACACTATTACAGACCAAACGAAATGGATTGTGCAAGTTGCCCGAACAAGGATGTGTGCCATAGTTTCAAGAATGAAATCGACAATGGAAATATAGACTACGAATTGATTTTGAAACTTCCGTTTGGCTTGAAGGTCGTCCATAAGGAACACCACAGTTGCAAACTCCACAAAAAAGGACTTTGTAAATTTCCTTCACCGGACTGTCTTGACATAAACGGAATTATGTTACAGACTGATATGGAACTGACTACCAGTGATGTAAGAGTAATCAAGTGGATAACGGGAATGACGGTGGATGCCGTATTCAAAGAAAGTCCGTATATAAGTGATGACTGGATAAAAAAATAAATTTGTAATAGTCGGTTGAAACGGTAAACTTGTAAGACCAAGTATCCCCCAATGAAAAAATATGTGCCGGAATCACAGGGGATTCAGTTGTGGTTCGACCACGTAATCCATAATAGTATGTTGAGGTAAGCCATATGTCCGAAACTCGAAGACCAAAAACCAAGAACTCAACCTCCCGTTCCAACCGACTTTTTAAAACGACACAATATGAAAAAGAACTGATAAACAGACTTCTATCCGAAGGTAAAAAGCGATGGCTGGATAAAAAATAAAAAGGGGTGAAGAACCCCTTTTTTATTAAAAAAATAGTATCTTTGTAAAAAAAGAAGTTATGAAAACCAGATTGTTAAAAAGATTGAGAAGGAAAGCGAAAAGGAACATCGAAATCTGTGTTCCGATTATTTTACCGGAACGTGGATACTATTTCTTCAACAAATATCTTATGAGAATGTATTCCCCCGAGAAAAGATATGATGAATACCCTTGGTCAAAATACACTCCCACAAAGTATTGTGAAACACCGGAAGATGTGAGAAAAGAATACCAATATGTATTGTGGAGTGAAACTTACAGACTTCTTACGGATTATAAAACTAAAAAAAGACAAAGGGATATGAGAAAAACGATAAGAGAATTTGGATTATGAAAAGGAACTATAACAGAACTTGCGACAAGATAAACAGACTTCTATCCGAAGGCAAGGGGAATCTCGTGGACGAACTCAACGAGATAATGCATAAGGAAGTCTTCCAAAAAGGTGGTGACCTCTACTTTGACCGTGAACTTTTCATATCACTTGAATGTGACGACGATAAGGTTAGAAGTTTTGTCGTGGAGAATCCGAATAAAGTCGTATTCGAAAATTCGGACGACCCCGTAGAACATCCGGGAGTAGTGGTGAGATTTAAACCGGAAATGGACAATCTCGTGAATATCGAATGGGTGGACTTCAATAAGTTGTTCAATGCCGATACATTGAAGGAGATGACAAGCGTTTCCGATAATGTCCTTATTATGTGGTATGACGAAGACGATGAACTCCATAAGGAGAAACTGTCTGTCCTTACCGCACACCAAATCTCCAACGGAAAGGTATGGACACTCGACGGAAGGGTGTGCTACGACTCATTCGACTACATAGTTATTTCAAAATACTGTCCCCTTGTGATATAGAAATGATTGTTTCGGACATAAATATATCAAACAACATTTTTAACATAACTGTTGAAAAGGTTTGATTATGGAACATATAAGGCAGAAAGGCATATTCGGCAGGGAAGGTGACGTATGGAGGTTCTATACGGTCGAGGAGGCGGAAGCCCACAAGAGCGATGAAGGGAATTGGGGGCACATCCTTGAAAACCTCAGGAAATATATCGGAAAGAAATGGGTTGACAGAAGGAATGTCCTCTATGAACTGAACGGAACACCGGTCTATAAGGAATACAAGTTGATAGGAGTCGAGGACAACAACGCTTTCCTCGACTACTACTGGATACTTGAAGATGAAAATAGTAACAGAAGATACGAACTCACCCTTTCAAGTGAGTTTTATGAAAACATAATACTATGAGAATTTTCAGATTTTTAAAGGCGCTTTGGAGATACATCCTGCACGGACACAGGGTTTCGTTCCAGATTTATACCAACAGGATTTTCAGCTGCTCGAACTGTACGAAACTGAACGAAGAGAACTGGACCTGCGGTGTTTGCGGATGCTATCTGACCAAGAAGGCGAAGATGGACACCGAAAGTTGTCCGGAAAAGAAATGGTAAAATGAATCGGAATTATCTACTTTAGACTTGGTTTTTTCACACAAAAAAATAGTATCTTTGTAATGTAAACAACAAACATATACAAAGATGACATACTTTGAATTTACCAAAAGGTTTCCCGATGAGAGGTCTGCAATAGATTTTATTGTTTCCATGAAATACTTGCAACAATATGTGGACGAGTTCTGTTTCAGGTTGAACAACAGGGACTGTGACGCTGCATTTTTGAAGTGTGTCGGGTTGGCGGTGGCATAAATACAAGTGTTGCACAATAATTTGTAAAAAAAGAGTTATACTATAAAAGAATATGAAATATGGAACATATTAAGAAACATACAGAACCAGTCAAAAAGTTTAAAGAGTTCTTGAAAAACAAGGAAATCAATATACTTGACATATTTGACATCGACAACATCCCAATGTCGGAACTAGACAAGGCTTACATAGATTATGAACCTTTGTATGACACTGTTGATTTATATTCTCTTGATGAGGATTATGTGTATGAAGAAAAGGGGAACGACACCGAAGGAATACAGAGTGCTGTAGATATTGCCGACCGAGCATTAAAACAGTTGAAGATTTCCAGTTTTCAAATAAAGGTAATGTCGCCAAACGGTGTTGACTATATTGAAGCGAAACGTTTGCTGGAAGAGTATCCCGACTATCTTACAATGGAAATGGCGATGATGATTCCCGACCTCAGAAAGAATGTCGATATAATCGCCGATTTTATGGACAAGAACGGATATTATGAGGCAAAAAAGGCCACATACAAGGACAAAGGTGGTAGGAATTGGAT
>Ga0265301_10004354_pt1 | contig 14325 bp, 17 predicted proteins | sample AusTroGonzalo_MG_2_FD_193488 | JGI IMG/M metagenome (GOLD analysis project Ga0265301, IMG submission 193488) | Bovine rumen microbial communities from tropical cattle in Woodstock, Queensland, Australia - Gonzalo_04 | ecosystem: Host-associated > Mammals > Digestive system > Stomach > Rumen ...
TCTTTCATTGATGTTTTTAGGCGATTAACATATAACTTTTCTTCTTCCTGAAGTGATTTAATTTGTGCTTTTAATACTCCCAATTTTTCTACTACCGACTCTAAACTCATTTCTTTTTCTTTTGTTTTCATTTGCTTTGTTCTCCTTTTAATTTTTTAAACTACAGATATATTATAATAAATATTTTTTAAGAAATCAATTGTTTTTTTTCTTTTGTTCTTTTCTTTTAAGAATTTTTTTACCTCTTTTGCCCCAGAAAATTCTTGCATTATATTCAGATAAAGTTCCTCTCTCTGTTGTAGATAATAAAGTATCAAATTTTTTAAATGCTTTTAAGTCAGAAAATTTCCAAGCTCTACCTTTATTTTTTGCAACTCTCATTGCAGCAGGTAACTTTAATTTTGGATGATTTTTACCTTCACTTTCACTCCATCTTACCCACGAACTGATTGTTATAGGACTTTTATCCAATTCCCTTGCTATGTCGTTAATTACTAAAAATTTCTTTTTCTTTTTATCCATTTTTTACTCTCCTTTTTTTACGATAATAGAAATTCAATTAATCTTTTTTTATTTGAAAAATTTATTTTTCCATCAACTAAAAATTCTGCATATTCTTGTTTTTCTTCTACGATATTTTTTACTTTTTCATCAATAGTATTTTTACAAATTAAATTATAAACAATTGTTTTTTCTGTTGTCCCTTCTATTCTTCTAACTCTGTCAATTGCTTGCTTCATATCTGCTGCTGTCCAGGGCAAATCAATAAAAATAACCCAACTTGCCGCTGGTAAATTATGCGAAGTTCCCATTGCCCCAATTGTTCCAATCATACATTTACAACTTTCATCATTAAATAATTTTCTTTTTTGTGCTTCTACATCTTTCATACCTCCTATAATCATTGCAGGATTATATTTTTCTAATAATTTTTCTAATGGTTTTATAACTTCAACCCAGTTACTATATATCAATACTTTTTTATTATTCTCCACCGCTTGATTCATTATTTCTAAAATCTTTTCAAACTTAATTCCCATTGCTGTATTTGGTGCTAATAAAGAAGGAAAAGATGTTGCTTGTCTTAATCTAATAAAATCAGTTAACGGATTTGGATTTGTTATAATTTTATCAATATTCTTAATTATACCATCACGAGCATCGTTATATATTTGTGTTTGTTCTTTTGTCATCTCTAATATTTGGTTTTTATAAATCAAAGGTGGCATTTCTTTTATATCGTTTAATTTTCTTCTTATTTGAATTTCATCAACTCTTTCCTGTAATTCTTTCATATTTTTATATGCTACAATCTGATAACCACCAAAACCACCCATAACACAATAATGATTTTTAAAAATAGAAAAATTATGATTTTCTTTTCCAAGCCATTTTAACGTAACATATAAATCAATCGGTTTATTCAACACCGGAGTTCCAGTCATTGCAATTTTTATTTTACTATCCAACTTTAAAAATCCTTTTGTTTGGTCTGCTTGTGGATTATTACATTTATGACTTTCATCAAGAGCAATCATTTCAAAATTAACCTTTTGTAATTGCTCTACAATTTTAGGGTCACGTAAACTTTGGATATTTGTAACTATAAATAATTCATCTTTTATATTTTTTATATCTTCAATTTTATCTAAATTACTACCATCATAATAATTACCATTTTTTCTTTGCCTACTGCCAAGTAATATGTATTTTTCTTTTGAGTGAATTTTTATTTCATTTATCCAATTCCATTTTGAATTATTTATACCACAAATAATTAAACAATGTTTTACATTTCCAAGAAATTTATGTAATCTTGCTATATCAATTATTTGTTTTGTTTTACCACAGCCAGGTTCATCGCCAAGTAAGAATTGAAATCTCTTTTGACTTTCACAAACTGTTTCAAGTTGATGTTGAAATGGTTTTGTTACAAAAGTAAAATCGGAAGGTAAAGAAATTTTATTTTTAATTTTTTTATTTTCTTGTGGTTCTTCAATTTCATTTACAATTATAAAATCTTTAAACCTGCGAGTAAATTTACGATATTCTGTTAAAGATATTTCCCACAACTTCAAATCTTTATGCCAGTATCTCTCAGTAAAATTATTATGAATAAAAGAAATAATTTCAGCATCATAATCAAATTTAATGAATGCTGAATAATTATAAAGTTTTAGTGCTTTCCTTAAGAATATTTTACCCATATCAATATTATAATAAATATTCAAAAGAAAATCAATAAATATTTATTATAGGTTATTGATGAGTTCGGTAAGTTCTTCTATTTGAGACATCTTTGAATTGTAATATTGCTGTGCTTCGTCCTTTTCTTTTTGGCTTGCATTTGGATTAAGTAACACTCTTATATCTCTAATTAGTTTATTATTTAACACTTCAATTTGTTGTTCGTATTCTGCTTTTAATTCTTCTTTTGATTTTTCATATTTTACAATTTCACCATTTTTCCAAATTAAAGTTCCATTTTCTATCCCTTCAATTTGTTCTTCTGTTAATAATTTATCACTGCCTTTTAAATCACCTATATAACTAATTATTAACAAGCCTTCGTTATTATATGCTTTTCTACCTCTATAATCAGTTTTTAACAACCAACTATCATTTTCAAATACAATTGCTTTACCTTCTTCTTTTTCAGGTGGAATTTCAAAAGTTGAGTTAATAGGTAAAAGGTAAATATCTTTTCCTTGCTTCTCTGTTTGAATAGGATTTAATTGTGCTTGTTGGATTCCTTCATATTCTTTTGTTATAGGATTAAATTTATAAGCATTCATTTTTACTCTCCTTTTAATATCTTATTATCCATCTTGAAGTTAAAGACTTTGGTTGAAGCCCAGTTGCATTACCATTAATTCCATCTTTTTGAGTTGTAGTGGATTGTTTTGCTAATGTTGTAATCATACAACCAGAAAAACTACTGCTATTTCCGTGAAATTCTGCTGAATCATTACCAGAACCATTCCACCCAACATATCCATAACTACTTAATGTATTATCAACTTGACCAGTAATTGCTGCAAAATTTGTTGATACAAAACCACCTGCATTACTATGAAAACCATTTGAACCAAAAACGTGATAATGATTTGGCAAGCCTGCATCCTTATAAGTTCCACTTGAACTGTCACCTTCTATAAATCTACCACCAGTAAAATCAGGAATATTAAACGTAGTTGAGCCATCTCCAGTGCCAAACTTTGTGCCTATCTTTGCAAATAATTCAGCATAATCAGTCCTTGACAATGCTGAACCATCACACCACAACCACCCTGCCGGTAAAATATCTCCACCATAAGGAATATACACACCAGTTAAAGAAACCAATCCACCGGCAATTGCTGCTTCAAAATCTCTATTTCTTTGATATTGACTTTTAGTATTAACTCCATTGTTATCATTTACTTTAGTGCTATCCATATATTCAAATATAACTCTTAAAGCCGCTAAAACTTGAGTTGTATCTGATGCATTTGCTGTTATTCCACCTTCACTTATAATATGCTGTAATTCTGCCGTTATTTGATTTAATTCTTCAGCACTGAAAGTGTAGATACTGGTAGGAAAAATATTTTTATTTGACTTAGGTTCTACATTCATTTTTAACCTCCTATTTCTTGTTATCAAATTCCATTTTTAAATTATACATAAAATCATTTGATTCCGGTAATGGTATGTCTTCTTCTGTTGAATAGTCACTTAAAATTAAAGTTGTTCTCTTTGAATTAAAATTTGTTGAAATACTTTCAACTTTAAATTTTCTTGCATATACTCCTAATTCTTTCCACTTTGTATAATCTGTAAAACTCTTTTTAGCAAGTAAAACATTGTTATGATATAACTTTACATAATCACCTAATTCTAACTCCAAATCCATTCTTATTTCAATTGTTGCGTTTAATCTTAATTTTGATAACTCTTCATAAATTGTAGGCGCAACTGCGTAGGCAAGGTCAACATTATCTGCCGGTAATAATTGTCCACCATCTAATTTATAAATTCTTGTGCCATACATATCAATATTATTTGGATGCTCTTCTTCCTGTGTATTACAATCAATTACCTTACTATAATTTCCGTAAGCAATTACTACCTTTGTTTTTAACCTATCCAAATCGTTATAAATTGACTGCATTTCAATTATTTCATTATCATATAAAGACTTAACATCACTTACTCTATTTCTTGCTCTAAAAAAGAATTTATCATCCGAATCAAATCCTATTTCATACATCGCCATCAACGCTAATTCTTTTAATGCTGCTAATATACTCATATTAGTTAAATCACAAACACCAAGTGGAACATTCGTCGTTTGATAATGCCACAAAGTTATATTTTTAAGATTTATGTTATTACCAAAACTTGCGGTATTTGTAATAACAAATTCAAGAATCCTCTTGTCTATATTTAATGGAGTTTCTATTATATAATTTATAAATTCACTCCATTGCTCACCTTGATTTTTATATCTTACCATAGCATTCAAAGACGGTGAGCCACTAACTTCAAATTGAGCATTTAATCTATCATACTGAGCAAAAGAACTATCCGTTTCCTCATTTGTAAATTTTATACAAGGATTTCTATAATAGGTAGTTTCTGCCAATGGTTTTGCTTCAATATTATCTACTCTTGCTAATGTTGTAGCAGTTACAATAGAATATATTTCTGCATAAGTAAATACAACTCCTGATGTAATTGTTGTGCTATAAAGTGAAGAGCCATTTTTTAAGAAAGTAAGTTGACCATTTGAGTTATATTGAATTTCAAAAGTATTTCCAGAAACACCACTTCCTACTGTTATATCTCCACTATTAGCGTATATTTGAATTGATTGCTCAACAAAACGAAATCCTATATCAAGACCTTGAGCATTTCTTAGCATAAAACGAAGACCATATTGAATTGATTGAGGATAATCATAAGTTAAAGTAGAAACTTTAAATCTGAAAGAACCATTTGTGCAATAACATCCAATTATTTTATGATTGTTCTGATTACGATTAAAATATGCTGAAGTATAACTGCTTTCACTACCACTATGGCCTCCGCTCATATTTATTGTATAATTATTAGTGCTCTTTTGAAAAATCCAAGACCATTCATCAGTAAAACTGGTATCTGCTACTCTTATATTATTTGCAAAAATTACAGGGTCAACAATTCTATGGTCTGCATCAATTCCGGCATAATCTAATAAATCCGTAACTAATTCATCTATCATTAACCCTTTTCTCCAGTATAAGTAAGTAATATAAATATTCTCACTACTTAATAATGCAGAAGTTAAAGTTAATTTTGCCGGCAAACTATATTCATTTAATTGACTGATAGAATAATCTGTTTTTTCTTCCAATTCAATAGAAGTTGCTAAACTTGTCCCTTTTAATACCTTTATTATTCTACCAACTGCTGAATGAGAAGTTACAACATTTGTTGTGTCTTGACGAGTTGCTTGCTCATCAGTAATTGTTGTGGAAATACCTTCAGCAGAAATTGTATCCAAAAAATCTAATCTATTTAAAACTTGGAATTCAACCAACATTTCATCAGGTCTGTAAGTTGGTTCCGCAGTTAAATAACCGGTAAATAATTTAACCCAATTATTTATTATTTCATCACCAACATAATACTCAATTTTACTGCCATATAAATAATAAGGAAAAGCAAAATATCCATCGTATTTCCCCTCCCAAAAGCAATTATTTTTATTATAAATAGTTAAAACTAAATTTCCTATCTTCCAAGTATTTGCATCATCAACATCTAATTGTTGAGTAATAACTGCGTTTGTCCCTTCATAATCCATCAAGGAAGTTATATCAATCGGAGTTGATTCAATTTCAAAAGCTCCATCATTCCATTTTCTACGATATAAAAGGATTTTTTGTTTTAGATTTGTATAATTATTACTTTTTAATTTTGATAACAAGTCTGCACTAATTGTTCGCATTTTCCTGTGCCTCTACTGTTAAAGAAGTTGAAATTAAACCACTCCATCTATTCAAAGCATAAGTTCCCATTGATTTCATTGGTATTCTTACTTGAAATATATCTCTGATGTCCCAACTAATCCACGGTATAATTGTAACATATCCTTCGTTTCTTAACTCATTTTTTATTAAGTTAAATTGTTCCTTTTTAATACTGCGAGCTGAAATTCTCGCTCCCCATTTCTCATAATTAACCCAATGAGTTAATCTTCCATCGTAAGTTCTTAAACTATCTTCACTTACAGCCGGTTCTACTTCTGTTTCTGTTGTAGCATTCAAATCACATAAAAATTTACAAACTCTTAACTGACCTAATTTTGCAGTATAATCAGATGCAAAAACTTCACTAATACTAATTTCAATCGCTGCTAAATCCCATTCCCTGTCTAAATTTAAAACTAAATCTGATTTAGTATTATTTAAAACATTTGCAAGTAAAAATTTAAAACCAGTTCCTGCAACAACACCTTTTACTTGAAATGTTTTTAAATTCATATTCTGTAATATAACTGTATCAACTTTTCTTGTTGTATACTCAGAATAATCATCTTTAAAATAAATTCTAAATTCTAATTCAGTATCATTACTTATAACCGGATTCTCTTTATAGGGATTAAAATCACACAAAGGTAAAAAATTAAGGTCTTCATCCGATGTATAATTTAACTCACAAAATTCATTCAAATAATTTTTACTTAAAAATCGTATAGGTTCTGGAATTGCTTTCATTATACTGCTACCCCCGACTGTTTATTACCAACTTTAACTGTTAAGTTAGCCATTTCAAGAGCTTCCAAAGTTCCTTTTTTCAATGCTTTAATAATACCTTCCAAATCTGTTCCCTTTTCTACTGTAATTGATTGATTTATAGAAACATTATTTGTAGATTCGGAATTTCTTGAACCGACCTTTTCCAACCATCTTTGTTGTTCTACATTCAAAACTCTTTCACCAGAATTTGCTCTGATTAAAAGATTATCTCCCGTATATGAATTTCCACCAATTAAACCACCATTTTTAAATGCTCCAGCCATATTCATAATTGCTGCACCTATCGCTGCACCTATCGCAATTGCTCCCCATAAAGCCCAAGCACTTGCCGCTGCCGCTCTTGCCGCACCAACTGCTGCCGCTGCACTAACTTCTTCTGCTTTCCATAAAGCAGTCGCTGCTCTCATTATAACATTTTGCATTAACCATTCTGCTACTATATCTGCGAATGCTCTAATTAAAGCACTTTTTATTGCGTTCCCTATACTACTAACAAATTCACCAAAGTCAGCAAAACCATTTGATAAGTCTGTTAATAAATCTTCAAAGGAACGAGCAATACCTGATTGTAAATCATTAAAAAATGCTTTTGTTTTATTCGCATAGTTAATAGTTTGATTAGACATTTCAGCTAATGCTGCTTTAAATCCAATTACCATTGTAGAATTGGATAACTCGTCAATTTTTCTTTGATTCTCTGCTTTTTCTTGTAATAATAAATAATATTCTTGTGTATATTCTTTTGTTTTAGCAAGTCTTTCATTTATTATTTCTTTTTCATTATTTAAAATAGTTTTCTTTTGTTCCAAACTATATCTATCAAATTGAGATTTTTCATAAGCCAATCTTGCATCTATTGCTCTACGAGAATTTTCAGCACTTATTTTCAAAGTTTCCATTTCTCGTTTAATTGTATCCTCAACTCTTTTTCTGTTTGTTTCTTCATCCATTTTAGAAATCATATTTTTTAAATCAAGTTGAGCCTGCCTTTCCGCTTCTTTTTCTTTTGCTAATCTTTGTTCTGTAGCAGCGAGTTTTTCTTCTTCTCTCTTTTTCTTTAATTCAACAGATTTTTCATCTATTTTATTGATTTGGTCTTGAATATTCTTTGATGTTGAAACAGTTAAATTTTGAACATTCTTTCCAACAACCGGTAACCAACTTAAAGATTTTTGAGCAGCATTAACAAAAACATCAATTCCTGCTAACATTGATTTTAAAGCAAAATTAAACGCAATCTGCAATCCATATATAATATCCTTCCAGTATACGAAAATTGAAATTATGCCAACTATACCGGCAGCAATCGCCGTTATAGGCCATAATGCGGCAGATAAACTAACACCAAGAACTGTTAAAGCCGGTGTTAAAATTGTTATCGCGGTTAAAAGACTTCCAAAAGCAAAAGTTAAACTGCCAATTATAGATATTGATAATGTTATAACACTAACCAATTTTTTATGATTTTTTACAAATTCTATAACTGTAGCAATAACATTTGAAATTCTTGATGTTAAAGATAATAATGCTGGTGCTAACGAAGCGCCTATATTCGCATTCAAAGCAGAAATTTGTTGATTGATTGTTGAAAATCTATCACTTAAAGTATCTCCTGCTTGTATAACTTCATCATCAATAATTATTCCTAATCTTTGTGCTTCTTCCGAAAGTTGAGACATTTTAGTTGCAGTTTCAATTAAGGTAGCACCACTTTTACCAAATAATTCCATACTCACTGCAACTCTTCTTGTAGGACTTGAAATATTATTAAGTGCTTGACCAACTTTTTCTAATTGCTTTTCCGGACTAAGTTTTAATAATTCTCTGTATGAAATACCAATTTCTTGAAAAGTTTTCTGATATTCAACATTACCCTCATTTGCTTTATTTACAACTCTACTTAATGTTTTTATGCCCATACTGATAGTAGTAATATCATTTCCGGTTTGTGATGCTGCATAACTTAAATTTTGAAAGGATTTAGTAGTTAATTGTAATGCTTTTGAGGTATCGTCAATTCTTGCAGTTGCAGTTATAAAAGATTTTGTCATTAAACCAATTGAAGCAGTTATTGCTGCTCCAGTTACTGCAAAACTTTGACCTAATTTTTTTAAATTTTTTAGTTTATCTTCTAAAACTTTTGAAGATTTTTTTGCTGCTTCAATAGATGCATTCCAATTTGATATATCAAGTGATAATTTTCCTTTTAATTCTGGTATCATTTTTATTTTTCCTCAATCTTAATTTTACTTGATAATACTTTGTGTAAATACTTTGCATCATCTATATTTTGTTCTTCTTTTTCTTTTGGTAAAAAATCTTTAGCACTTAATGCTTTTTTACCTTTTGGTCTATTTACGTTATAAATCATTGAAGCAATTATTCCTGCATTCAATAAATTTAATTTAACATTTAATTTACACTTCTTTTCGTAACGGATGAGAAGTAAATCTAATAAGCGAGGACTTAATTCCAAGAAATACTCCTCATCCAAGTGCAAATCAAATATTGCTATGCTCCAGAACTCCTCAATTCCTGGAGCTTTTATTTCAAAGGGCTGTCACCGCCTTTTACTGCCTTTTTTTCTGCTGTATTTTCTTCAGCTTTTGTTTCTCCTGCAACTAATTGAGGAACTAATAACATAAACTGATTAAATACATTTAAGTCTAACATATCTACTGCTTCTTCTTTTGTAATTTCATTTCCACCACCAACTAAAAAAGCGTAAAATAACATTGCCAAATCTTCTGCTGAAACTTTATCTAAAATATTAACATCTTCTTTTTCATTAGATGCTAACGAATTTATAAATGCAAGAAATTTTTTATTAGTATTCTTTTCAAATACCATCATTGTTCTAAAATTAAATTTTAGTTTAAATTCTTTGCCATTTATTTTTAGTGTTTTTGTGTTAATTAAATTTGACATAAATTATTTTCCTCTCTTATTGTTTTGTAAATGTAAATGATTGTGCTGAACTTGCTGTCAATCCAGTCGGAGCATTTATTGCTTTAATCGTTGTAGTTGCTGTAACTGTTATGCCAGCTGATGTATACTTCGTAGAACTGGTTGTAGGTGAAGTATTATCTGTTGTATAATAAATATCACCATCACCAATTTTACTGTTCAATTTAACTGTCAAAGTTGAAGCAAAGGTTGTTCCACTTGCCGGTGTTGCTTCAATATCAGGTGCAGTTTCATTTGATACATATTCTCTTCTAAAAGTCATTTTACCGGTTACTCTTAATGTTGCATTAAAAGGTAAAATATCTCCTTCTACTGCATCACCAAAAGGTTTGCAAGAAGATAAATATGCTTCACCTTCATATTGAGCAGGAATAACAACTCCTGTTTGTTCCGGAGCTACAATTTTGAATTCAAAAGTTTCTTTTGTTTCATATAACTCTTGAAGTAATCTCTGACCTTCTTGACCAGCTTTATACTGACCACTCAATTCAATACTTCCATTATCTGTCGGGCCTGCCATAAATTCTTTATCTGTGCCCGGAGAATCCAAAGCTGAAATATCAATTTCCTCGCTTTCCGGTGAAGGTGCAGGAATATTTGTTAATCTACCAACTGCAGTCCAATCATTTTCAGCTTGACCAGCTTCAACTTTTCTTCTTACCCATAAACTTGTGTGTCTGCTGAGTATTGCATTTTCTGACATTTTCTTTTCCTCCTACTATTTAATTTCTACTACAATTCTTTTTAAATATTTTTTTATTTCACTTATTTGTTCTTCTTCTATACTGATTATACTCATCCTTCCACTTCCGCATTCTTGACCATTTAATAAAGTAATCAATAATGCTTCTGCGCTTTCCAAATCATCAAAATTAGAAGAATAACAATTTATATAATATGTTGCTTCGTCTCTTAAATGATTATCTAAAGTATTTGTGCAAACACTTTTGTTTTTGCTGAATGAAATATAATTACCATCGGTTTCATTTGGCAATGTCATTAGTTTTATAACAGGAAATTTTGCTTTTAATGCTTTTGAACCATTTAATATTGAATTCATTGAAGAAGTATAACCCATTATCTCGCTCCTAATTCAGGAATATATTTTTCTAATCTGCCAGCAAATCCTTGAACAACTTTGTCAATTCCTTGCTTTAACATAAAAAATCCTTGAATCCATCTAACATTTGATTTTTTAGTTCTTGACCTTCTTGTATTATGGCCATATTCAACTGGAACTGCATAATGAATATTGTTTATTATTTCTATTGAATAAACGTTTTTATCAACTTTAACCTTTGTTCTGAAAAAATTATTTCTCAATGTTCCAGTATCTACTGGTGTTAATTTTTTAGTATAAGCAATTGCTCTATCTGCTTCATCAACTAAAAATTTCTTTGCACCTTCTTCTACCTGTTTTTGATATTGAGAAAATACTTGTTCAAAAAAATTCATTAAAGTTCTTCTCCTAATCCAATTATATTAACTTGTTCAAATCTCCAAATACTAATAACACTTAAATTTAACCCATTTGCTTCAATTTTATCTTTTAACTTTATATCTGTATCAGTTATACAATAAAATACGTAAGTAACTTGATTCCATTCTTTATCGCCAACAATATCAGGAACAAATCCTGCATCACCTTTCCCTATATGAAGACCAGAAATTTTACCGCTATCTATAAAACTTATTTGCTCCGCACCATAAGAATCAACACCAACTGTTCTTTTATGATATGTTGCTTCGCAGTTATACATTTTAGGTAAAATTTTTCTAATCTTTGCAGCAATTCTAAATGAAAGACTACCTACCATCTTACCCTCCTAAATGGTTGTAATCTACTTTTATAATCTTTTACAAATTCGGCAATTCCTTTGGTGGCTATTTTATTAGCATCTTTTATCATTGAAGAAGCATCAGATGTTCCTAAACTTGCACTAATGCCTCCTAAACTTACACTGCTTATTGTTTCACCACCATCACTTTCAGCATCGCCTGCTTTTGCTGCTGCAATAGCTTCAGGAGAAAAACGCAAGGAATAATCAGTAACCATATTTGCCCAAACATATTTCAAAGCATCTGGAATTGTTTTAATGTTACAATAATTTTTAATTTCTTGTCCCATTTCATCAATTAAAGAAGCTAAATATGAATCTGCGATTTCTAATTGATTACCGATTTTTATTTTGACTATGTAAAAAATGTCCTGATTACTTATCATTTTATTCCTCCCCCGCAACCAGTCAAGTTTTTCGCTTGACAATGAAAAAAGAGTATCAAAATATTAAAATTAGAATTAAAATATTTGATACTCTTTTTCATTTTTTATTTCCTTCCTTTGTTTTCTTTTTTACCTTCTTTTTTTACTTGTTTATTATCTTCTACTTCAGGAACAAAATCAATAATTATTCTATCCCCTTTTTTGTTAACACCTATAACTCCAGGTTGAACTATAAAAGCGCCGCAATTAAGTAAATCAACTTTTTCACTTTCAGTGACTTCTATAATTTTATTTGCTTCTATTCTTTTCCCTTTATATTTTATAGGTTTATCAAAAACTATTTTTATTGACATAAACAATTCTCCTATTTTACAGTTAATACGAATACATCGCCCATTCTTTCAAACGAAGGTAATACTATTTCTGAAACTACGGTCATTATATTAACAACCGGTTCATAAACTTTCTTACTTGTAACTGCTACACCAGTGCCAACTACTTTTACTGAACAATCCGGAACTCCTGCCATAACATCTGCTTCTTCAGGAGTTGTTCCAAACCAAGTTGAACCTAATGTAGAATCTGGCAAGAATGCAACTTTGTTATCAGGAACGTATTTCTGAGCATTTTTATTGTAATCATAATATCTTTTATCATAAACAGAAATTGTAATACCTGTTTTCCTAAAGATATAATTTTTAACATCTGCATCAGTAATACCAACCGTAATACCTTGAATAGGTGCTAACGCATCTTTTACTTTCTTGCTATTTGCTAATAATCCAAACGTTACTGAATTCATAACTGCTCTTTTTATTTCAACACCATATCTATTCCTCATTTCTTCCTGAATATCAATCATATCCTGTATAGGATTACAATTTGTAGCATCGTCCCATTTGTCTGTTAACGTTAAAGTTTCAGTGTTATTTGTAATCCAATTATCATCAGCATATTTGTAAGTATAATTAACTACTTGACCAGAATCTTCAGGAGCAGCTAACGTAACCTCACCGTTGAACAAAAGACTCATTCTCATTATTTCAGGTATTACCAAAGCACCTTCAATCAATGTATTTGAATCATCATATAACTTTTCAATTATTGCTCTTGCATAAGGCGAATTCGGATTGTTTAAATATTCCAAAATTCTCTGTCTGTCTTTTTCACCAAGTCTCATTGACTCCCTAAAAAAAGGCATTTCAGTTTCTACTTTAGAAATAGAACCTCTACTTCTAATTGTCGGTTTTGCATCAAAAGCTGAAGGCATCAAAGCAACCGGTAAATCCTTAAAACCTTTTATCCAAGCTAAATTCAAACCAATCATTTTTTTAGCCGGAAATAAAACTTCTCCCAAATAAGGAACTCTATTTGAGTTTGTTTCTGTCCAATATGCTGCTATTGCATCCGCTGTAAGTAATTCAAATATTGTCATTTCTTTTCTCCTTTTTTATAAATTTTTACTACTTTTTAAGACTTATTGTTTTGTAAATGTTTTGCTCATTATTTCACTTGAAATTCCTGCTTTTATTGCTATTGCTTTGATTGTTGTAGTAGCACTCAAAGTAATAGGTTCTGTGTATTTTGTTGATGCTGAAGTAGGATTATTACCGTTTGTAGTGTAATAAATTTCAGCACCTTCAGTTCCACAACTCAATTCAACATCAACTGAAGTTTCAAAGTTTCCACCATCAGGGTCAGCAATAGGTGTATCTACTGCATATACTACTGCATCAACTGGAAACAATACTATTGCCGGCATTGCTTTCTTTGCTTCGTTAGAAATAGCTTCAGGTAATTTTGCAGAATTTACAAAACCGTGAACTAATATTGCTGCATTTTGGTCACCATCGGTAACATCTACATCTTGAAATACCAAACCTTTTGCATTTTCATCATTAGAAGGAAATACTGTTCCTGCTTTTATGATTTTTCTACCATCTTCAGTTACTGCTAATGCAGAATCTTTTTCAAGTAACTGAGGAAAACAAACGTAGTGGTCAGGATATTGTAAAATATCACCTAACGTTTGTGCTACAACTGTTTTTACTTTGATACCATTAGTCATTTTTTATTCCTCCGATATTAAAATTTTTACTTACCATTTCCAAAATAAATTTTTGCACCAGTTTCACTGGTATTCTGATTTTCTTTTGTGTTTTGTGCTAAACTTTTTGCAAATGCTACTGCTCCTTCTGGTTCAGAATCACTTCCACCTTGTGTAGGATTACCGGCAGGTTTAAAGTTTGAATTCTTTGCAGGGGTTGATTGCTGTTCCTTGAATAAAAATGGTTTATCAGTTTTCAATTTTTCAATCTGTTCCTTAAAACCACTTTTGATATTTCCGTC
>Ga0265301_10004357_pt1 | contig 14322 bp, 9 predicted proteins | sample AusTroGonzalo_MG_2_FD_193488 | JGI IMG/M metagenome (GOLD analysis project Ga0265301, IMG submission 193488) | Bovine rumen microbial communities from tropical cattle in Woodstock, Queensland, Australia - Gonzalo_04 | ecosystem: Host-associated > Mammals > Digestive system > Stomach > Rumen ...
TTTTTGATAATGGTAATGATTCTAATGATGCATTTAGAAAATGGAATGTGGTTTTATCGCTTTTATTCGGAAAAAAATATATTACAACAGAAGAATTATTAAGTAATGAAGCAATTCAAGGAGATTTTTTTAAAAATGCTGTTAAATACGCATATTTAACAACTTATTATAATCTTGTTAAAGCTAAAGAAGAAGAAGCTAAAAATAAAGGCAAAAAAGATATCAAAGAAGCTAAAGAAGAAACAGATAATCAAATTACAATGAAATATGATACTGAAATGCGTAGCAACGTAAATAAAAAATGGAAAAACGCTGTTGAAGAAATTTTCAAAAAAATAAATTCAAAACATATTACATTAGAAGATGTAGCAAAATCATTAACAATTGATGTTTGTTTATGGTATGATTTAACGCCTCAAGATATATTAAATGCCTTAAACGAAAATAAAGAATTTACAAAAGAATATAGAGCAGAAGGATGGATGAATAAAGCATATATAAATCAAAATAATAAAGTTATGTCTACTATTATTAATAAAGGTTCTAATACTGTTGCTTATTTACAATCTTATAGTGTATTAACTATAATTGATACATTTATGGAATCAATTAAAAAAATATTTAAGGGTAGATAATGGTAGGAAATTCTAACAATAGTAATAATAATGTTAATAATAGCAATGTACTTATACCTAGTGATGCTAGTAATGTATATATTAGCGGATTTACTGGGCAAACAGCATCTTATTATCCATTAAAAACTGCTATTGCTGACGCTATAAAAGTTGCTAAGGGCACCGACCCAGACGCACAAAAAAAGCTTGAAGAAGAAAAGAAACAGTTTGAAGCACAAGAAAAATTAATCAAACAACAGCAAAAAAATTTAAATCTTTTTGATTCATTTACTAATAAATTCATTGATGCATTAGAAAAAAATGAAAAAGTATCAAAAGATACATTAGATAAATGGACGACCAATTTAGCTAAAGCAAGTAATTTTTTAGATATGGTTGGTGATATACTTGCTGCCTTTAAAGATGTTTTTGATAATACAAAGAAAAGATTTGAGTGGATAAAGGAATTAGAAAGAAGCGGAGTTCATTTAGTCCAAGGATTTGATGATAGTTTTACAGAATTAGCAAACATGGCTAAAATGTCACATGATAGCTTTACAAAAATGCTTGCTGCTAATTCACAATCTATTGCTAAATTAAATGCCATCAATATAGATGGAGCAAGAACATTTTCTGAATCTCTCAATAAAGTAGTTGGTAAATTTGGTTATACAACCGAGGAAGCATCAACAGCACTATCTTCATATATGAATAATGTTGTTAATTTTTATTCAAAAGAATCTTTATCAGAAAAATTGAAAAATGATGCTACAACACAATATTTAAAAAATTTAAAAGAATTATCAGCAGCAACTGGTAAATCTGTTGAATTATTAGTACAAGAAAATCAATTAAAAGAAGATACACTTTTTGCTAAAAAACTTATGTCTGAGCATCCAGCATTATATGGTCTTTATAAACAAATGGGTCTTAATGACGCTCAAATAAAAGCCGCTGTTACTGGTATGCCAAATGATGATTCTGTTTTAATGCAAGCAACTCCGCAAGGAAGAGAATTATATCACGAATTAAGACAATTGGCTTTAGATTATACAACTGGTAAATTGTCAACAAATAAATTAATTTCTCGTGGAGCAAAAATAGCAAATGGTCGTGCTGCCGAAAGTGCTAGAGATATTATGCATAATATGGACTATTCCATGGCTAATATTTATAGCATGTCAAAAGGTCATAATACAATGTTTGGGTCAATTTTATTAAATAAGCTTGATGAAAAAACTGGAAAGCGAGTCGTTGAAAATGAAGGAGACACAGAATTAGTAAATAGACTCATTAATTATGAAGCAGAAAAAGATATCTTTGAAAATAATCAAAATGAAAAATTAGCACTAAGTGTTGGTAAAGCAACGACAGCATTAAATTTTTTTACAGGGGGTCTTTGGGCTGCTAATGTTGCTATTGGATTTCATTCTGTACTTGCTCTTGGTAAAATTGTTTTTGGTAGTTCAGCAGCAAGAGCATTTCTTTCACGTATATTTTTTGGCGCTATAAGTGGCGGTTCAGCAGCAAGAGCAGTAGCTAATTCTGCTGAACCATATTTACCTGGTATTATATCTACTAACCCAATTACCAATGGTATTAATAAAGTTGGTAACGCATTGATTAGGGGAGCACATAGACTTGAAAATAGTATGGCAAATCTTTCTAGTAGATTTATTAAAGTAGGTACCAGCTTAAAAATATTAGGTGCTGGTATAGTATCATTTGCTGCTGGTTTTGGTTTTGCAAAATTATTTGGTGCTTCAAATAGAACTGCAATGTTTTCTGGAACTGGTTCTACAATTGGCGGATATGTGGGTATGGGAATTGGTGCATTTTTTGGAATGCCTCATTTAGGATGGATTGCTGGTTCTATTCTTGGTGGTCTTGCTGGTGCTGGTTTAGCATCACTTACTGATAAAAAATCTACTGGGCCAGCAACAGATGTTTCAAATATAACATATAAAAATGAATATGCATATAATTCACAAACTCTCTTTAATGATAAGAAAACTACTGAACTTTTAACTTCATTAGATAATAATATGAAGAAAAATAATGATATGTCTGAAGAACAAACAAAATATATGCGTAATGTTGATAATAATGGAAAATTTGTTGAAATGAATAATATACATAATACTATGTATAGTCGATAAGTTAATCAATCCGTTGTTTTAATATAACACTTAATAAATAACTTTATATAGATGTTTAAGGACTAAAAGTAATGTCATATAATAAGTTTATGAAAAAGATTTCTTTACCAAAAGCACAAATGGGTGTTTCTGGAAATGGTACATATACTGGTAAAATTGATAACATTTTAACTAAAAACGGTAATTATTTACCAGCAATTTATCAAGGTCCAGAAAATAGAATTGAAAGATATGCTATTTATGATGGTATGGAACAAGACCCTATTATTTCTACATCTTTAGACGTTATTGCTGAATATGTAACACAATCTGATGAATCAGACCCATTTAAAATTGAATATAGTAATCAAGTAGAATTACCAGATACACAAACAGAAACCATTGAAAGAACTCTTGATAAATGGATTAAATTGAATGATTGGAGAAAAAGAGTTTTTGGAATGGTTAGAGACATCATCAAATTTGGTGATATTGTTTATATTAGAGATAAAGAATCATTTTCATTAAGTAAATGTAATATATATGATGTTATTGGAGCAATTGTTGATGAAAATAAGGTTCCAACACATTATATTATTAGAAATGTTGATATGAATGTTCCTTTGAAAATGGCAACATCAGCAAAAGATGACGTAACAACAAGAAATTTATTGAATACTTTGAATGGTACATTTAATGGTTTTACTGCTAACTCAACAGCGCAAACACCAAGTAAATCTGGATTATCAACAGGTGCTGCTAATGTTAATGACCCAACAGCAGAAATGAATATTTTACCAATTGATGCTGATAATATCATTCATTTATCATTAAATGTTGATAATATTTTATTATATCCATTTGGTATGTCAACTTTGGAACCAATCTATAAAACATATGTTCAAAAAATGTTATTACAAGATTGTATTTTAATGTATCGTATTAAAAATGCTGTTGATAAAACAGTTTTCAAGATTCCAGTAGGAAATATTCCAAGAAATAGACGTATGCAATATATGGAAAAATTGAAAAATGAATTATCGCAAAGACGTATGCCTTCAAAAGATTCAGATGGTGTATTTAATACAATTGATGTTGCTTATAATTCAATTCCATTTAATGAAGATTACTGGTTGCCAATTGATATGGATGGAAAAGGTCCTGAAATTTCAAGATTAGAAGGTGGTCAAGCATTAGGTGAAATCAATGATATGGTATTCTGGGATAATCAATTAATTAGAGGATTGAAAGTTCCATCATCATGGATTCCATTTACACCACAAGATGGTACAAGAACTGTACCAACAAATAGTTCTGGTACATATGTCCAAGAACAAAGATTCTTCCAATATTGTAAGAGATTACAACAAATTATTATTGATAGACTTGATGAAGAATTTAAAAAGTATATTAGATATTGTGGTATTGTTGTTGATGAACAAGCATTTAAATTATCATTCTTCCCACCATCAAGTATTACAGAAGTAACAAAAGATGATTTGGAAAGAAATAGATTGAGTACATGTCAATCAGCAATGCAAATACCGTACATTTCAAAACAATTTGCTTTGAAACATTATCTTGGATTAACAGAAGAAGAATTTAATGAAAACCAACGTTTGTTAGAACAAGAAATGGCAAATGTATTAAAGAATAAGAAAGTTCAAGTTCCAGTTGTTAATAATAACGCAGCACCTGGATTAAGAACAGTTGATATAAGTGATATCACACAAGAATATATTGATGCCACAGCAGATAATTTGAATGCTGGAATGGGTGGTGGAGATATGTTAGGTGGCAGTTTAGGTGGTGGAGATATGGGCTCATTGGGTGATTTAGGAAATTCTCAACCAAGTGGTGAAGAAGCAGGTGGATTAGGAAATGCACCAACTGCTGGTGAAGTATTAGGAAATTCTCAACCAAGTGGTGGAGAAACATTATAATATAAGGATTGATAAATGGAACAAGTAGTATTTGATGAAATTAAAAAAATGTTAAAAGAAAGTTTAGATGAACCATATCATCCTGAAGATGATGAATCCATGCCTGATGTTGATGAAAATTCAAGAAGAAAACCAGTATTAACATTAAGAATTCTAAATAAATTAAAAGAAATGAGAAATACAAAAAGAACAGAATTGGCACAAGATTCTGTATTGGTTCCATATTTGTATGGTCCACCAGAAGCGCCAGAAGGCGAAATGGGTGGTGATTTAGGACTGGGTTTCTAATTTATTTAAAAAATTTTATTATATACTAGTGGCGATAATATTTTTTTAGCTATTATTCTGCATTCTGGTTTATTATATTTTTTAAACATTCTTTTTGCCATATTAATATATGGAGTTCTAAATTCTTGATATTTACTGAATTTATTTAGTGTTGTGTATAAACTCTTAAAAGCTTGCAAATCAGATTTAAACCCAATCATATTTTGTTTTCTTTTAGCTGTTAAACTTGAATTTTGATTTCTACGATAATAAATTAATGGCTTATTTATAATACTTATTTTATTTGCTAAAGATATAAGTGAATAAATGGCTGAAAAATCATTAGAGCATATAGTTCCATCAAATTTTATTTTATACTTATCAAATAATTCTTTTTTAAATAATTTTGTCCATGGATTTGGAAGTGTAAAAGTAAAAACATCAGATTTAATTTGTTGTGGAGCAAATGGTGATATCTTAACAAATTTATTTTCTGGTATTGATGTACTAAATATTGTATTATTTTCATTATCATAATTATAAAATCCACATACAACAACATCTGAATTATCGTTTTCTGCTTTATTATACATTTCTTCAAGCATTGTTTTTTCAAAAAAATCATCGCTATCTAAAAAAGAAAAATATTTTCCAATAGCAACACTCATTCCATTGTTTCTTGCTATCCCAGCACATTGATTACTTTGTGTAAGTATTTTAATTCTATTATCTTTTTCTTGATAAGATTTTAAAATTTCTAAACTATTATCTGTTGAACCATCATCAACACATATAATTTCTATATCTTCTAATGTTTGGTTAATTATTGAATCCAAACATGATGGTAAATATTTTTCTACATTATAAACTGGCATTATTACTGATATTTTTGGAATATAGTTTATATTATTTTCTGTCAAAACTGTAAACGTTTTAATAATATTATTTTTTTCATTATTACTTGAATTAGATTTTAATTTATAACTGCTACAATTTAAATTATATTTTTCATTCATTTGATAATAAAAATCAAATAATTTCGAACCATATTTTTCTTTATCTTCTTGTTTAAATGAAGTATACATTGAATAAAAAGAATTAAAATAACCACAGAGTATTTTTTTAATAATATCTTTATTTACATTATTAGTAATATATAAATTTTCTATCATAGATAAAACTTTAATATAATCCATAAAAAATTTAGATATATTTTGAGTAATTGAATTTTCATGTACACGACGAAAATATAATGGTTCTCTTTCAATTCCATACATTTTAGCAAATAATAACGCTTTTCTTACAAAATAATTATCTTCAAAATTAATTTTTTCCGGGAAGCAAATATCATTATTTTTAATAAATTTTTTACTATAAAAGAAAAGACAAGATGAAATTGGAACATTAAACATAAATTTTTCTAATTGTTTTCTATCATAGATGTTTCTATTACTGTTTGTATATAAAAAATTTTTTCTATTTTTCTCCTGATATTTTTTTGTACTATCATTATAATTTATTCCAGTAAAATGTAACATGTCTAAATTATTTTGCTTTGCTTTATTGTATAAAATTTCACATGTATTTCTTCTAAGCCAATCATCAGAATCCAAAAATTGGATATATTCTCCTCTTGCTATTTTCAATGCATTATTGCGAGAGCATGACAACCCTTGATTTTCTTGATTTATAATGATAATTCTTTTGTCTTTATTAGCATATTCTTTAATTATTTCCAAAGAATTATCAGTAGAACCATCATTAACACATATAATTTCTATATTCTTTAATGTTTGATTAATAACACTATCTAGACATTCTCTTAAATACTTTTCAGTATTATATATTGGTATTATAATTGAAACTTGCGGATTGTTTACAATTTCTGTATTATTTAATATTAAATTATCAACATTTTCATTAACTAATGGCAATTTATAATATTCATTAGTATCCATATTATATGCCATTTCTGGTAATTTTATCCAATTGCCAAGTATTTCATTATATTCACTTGGTGATATTTGTGATAAACCAGAACCAGAAGTAAACGTCATTTCTCTAAATTTTACAGTATCATTCCATTCTATAAAATCTATTCTAACTTGCGGAACATCTATCAATAATTTTTCTGATAATCTAATTGCTTCATGAAAGGATTTTTTGTTTTGTATCACATTCATTTTTTTATAATGGTTTGGTGATATTTCAAATTCTGTTGGTCTTTCGTCTGGATAAAATGTTCCTCTAAACAAATCTTTATTATATTTTGCTGTTTCAATAGATATAAATTTTATTTCATTACTAAAACACCAAGCTTGTATCTCATTATTAGATATAGATGGGTCAATATATTCTTCAATTAATATTTTTGGTATAATATTTTTATAATGTAATTCAAAACCATTTACAAAAGCAAAATTTTCTTTCATCCATCTGTCAAGTTTTGATTTAGCATCTTTAAAATCTAATTTGGACTTATCCTTTACAATAATATTATAACTGCTTCCATGATTGCATTTTATAACAAATTGATTTGGTAGTTTATTAAAATCAATATCTTCAAATTTATCATATACACCATAAATTGGAACAAGGTATTCTTCACCAATTCTTTTTTTTACCCAATCACGAACTAAATATTTGTCAGCTAAATCTGCCTTTATTGGGATAGAATTATATAGTTTCAACCATTGCATTTTTTCATTGTATGTTCTTGGATTATTTAAATCTAATGTATTTTTTGTCTTGTTTTGATACCATTTTTTTAATTCGTTTTCATATGAATTAGATTTCAAATTAGTTGGTTTTGATATGCGTGGTAGTATCATTTTTTCCTCAAAAATAAAAAGGTTATTAAATTAATATAGATATTTAGTTATTTTTAATACCATTTCTCCATTGTTATAAATTTACTATCAAAATAATACAAAATCATTATATTTCTCTTATAAAATATAAATATATTTGTAGAATAATATTATTTTACAATTTAAAGGAGAATTTAATGAGTGATTTAAGTAAAAAATTGTTAGCAGAAGCTTTTGATGCTTATGTTAATGAAAACGATATTGCTAAAGCAACTCGTTTGTTCCAACATCATTGGAATTTGGTTGCTAAAAACAATTATGCGTTGTTAGAATCAGAAGATGAAGATTTTGAAGTAGGTGATATGGGTAAAGATTTCAACCAAAACATTGTTGATGACGCTGGTTCAGATGAAGAAGAAAAATTCGGACAATTGCAAATTGCTGTTGATGAATTGGAAGACAAATATCCAGAAGAAATGACAGACGAAGTTCAAGCAAAATTCGATGATTTGAGAAACAAAATTGATGAATTGAAATTAGCAGAATCAGATGATGAAGTTTCTGATGAAGATGTAACAGTTGCTATTGAAGATTTGAAAGCAGATTTCGAAGTAGCTGGTGCTTTATCAGATGATGTTGAAGCATTATTTGATGAAATTACTGCTGGTATTCAAGGTGAAGAAGCAGATGTTGAAGAAATTGACGCTGCTGATGAAGATGAAGCTGCTGAAGAAGAATCTGATGAAGAAATTGATGAAGCTGCTGAAGAACCAGTAGAAACAGATGACAATTTAGATGTCGATGTTGAATTTGAAGATACTGATGAAGATTCAAAAGACGTATCAGTAGAATCAGAAGAATCAGAAGAAGAACCTGTCGAAGCCGAAGAAGGTGAAGATGAATCAGAAGATTTGGACATCATCTATGATGCTAAAGATAAGGTTGAAGAATTGTTAGCTAAATTGGATGAATTGGAAGCTAACGAAAAAGCCGAAGAAGGTGAAGATGTTGAAGCATCTGAAGAAGATGAAAACAAAGTTGAAGAATGCTTCACAAAATCAAAACTTCCAAGAAACGGTTTGAAAAACGAAGAAGAAGGTGTTAAAAAAGAAGGTATGAAATTTGGTAAAGCAACAACTATTCCTGTAAGAAAAGGAATGGGTGTTTCACACACAGTTTCAGCCGGAACATCTGCTGATAAGAAAGTTAAAGTTGAAAAAACAGAAAACAAAGGTGCTAAATCTTGGTCAAAAGTTGCTAAACCAGCAAATGAAGCCAAAGCAGGTAAATCTGTTTTAGGAAACTAATTAAAGAAAAGAGGTAAGAAAAATGGATAGAGACGACCAAAAAATAGTTTTACAAGAATATGTTTCAGGTTCAACTGGTAATTTAGTTGAAGAAACTGACTTAAGAGGTAATAAAACCAAACATTGGTACTTAGATGGTATCTTAATGCAAGGTGAAATTGAAAACCGTAATGGTCGTATCTATCCTCTTGCCGAAATCGAATCAGCTGTTTCATCTTTGGCTGATAGAATTCAATTATTCAAAGAAGGTAAAGGTGAACCAGTTTTGGGTGAATTAGACCACCCAGATACATTAGTAGTACAATTAGACAGAGTAAGTCATACTATTGATGAAGTCCACGTTGATGGAAATAATGGTTGTGGTAGAATGAAAATTTTATCACAAGTTCCATGTGGAAAAATTGTTGAAGGATTTTTAGCAGAAGGCATCCCATTGGGTGTTAGTACAAGAGGTTCAGGTAACGTTGATGATTATACCAATCTTGTATCCGATTTTGATATTGTTACAGTAGATATAGTTGCTACTCCTTCAGCAATGGATGCCAGACCAACTGCCATCTATGAAAAATTGATGGCTGATGCGAAAGGCAAAAAAATAATTAACAATGCTCAGGATTCTATTTTAAGTAACAACAAACACACCAAAGAATTAAATGATGATATTGTTGCTTGGGTAAAATCTTGGAGACACAATTAATATTGGAGATTAAATAATGGCTATTAAGAAATTGACAGATAGAGAATTAAATCAAAAGTTGATGGAAAGCATTGGAGCAAAAGACCCAGAAGTTCGTAGAAATTTTGAAGAACTTATGAATGAAAAATATGCTCAAATTCGTGCTGAAGTTAGACAAGAAGTTTATGAAGAACTATCTAAACAAGCAAAAGAAGATAAAGAAAGAATCGTAGAATCCATGAATGAATTGACAAACAAAGTCATTAAAGAAGAAATGGAAAAGATTAATCTTCACAGAAAGAATTTGATTAAAGAAAAATTAGCATTGAAAGAAGCAAAAGAAAAAGTTGAAAAAACTATTGCTGATAAAACTGCTTTAATTAAAGAAGAATTCAACAAAAAGTTGAGAGCAAACATTGATTCAATGAAAAAGAATTTAGCTGAACAAAAAGAAGATTTTGTTCAAAAAGCATCAAAATTCTTAAATGAACAAGTTAAGAAAGAAGTTTCAGAATTACATTCTGATAGAAGACAAATGGGTGATGCTTTATCTAAATTTGGTAAATTCATTGCTGAACAAGTTTCTGCTAACGTTAAAAAACAAAGAGACGAAGTTAAATCTTTGGATGCTTTGAAAGTTCGTTTAGTAAAAGAACAACAAGAAAAAGTTGCTGAAGCAAAGAAACAATTCTTTACAGAAGCTGCAGATAAAATGAGCAAATTCATTGAAGAAAATGTAAAACGTGAATTAACAGAATTCAGAAAAGATATTGCTGAATCAAGAAAGAAATCATTTGGTTCAAAAATCTTTGAAGCATTTGCTAAAGAATTCGCAGTTAAATTCTTTAATGAAGATAAAGTTGTTAAAGGTTTGTTAGAATCAGTTAAAGCTTCAAACAACAAATTGTTACATTCACAAAAAGTAACAGAAGAAATGAATGAAAAGTTATTGAAGGAAAATAAAGAATTGAAAGTTGTAAATTCTTCATTAACTCGTTCTAAAATGATTAATGAATCTATTTCTCATTTGCCTGCTTCAAAGCAAGAAATGGTAAAAAGATTAGTTAAAGATGTACCAACTAATCAATTAGTTGAGTCATTAAAGAAGTATGTTCCTATGGTTATGGAAGGAAATACTACTAAAACTATAAATAAAGATAGAGTATTGAGTGAGAGTAAGAGATTGAACGTATTGACAGGTTCAAGTGAAAACAAAAATCGTGCAATGAAAAGGTTAGAATCTGAAGCAAATCTCACAGAAGATTTGAATAAAGAAATTGAGAACATTATTGCACAAAGTAAATTTTAATTTTGAGGAAAATTAATTATGGCAAATATTTTATTAGAAAACGCTGCTGCATGGAGCAAAATGAAAAAAGGTTTGGTTTCAGACATCAAATCAGCTACACGCAGAAGTATTACAGAAACTGTCTTGGAAAATGCTCGTAGAGCAGTTTTGCAAGAACACGCAACAATGGGTGCTACACAAGCAGCTAACGTTGCTATTATCAACAAGGTTATGATGCCTTTGATTAAACGTGTTATGCCAACAGTTATGGCACATGAATTGGTTGGTGTTCAACCTTTGACAGGTCCATCAGGCTTAATCACAACTATGAGAGTTCGTTATGCTACAACTTCTCCTGCTGATGGTAAAGGTATCATTGCTGGTCAAGAAGCTTTGTCACCATATTTGACAGGTGCATGGTATTCAGGTAATGAAGATATGAGACCTGGAATGGCTGGTGCTGCTGATACAGCTGTATTGGAAGGTGTTGGCGGAAACGATGTTAACATCGAATTCGTAAAACAAGATGTTAAAGCTGGTTCACGTAGATTGAAAGCTCGCTTCACATTGGAAGCAATGCAAGATGCTCAATCACAATACGGTGCTAACGTAGAACAAGAATTGACATCAGTATTGGCACAACAAATCGTTGTTGATATTGACCAAGAAATTTTAGGCAAATTGTTCGCTATCGCTGGTATGGCTCGTGGTGACTATGACCAATCATTGGTTTCTGGTGTTGCTACATCCGTTGTCGATGAACATGCTGCTTTGGCTGTTTTAATTAACAGATATTCAAATGACATTGCAAGAAGAATCAGAACAGCTTCAGCTAACTGGTTGGTTGTTTCTCATACAATCTTGTCATTGTTACAATCTGCTTGTGCTTCACAATTCGCAAGAACAACAGATGGTTCATTTGAAGCTCCAACAAACAACAAATATGTTGGTACATTGAACAACACATTGAAAACATATGTAAATACATATGCTGCTGATGATGATATTTTGATTGGTTACAAAGGTGCAGATGAAATTTCAGCTGCTGCTTATTATTGCCCATATATTCCTGTTATGTCATCAGGTACTGTCTTAGATCCAAACACATTCGAAAACGTTATGGCTTTGGTCACACGTTACGGATTTGTTGCTATGACAAACCCTGCTAACGGTTTGGGTAATGCTGCTGATTATCTCGCAAAAATCCATGTTGTATCCGAACATTTGAGATTCATCTAATTTTTGATAGATATGAAGAAATTGAAACCTCGCTTATTGCGAGGTTTCTTTTTTTCTGTTTGACATTAATATTTTTTAATTTATGATTATAATATAAAAATAAACTATTGTCAACAACTTATTTTATAACCCTTCCAATAAATAATAATATAGGTATTATTAAAGGAATAATGTAATGAAAATTTTTGATATTATCAATCCATATAAAGCAATGGTTGAATCCGAAATGCTTGAAGAAACAAGATTATCTACAGATTTTAGTATTGGTTTTGAATTGGAAGCAATTTGTGACTCTAATATTCCAGAATTAACTTCTTCTGGTAATTTGCCAGGTTATCATAGCGGTTCAAATGCAAGTGGTGGCGCCCTCTATATGAAAAATCTATTAAATAAATTATTGGACATGGGTGAGGGTAAATTAAATAGTTTAGGAAGTGGTGAAGTCGCATCAATAATACAAAATAATGAAGTAATTTGGAACAATAATGCTCTTCCAGGAGATTGGTATATCGAAGAAAGTGATAATTCATTATATTGTAATAATTGTAGTTATGAAACAGATTTAGGTCTTTCAGATGTTAATTTAGAAGAACCAGTTAAAATTGGTTATTTTAATGTAGATAATGAATTTAAATTAACAAAAGAAGGTAAAATAGTTGCTAAAAAATTCCCTGTATTAAATGGATTATCAATTAATAAAAGTAAAATTGAAAGAGACGGTAGTGTTTATCCAGATGATACAACAAATAGTACTGGACATCCTTGGGGATTTGAATGGGGTTCGCCAATTATTAAATTTAATCCAACAAATATTCAAAAAATTTATAAATTTTTAACATCATTAAAAGATTATGGAATTTATACAAATAATAATTGTGGATTTCATACTCATATTTCATATGATGGAATTAATAAAGATGATGTAAAGTGGATTTTATTTAGTATTGCTAATGATGATAATTTATTAGACCAAATTTCATATTTAAGAATTCCTGGTGAAGAACCAATTAAATTCTTTGGAGAACAATTTGCTAATGATGAATGGTTTAGAGAATTAAAAGTTCATGGTAATTTAAATAATTGGGGTTTCTCTGGCTCAACAGATAAAAAATATATACAAATGAGAGTTCATCCAGGTGCTGGTACTATTGAGTGGCGAGGACCAAGAAATTTCATTAATCATGGCGAAAATACTTTAATGATTAAAGAATACTTAACAAAATTATGGAAATTGATTTTGGATATAGCAAAAATTGTTGATATGAATGAATATAATGGATATAAAAAATCAGATGTTTTGAAAAAAATGAAATTGATTGGTGATTTTAATACCACATCAGAAAAAATTAACTTAAAAAGTTATAGTTCATTGATTGATATTTTGAAAAAAAAGCCATCTGTTTTAATCACATTAAAACCATCTAAATTAAAAACACTTGTAAATAAAAATTTATCTTATGTAATAGATTCTTTAGTAGAAAGTTCAGATGGAAAAACAATTTGGGATAAAATTCCAAAAGGTAATAAGAAAATTATTTTAGAAACTATTACTGAATATTATGCCTTAGGAAGATTATTAAAAATGCTTACAAAAGATAATAATAATATTGACTCTATTACAACAGAATTAATATTTACATATATTAATTATCCAACAATATTATCAGAAGTAGTAAACGAATATTTAGATAAATTAACAATTGATAGTTCAGAATTATTGGAAAAAATTTACAATTCAGAATTACCAAATAAATTAATAATGAGGGTTATTTCTAAATATCCAAGAATGGTATCAATGAAAATCTTCACTGATATTGCTAAATCAAATGATAGAAGTGTTTTATCATCATTCAGTGAATTACCAGTAAAAATTCAAAGAATGCTTATTAGAAAGAATCCATATAATATTCAATACATTAATAATCCAGACCAATCTGTTATTGATGAATTAAAGAAAAAACATAAAAATGACGATATTGAAGAATATATTTTAGGAGTATTATAATGAAATTAGAGTTATATGAATCAAGAGGTAATTTA
>Ga0265301_10004358_pt1 | contig 14321 bp, 13 predicted proteins | sample AusTroGonzalo_MG_2_FD_193488 | JGI IMG/M metagenome (GOLD analysis project Ga0265301, IMG submission 193488) | Bovine rumen microbial communities from tropical cattle in Woodstock, Queensland, Australia - Gonzalo_04 | ecosystem: Host-associated > Mammals > Digestive system > Stomach > Rumen ...
CCTTGTTTTTTTGGAGAACTATCTTGGATAACTGCTTAATTGGACTAGAAATTCAAGGAAATTTAACAGAAGAAAATAAGAATTATGTCATTCATCTACTAAAAACCTATGGTCTTGAAGAGTTTATGGATAAATATCCTGCTAGTTTATCTGGTGGGATGCGTCAAAGAGTTGCTTTGATTAGAACCTTAGCAATTAAACCAGATATCTTACTTTTAGATGAACCTATGTCCGCTCTTGATTATCAATCAAGACTTGCAATTAGTGATGATATTTATAATATCATTAAAAAAGAAGGAAAAACTGCTATTATGGTTACACATGATATTGCTGAAGCAATTATCTTTTTATGTCAGACTATTTTACAAAAAGAAAAACATTTTTAAAATGTTTCATCTTTATAGAATTTAATGTTAAGAATTTCTGGAAAACTATCCTGTTTACTTTTATTGATAATAACAATTTCTTCAATAAATTGATTTAAAAAACTTCTCTTCTCTTCATTCGTTAAATAACTCCAATATAGTTTTATATTCTTTGGAATATTTTTATGGAATTTTTTTTCTTTTGATAATATACTTTTCTCTAAAGTTTTTGTTTTTTTAACAATTTCTTTTTTTTCATTCTCAAGTGTTTCTTTCATATACTTATAATCATTATAGGGTATTTTGTCTTCCATAAATAATTTGATTATTTCTTTTTCTTTGTTATCCTTTTGGATACATTGCTTTTTTAAATTTGCTAGTTCTTCTTTTCTTTCCTCTTTATCTTCTATTATTTTTACATTCATATTATCAAAATCGGCAATTTTTTCTAAATAATTTGAAAAAACCATTTCTACTTTCTTATGGCTGATTCCGAGTGCTTGGCAAAGATGCTTTTCTCTATTAATACATCTATATCCATTATAAATCTTTGTACCGTTTTTTCTCTTTTTTATTGTCCTAGTTGTTGTCAAAGGATGCCCACAAAAACCACAGATTAGACTTCCACAATAATATACATCTTCTTTTGATAATTTTGTTCGTTGTTTCTTAGTAATTTTTTTTAATTTTGATTGAGCTTTATTCCAGGTATCAAGATCAATAATTGGCTCATGTAAGCCCGTTGTAATGAAACCTTTTTTCCTATTTTTATAATCGGTTGCTTCTTCCATACTAATTTGTTCTCTATTGATACCATATCTTACTTTTCCTATGTAATTAGGATTTGTTAGAATAGATTTTATAGTTTTTGCTTGCCAGATACCAACTACTGTATAGTAACTATTACTATTTCTTTTTTTACGAATTTTTCCTTGATTTTTTGTAGGGACATTTTCAGAATTTAGGAGATTTGCTATTTCAGTAAAACTCTTTCCTCGATTGTATGATTTAAAAATTCTTTTTACGACTTCTGCTTCTTTCTCATTAATTGTTTGAATTTGTTGGTATTTAGGCCTATCGTAGCCATATGATGCTGTATAACTACATAGAGAATATCCATTTTTCACTTTTTTAATAAATCCATCTACTACTCTATCAATTGTCGTTTCTCTTTCATATTGAGCCGCAGCTCCTAATATTCTCGTATTAAATCTACCACTTGGAGTTGAAACATCAACAACTCCTCCTGATATTGTATACACTACCGTTTGATATTTTCCTATCAATTCCATAAAATCTTCTGTATCTCTCGAATCTCTTGTCAATCGATCAAATTTATATAAAATAACAATATCTATTTTTCTTTCTTTTATATCTTTAATTAATCTTATTACTTCTTTCCTATCTTGAATATTTTTGCCACTGATTCCTTCATCCGCATAAATATCGTAAATATTCCAACCTTGTGTTCTAGCAAATTGGGTAAGATTTTCTTTCTGTGCTTCTAGAGAAAAACCTTCTAATACTTGTCTTGTTGTAGATACCCTAACATATATAGCTGTATTTAATATCTTTTCTTTTTGCATCTATTTTCCTTTATGATTCGTGGAATTGCAGTTGTTGAGAAAAATTCCATCATTTTTTGTTGAAGCAATTTAGAAAGAATAATTTCTTTTTTCATATTAGCCTCCTTGTAGTTATATTATTAAAACAAGTTTTTAAAAATGATTGTTTTTCATTATTTATAATTGTTTTGAATAGTATTAATTGAGGTGTTGTGATGAGGCAAACGTATACTGTTAAAAGAGGCGATTCTCTATATAGTATTGCGAGAGCATTTAATGTTACTGTGGCTGATATTTATAATCTAAACAATCTAAACAGTACCAATTTGCAAATTGGACAAGTATTAAAAATTCCTGATACATCGAATCCTTCTACTAATGGCAGTTCCACTTATACTGTTAAAAAAGGAGATACTCTATATGGAATTAGCAATCAATATGGGGTGTCGGCTCAAGATATTTATAATCTAAATAATTTAAATACTACGAATTTACAAATTGGACAAATATTAAGAATTCCTACTTCTTCTGGGATAAATCCTGGAGGAGTATTTACATATACTGTTAAAAAAGGAGATTCTTTATATAGTATTGCTAAAAGATATGAAACAACTGTTGATGAAATTATCAAATTAAATGATTTAAATAATATCAATTTAAGTATAGGCCAGAAACTTTCTATTCCAGAGACAGGCGAGTCTGTTTCTAAACTTCCTTCTTATATCAATTACACTGTCAAGAAGGGAGATTCTTTATATAGTATTGCAAGAAAATATAACATTTCAACAGATGATATAGTAAAAGATAATAATTTGAGTAATTTAACTTTAAGTATAGGTCAGAATTTAAAGATTAGAACTACGAATATGGGAGAAGCTATTGAAGAATGTTATGGAGAAGAATACATTCCCAAATATGAAGGAACTACCTATACAGTAGTAAAAGGAGATAGCCTTTGGAAAATTGCTCAAAAATTTAATACTTCTGTTGATTCTATAAAAAAGAAGAATAATTTGACTAGTAATAATTTAACAATTGGTCAAATATTAAAAATATAAGGAGAGATTTCATGATAATAAGAATTTCTGAAACTGAAAAGTTACAAAATGATCCTGCCTATCAAGAATTTGTAAGGAATCATCCTGGAACAGGATTTTTAAAAATAAGGGCATCTTCTGCCGGAGAAGCCATTCCTATTGAGGGAGTTAAAATAACGGTTAGTAAAGAGATTGGAGATAATACCATTATCTTCTTTGAAGGAATAACGGATGATAGTGGAATGATTAACGGAATTAAACTTCCTACTCCTGAAAGAATCCAGAGTGACGAAGAAGTTCCTAGATTTGCAGCCTATGATTTACATGCTGTTTATGAAAAACAAAATTTTGATAAATTATACAATATTTCTTTATGTTGCGGATTTGGCATTATTCAATATATTAATATTACTCCTGATGTTGAAAGCGAAATGAGGGATTATAATGGCAATTAGATATCCCATTGTTCCTAATGAAATTATTGTACATTTAGGTCCTCCTAATGAAGCTGCTCAAGATATTACGGTCCCTTTTATTGATTACATTAATAATGTCGCATCTAGCGAATTATATCCAACCTGGCCAGAAAATTCTTTACGAGCAAATATCTACGCGATTATATCTTTCGCTTTAAATCGAGTTTACAATGAATGGTATCGTAGTAAGGGATATAATTTTGATATAACAAGTTCTCCTATTTATGATCAAACTTATACCTTAGATCGAGCCATTTATGAAAATATGTCTAATATTATTGATGAATTATTTAATGATTATGTTGTAAAGGGAAATCAAATTCAACCATATTTTACTAGTTATTGTGATGGCAGAAGGACAACCTGTGATGGATTATCCCAATGGGGTACTGTTACATTAGCAAATCAAAGAAAAACTCCCTTAGAAATATTACGATATTATTATGGAAATGATGTTTCTATAAAATATGATGCCCCTGTTGGAGATAATACGATTGGTTATCCGGGTTATGTAAATAAACTAGGAAGTATTGGAAATCCAGTTCGAGCAATTCAAAGAGATTTAAATCGTATCCGAATTAACTACCCCGCTATTCCAGAAATAACAGAAAGATTGGGAGCTTACAATAAAGAAACAGAAGATGCCGTAAAGAAATTCCAAGAAATCTTTGCCTTGCCGGTAACAGGAGAAGTTGATAAGGCAACGTGGTATAAAATTAAATATGTATATACTAGTGTCAAAAAACTATCCGATTTATATTCCGAAGGATTAAGTCCACAAGAAGCTAATTTTCTTTATAAAGATGAATTAAAATATGGAGATACAGGAATAGAAATGGATTACCTACACTATTACTTAGATGCTATATCCTTTATAGATCCTGATATTCCTCATTTAAAAACGAATTCTGTCTTTAATGATAATACAAAAGAAATGGTTATGGCATTTCAAAATAAGTATGGACTACCCGTAACAGGAATTGTCACTTATACAGATTGGAAAACAATTATTGAAGTATATGATCGATTTTTGAAATCATTTCCAAGCGAATATGCAACCTATGTGAACGAATTATATCCTGATTATTTCTTGAGTAAAGGTATGAGTGGAGATGACATAAAAAGATTTCAAGGATTTCTTCTTAAAATCTGTCAATATGATAAATCTATACCTGGAGTTAGAGTCACAGGATTTTTCGATGACTTAACGGAAAATTCTGTAAAGAAATTACAACAAGATTATGGATTTGATGTCAATGGATTTGTTGGTCCTCTTCTTTGGAAAAAGGTAGTAGAATTATCCAAAAGAGGAGAATAAAAACTATGATGGTTCATAGTTTTTTCTTTTCCTATCAATTGTCATGTTTATTTAGTTTATGGCTGAAGCAATAAGTATGTCAGACAGAGTTATTGTTTTATCCAAAAGGCCAGCTACCGTTAAAAAGATTTATGAAATTCAATTGTCTAATAAAAGTAGTCCTATCCATAATAGAAAATGTAAAGAGTTCAGTGACTACTATGATAAGATATGGAGGGATTTAGATGTCCACCTATAGTGAAGATCATAAAAAATTTCTGAAAAGATTAAAACGAGAAAAAATTATTATTACTGTTTTTCAAATACTTATTGTTGTTTTGTTTCTAGTTTTTTGGCAACTGTTAGGAAACTATAAACTTATTAATACTTTCCTGTCCTCTTCTCCTAAAAGAGTAATCGAAACGATAGGAAAGCTTTTAGTAGATGGTAGTTTATATAAACACATCAGCATTACTTTATATGAAGTATTTTTAAGCTTTTTGATATCTGTGGCAATAGGTTTAATAGTTGCTACTATTTTATGGAGTAAACCTATTCTATCAAAAATATTAGATCCCTATCTTACTATTTTAAACTCCCTACCGAAAGTTGCTTTAGGACCATTGATTATTATTTGGGTTGGAGCCAGTATGAACTCTATTATATTTATGTCGTTAATGATTAGTACATTTATTACCATTATCAATATTTATAATGGATTTATATCAACAGATAAAAGTTATATTACTTTGTTAAGGTCATTAAAGGCTTCTAAAGCACAAATTTTTATGAAAGTAATCCTTCCTAGTAATTATAAAAATATTATTAGTGCTTTAAAAATTAATGTTTCTATGAATTTAATTGGAGTAATCATGGGAGAATTATTGGTATCTAAAAGTGGTCTTGGTTATTTAATCATGTATGGATCACAGGTATTTAATATTGATTTGGTTATTACTAGTGTAGTCATCTTAGGAATTATTTCTTATCTTATGTATTTTATAATCTATAAATTTGAAATTAGAAAAGATAAATATTAAAAATCCACAAATTCTGTGGATTTTTTGAATTTCACGACATAACCGGTTATCACAGTAATTAGAAATAAAACCATATTCCATAGATACATCTTTATATCTTATCTATTTAAATGAGAATATATAGCATTATTTCATCACCATAAACATTATATCATACAAACAAAAAAATGGAAAAATCCATTTTTTATACTTCTCGATAAACAGTACTAAAATAATTCCCATCATCCCAGACTTTTGTAAATAGTATTTTTACTTTAATCTTGTCCAAATGCGGTTAAAGAAAGCATTAATCCTCCACAAATATTTGCAGAATGTTCATTATAACCATATTGGCCAAAAGTGAAGGCTACTATGAATGGTACTCCCTTTGATTCTGATAATAATTGTTTATGAACTTCACTTATTCTATCAGTTATCTTCATTCTTCTACAACCACAATGCATCAACATATAAGCTGCTGGTGGTGTATAAAGTTTTCTTCTCGTTTCTTTTAGTATGGTTCCTGTTGCATCTATTAATTCATCTGTTGTTGCTTCCAACTGAATGACCGCTGTTCCTGGAACAACTTTATTTCCTAATGTTATTGTATCATCCGTTACTGTCTTTGTTCCCATATCATTTCCAATCATAGGGTGTCTAATGATTGTCAAATTTCCTAGAGGATCTTTTATTCCTAGTGGTTTTGTAGTTGATTCTTTTAATAATTCTTTTCCATGTAATTTAGATGGAGATATATTTACCCAATTGGAATATTTTTTAAGAGAAGAGATTCCATCTATACTTACCAGTGTTCTATTATCTTTTACTTCTGTTATTAATCCAATGTTATTAGTTTCACGGTAATAACCATTAAAAGTAGTTATGATTTCATTATCTGTGTAGAAGAATGCAACAGCAACTCCATCACTTAATACTTGTTCATTGCAAATAATTTTCCAGTTTCCTTCTATATTTTCATCGGCTGCTGATCCACCAAAAATAGGAACTCTTCCTATCACGTCCTGAATTCCCATCATGTATTCCTCTTCTTCTTTAGGGCTTGCTACCATATAGACGTACGCTGGGGCTCTTGTGGTTTTTGCATCTTCAACAGCTTCTATGGCAACTTTTCTACCAATGGCACGTGGATTGATTCCTGCATCATGACAAGCTACCCCTACTGTTAGGTTTTTATCATCAAATGACATCATTCCGACAAATCCTTCTTCAGAAGATATATATCCATCTGGCACCATTACCCCACCATTACTTGTACAACCAATAATTGAACCTTTTAAATTTTTTTGACAGCCACTTATCACTTCTTTGATATTATTTTTTTCAGAAGTATATAAAAACGTAATTTTGGGATTTAGCTCTTTTGAAATCATGCTTGATGCTTGGTTTCCCGCTTCAAAACTATCATTATTTATACTATATCCAACATATGATTTTAACATTTTAATACCCCTCTTTCTATTTATAAGCTTCTTTATAAATTGCTAGTATATCTTCTACGGTAACTTTTTTAAGATTGTTCTCTATACAAGGATCGTTAATTGTTTGTTTAGCCAAAGTTGTCAAGATTTCTTCCGGTACACCAATATCTATTAATTTCTGAGGAAGACCTAATTTTATAGACAGTGCTCTGACACAATTTACGATTGTATCAATCACTTGTAAGTCAGAAAGATTCTCAGTCCCTATTCCGAATGATTTTGCCATATTTCTATATAACTCTGAGTATCTGTTTCCATTAAATTTTAAAACATACGGAGCAAGTACTGCGCTTGAAATACCATGTGGTATTTCAAAATATGCCTCTAATGAATGCGACATAGAATGAGCAATGCCCAATCCTGCATTAGAAAATCCCATACCTGCGACATACTGTGCATAAGCAACTTTTTCGATTGCTTTTTTATCTTTTTCATTTACTGCCTTTTCTAAGTTTCTATATAAAATAGACATAGCATTGATCAGGAACATATCAGGAATTAACCATCCGTCCTTTGTAATATAACCTTCTATCGCATGGATTAGGGCAGCCATCCCTGTTGATGCGGCAATCTCTTTTGACATATCATCCATTAAATCTGGGTCAATGATTGCGACTTTTGGAATATCATGTGTATCTATACAAACCATTCTTTTAACCCGTGCTTCATCGGTTATAACGTAATTAATTGTTGCTTCTGAAGAAGAACCACTTGTGGTAGGTAAAGCAAATATTGGTAATGCTTCTTTCTTTGTCTTTGTAAATCCTTCCAAACTTTTTATATCCGAAAATTCTGGATTTGTTAACACAATTCCAATTGCTTTAGCAGTATCTATTGCACTTCCTCCACCGACTGCTACAATACAATCCGGCATAAATTCTTTTGCGAGACTGATTCCTTCTTTTACTATGGTAATTGTTGAATTTTGTATTACTTTATCGAATACATAATAGGAGACATTCGATTTATTAAGTTCTGTTAATACAAATTGGAATGGATCTTTGAATACTAAATCGTGATCTGTTACTACAAAAGCACGCTTTAATGTTCTAGAATTTAATTCTTCTTTTAGCTTTTCTCTTGAGCCACGACCAAAATAAGATGTCTCATTTAGTACAACTCTATTTATCATAACTAGCCTCCCTATTGTAATTATTATAACATATTTTAAGGATAGAACAACAAATAAAAAGCACTTTTAAGTGCCTTGTGTCAAATCAATTCATCCTGCGACTTAGAGTTTAATGATAAATCAGCTCTTCTACCATCTAAATAAGCAAAATATCCTGCAGCCGCAATCATTGCAGCATTATCTGTACAATATTTTATAGGAGGAATCGTTAATTCCACATTTAAATCTTCCGCTAATTTTTCCATAGCTTTTCGTAGTCCCTTATTAGCAGCAACTCCTCCTGCTACAATCACGCTTTTTAAACCTTTATCCATGATAGCTTTTTTAGTTTTTGTTATAATTGCCTCTACTGCTACTTTTTGGAAAGAGCAAGCCAAATCTTCTTTTATAATTGGATTTTTTCTTTGTTCTTCATTGTGTACCAAATTAATAACTGCACTTTTTAATCCACTAAATGAGAAATTATAGCTGTTATCTTTTAATGGTACTGGGAGTTTATAAGTATCTTTTCCTTTCTCACTTAAACTATCTATCTTGGGACCGCCTGGATATTCTAGATCCATTATTCTTGCAACTTTGTCGTAACATTCTCCTATGGCATCATCTAGGGTTCCCCCTAATTTATGAAACTTATAGTGTGCGGACATTTCAATTAATTCTGTATGTCCTCCACTAACTACAACAGCAAGAAGTGGAAACTTCATTTCCTTTACCAAACTATTTGCATAGATATGACCTGCTATATGATGAACGGGTATTAATGGTTTGTTGTAGATAAAGGCTAATGTCTTTGCAGCTTCTAAACCCACCAGTAATGATCCAATCAGCCCTGGTCCATATGTTATCGCAATAGCATCTATCTGATCCATATTCATATCTGCTTTTCGTAGGCAATCTTCTAAAACGATTGTTATATTTTTTATGTGTTCTCTACTTGCAATTTCAGGAACCACTCCTCCATAATCTTTATGAATATCGATTTGGGTAGATGTTACTGTTGCAATCTCTTTTGTACCATTTAAAACAATGGAAGCGCTTGTTTCATCACAACTACTTTCTATACCTAATATATATAAGTCTTTCACTTTCTCACTTCCTATGGTTCTGTTTCGCTCCATCAAAATACCATCAATACCATCATAGTATCCTTTTCTTAATGAAACTGCTTTAAATCCTAATTTTTCATATAACGATATGGCTACTTTATTCGTTATATTTACTTCTAATGTAATGTTTTTATCCACATCATTTATTAACTTTTTTAATAAAGCCGTGCCTTTTCCACAATTTCTGTGGGAAGAATCTATTTCAAACTGATTAATTTCTACTCGATCATAAATATCACTATAATAAATGTAACCTATAATATCTTTATTTTCTACATACACTAAAAAATTACCAAAAGGATTCATAGTATATTCTTGTTCTACTTCTTTTGGGCTTAATAGTAAGTAATTATAATTTTTATAATTTTCTTTATCTAAATGTATTATCATTATATTAAATTTTCCTCTGCCTCTGTTAATTTTAAATATTCTGGATTAACAGCATGAGGATTTATACTCTCTTTATCTTTATAATAATTTATTATTCTTTGTAACTTTGGACTATAGGATTCTTTATTACCTATTATTTCTATATCATCATTTGTTATGAAAATATAATCCTCTAAAGATTTTAATTTCTGTTGTAAATCTACAATTTTTATTAATTGTGAAGGCATAATTTGTCTATTATTAGAATCATAAATTGCCGCAAAAACATTTCCTCTTCTGGCATTAATGACTGGTACACGATTGGTATTACTATCACTAGAGATATTCATGGCTTCTAGAGAAGTAATAGTAGTTATTGGTATATTCATACTCCAAGCACAAACTTTTGCTATCGTCATTCCAATCCTTATTCCTGTGAAACTTCCTGGTCCAGATACGACCATGATTTTATCAATATCAGCAGGATTTATATGAATGGATTGAAACAATTCTACTATTTCTGGTAGTGCTTCTTCTGATAAACTGCGACCAAATTCTTTTTTTATTTCTACTATTTTAGAATCATTTTCTGAAATAGCAGCGTATAAATAACTTGATGAGGTATCTATATAGAGAATTCTCATAAAACTGCCTCACATAATTCCTCATATTTCTTCCCATGAGGAGTTATTGTGATTATTCTTTTATCCTCTACTTCATCAGAGCTTTTTATTTTTATATCTAGTCTTTTTTCAGGTAAGTACTCAGGAATTAAATCTGCCCATTCAATAATCGTTACGCCTTTTTTTGTGAAATACTCTTCTATTCCTAGTTCCTCTGCTTTGCCATCCAAACGATATACATCCATATGAAATAGTGGCATTTCTCCTGAATCATATTCTTTTATAATATTAAAAGTTGGTGAAGTAATTTCTTCTGTTATTTCCATAGCTCTGGCAAATCCCTTTGTAAATACCGTTTTACCAGATCCTAAATCTCCTTCTAGACAGATTACCATATTTGGAAATTTTTCTGATTCAATATTTTGTGCTAGTTCAATTGTTTCTTCTTCTGAATATGTTGTTATTTTATAATCCATTTCTATCACCTATTTTTTATTATATCAGAAAAAAAGAGTTATACAACTCTTATTGGATTTTTTTCTGTAAACTTGTCTATGCTGCGATAGAAATATTTTTGACATAAATGGATGGGGATCCAGCAGTTGTATCAACAAATTCTAAATCTGTACCAATTTCTTCTAAATTGTTAAATAATTCAAAGATTGTTGTTGTTAATACTGCAGGTTCAAATGAATTTTGTATTTTTCCATCTTGAAGAACAAAACCAAAAACCTGAATAGAAATGGAACCGGTTGAAGTATCTATGGAAGTATTGGAAGAACCCATAAAATTCGTAATATATAAACCATCTTTCATAGTAGAAAATAAGTTTACCAAATTTTTGTTACCTATTGGTATATACATATTTCTGGTATCAATTGTCCCATAACCATTCCCTGTTGATTTTCTGTTTTTTAAAGTGGCTTCCTGATTATTATAAAGGTACTCTTTTAAAATTCCTCTTTCCACTAAAATCTTTTTATTTGTATAGGTGCCTTCATTATCAAAAATAGAATATCCGGGATATTTTTTGTTTAATGGATCTTCCACTATAGTTAATTTATCGGAAAATACTTTTTGATTTAACTTATTATTTAAACAAGACATATTATTTCTAATATTTATCATTGATATCATATCAATTAAATGAGAAAGTATCTCTCCAGCTACAGAATTAGACAAAATGATATTATATTTTTTAGAATCTAATTTTTCTTTATTTAAAGATAGTATTGCTTTTTCAATCGTATCTTCTACTATTTCTTCAAAATTTATGTTCTTTCTTAAAGTCTCTATCATTTGACAATTATAACTTACTGGACTATTATTACGATCTGCTACCGCTTCTGTATAAAATGTATATAGATTATTATCCGTTGCGATATCTACTCCGTTACTGTTGATAATCCTTCTTTTTTCATACTGATTAGAAAAAGATACTTGTAATGTTTTAATCTCTCTATAATTTTCTTTTATACTATTTAGTTGTTTCAATCTATCCATTATATCTACGATGGAAATATTTGGTTTCTTCTTTATAGAATTATTTTTTCTTGTTTCTAAATACGTATTTTGATAATTTGTATCTGTTAGATTTATCTTTAATAATAGATTATCTAGTATTTCTACACCTAAATAATTGGAATTTGTCTTTACTGTTTTTCCATTGTATTCTGCTTTTATTTCATATGACACATTAGTAGAGTCTGAATAATCTTCCATTTGTCCATTGATAAAAGATACTTGACTATTCATCTTTGTTACTTCTGCGATTTGGATATTGGTTATATTTTTCTTTTTGGCTTCTTTAAAAAATGTTTGATATCTCATTTTATTTACCTCCTACAAGTATTTTAGAAATTTTTATAGTTGGTTGTCCAATTGTAACATGAATCATACCACTCTTACTTCCACAATATCCATCAGATAGAACCAAATCAGAAGAAACCATTTCTACATTCTTTAATACCTCTAGACTATTTCCTATCAATGTTATCCCTTTTATTCTGTCAGTTAATTTTCCATCTTTTATTAATATTGCTGTATCTACTGCAAAGTTAAAATCTCCTGTTGCAGGATTAACACTTCCTCCACTCATTCTTTCACAGTATACACCTAATTTGATTGATTTTATCATATCCTCAAAAGTATCATTTCCCGGTGCAAGATAAGTGTTACTCATCCTTGAAGTTGGAGCATAATTATAGCTTTGTCTTCTTCCACAGCCATTTCGTCTTTGTCGCATAGATGATTCGTTAAATCTATCTACCAAATAATTTTTTAATATGCCCTTTTCTATTAAAATATTTTTCTTTGTTGTTTCTCCTTCATCATCAATAACCGAACTCCCCCATTCCCCTGGTATAGTCCCATCATCAATTAGTGTAACTTTATCACTGGCAATCTTCCTACCTTTTAAATTGGAAAAAACAGATGTTTTAGGTGCTACAGATGTTGCTTCTAACCCATGTCCACAAGCTTCATGAAAGATAACGGCTCCAAATCCTGGCGCTATTACAACCGGTAATTCTCCTCCCTTGAAATCTTGGGCATATAATTTTTCAACAGCTATTTTTGCAGTCGATAAACTTTTTTCTATAATATCTATCTCATCTAAAAATTCATACCCCATACTACGACCGAAGGAATAAAATTCTTTTTCTTTTACGCCTTTTTTCTCTGTATACACTTGGCAAACATATCTCGTATGACAACTATTGCTTTTTACATATTTTCCTTCCGAATTTGCAACCACAAATTCTCTTGAATTTTCTAAAAATGATACAGCTACCTGAGTAACTTCTTTATACGTTTTTCTTATTTTGTCATCAACTTCTAATAATATTTGTTTCTTCATAGCATTATCAAATTTATGATGAGGTATTTTGACCAATTGAGATTTATTCTCTATAGAATTTAGTTTTACTTTTTTGTTTGATTTATCTTTTATATTTTTTACTAAATTTCTAATCATTTTTCTTAAGTAATTGGGAGTTATTATGTTACTAGAAGAATAAAAGTATTCTTTATCTTTAAAAATTCTAACACCTACTCCCCTAGATATATTAGAACTAATATTATCTAATTTAGAACTCGTAACGTTAAAGTTATTTCTTTTTCGATTCTCATAATATATTTCTGCAAAGTCTGCCCCTGTTGATAATGCCAAGGTTAATAATTCCTCTAAAAGTTCTTTATTCATATCATCACCATTTTTATTATAACAAAAAACTATTAACATTTGTTAATAGCTCCATCATTATTGTAATTTATTATATAATTTTCATCATAGAGTATAGATAAAAATGCATAAAAAAATTCTTGGCAACTTCCTATTTTCGCATTCACTATCGTCGGCGTTAAGCGGCTTAACTTCTGTGTTCGGGATGGGAACAGGTGTACCTCGCTTGCTATCGTTACCAAGAAAATATATTAGAGAAATAATTCTCTGAAAACTTAGATATTGTGTTCATCAAATTATTAAATAGGATTAAATCCTCGATCTATTAGTACTGGTCAACTCAACATATCACTATGCTTCCATCTCCAGCCTATCAACCAAATCGTCTTTTTGGGATCTTACTACTTACGTATGGGAAAACTCATCTCAAAGTTGGCTTCCCGCTTAGATGCTTTCAGCGGTTATCCTTTCCAAACATAGCTACTCTGCGCTGCAGCTGGCGCTACAACAGATACACCAGAGGTTTGTCCATCCCGGTCCTCTCGTACTAAGGATAGCTCTCTTCAATTTTCCTACGCCCACATCGGATAGGGACCGAACTGTCTCACGACGTTCTGAACCCAGCTCGCGTGCCACTTTAATGGGCGAACAG
>Ga0265301_10004364_pt1 | contig 14315 bp, 6 predicted proteins | sample AusTroGonzalo_MG_2_FD_193488 | JGI IMG/M metagenome (GOLD analysis project Ga0265301, IMG submission 193488) | Bovine rumen microbial communities from tropical cattle in Woodstock, Queensland, Australia - Gonzalo_04 | ecosystem: Host-associated > Mammals > Digestive system > Stomach > Rumen ...
TCAGTGAAGGCGGGCAAGGTGAGCGAGGACATTATTAATCAACGTGTGCGCGAGATCCTCCGCGTGCGTTTGACGGTGAAGCCCATCGACAAGGCGGTGGCCAACACCAAGCCCGTGGGCAACGATGATGAGATGCTGACGGCACTGGAAGTGGCGCGACGGAGCATCGTGCTGCTGAAGAACGAGCCCATCATCGGTAAGCACGCCCTGAAAGCGGCGAAAAAACAACTCTGGCCCTTGCTGCCCATCAACCTGACGGAGGTGAAGCGCATCGCCGTCATCGGCGAGAATGCCGTGACGAAGATGGCCCTCGGCGGTGTGGGTGCCGGTGTGAAGACACGCAAGGAGATTACACCCCTCGAAGGCTTGCAGGCCGTGCTCGGCGGTGGGAAGAAAATCACCTACGCCCCGGGCTACAAGAGTTTCGACCGCGACAGCCGCAACAAGCGACAGAGTCCACAACAGCCTGCCGACGCTACGCTGATGGAGGAAGCCGTAAAGGTAGCCAAAGACGCCGACCTCGTTATCTTCTTCGCCGGTGACAACCGCGAGGTGGAGACCGAAGGCTCCGACCGCAAGAACATCACCCTGCCCTCGGGACAGGACGAACTGGCTCAGGCGCTCGCCAAGGCGAACCCGCGCCTCGTCACCGTCATCGTCGCCGGTGGCCCAGTGGATATCTCCACAGTCGATGCCGTATCGCCCGCCCTTCTGGTGTCGTGGTTCAACGGTTCGATGGGCGGTCTGGCCATCGCCGAGGTCTTGAACGGCAACATCGTGCCCTCCGGCAAACTCCCCATGTCGTGGCCGAAGAAACTGGAGGATGTCCCTGCCTATGCCACAGGCACCTATCCGCAGAACGTGGCCAACAACAACCAGGGTGACATCTTCGTCGATATCACCCGCAATCGCAGCAATGACCGCCGCCAGCAACTTGTCGCCGACTACGCCGAGCAGGATCTCGTGGGCTACCGTTGGTACGAAGCCAAGAATGTGGCCCCGGCCTATCCCTTCGGTCACGGACTCTCCTATGCCACGTTCCAGTACAGCAACCTGAAAGTGACACCCACCCTCGACGGCTTTGATGTCAGTTTCACAATCACCAACCCCTCCCAGTTTGAAGCCGAAGAAGTGGCACAGGTCTATGTCTCGCGCCTCGATTCGAAGATAGAGCGCCCCGTAAAGGAACTCAAAGGATTCAGTCGGGTGGCATTGAAGAGAGGCAAAAGCAAGACCGTCACCATCCCCCTGCGCCGCTCCGACCTCTGCCACTGGGACGAAGCCTCACAGACCTGGATGCTGGAACCCGGTGAGATGACCGTCCTCGTGGGCGGCTCGTCGGCACAATTGCCGTTAAGTCAGGCAACAAGCATCAGATAACACCACCAATACACATTTAAAGAGGGCCTGGCATCACTGCCGGGCCCTCCCTTTTTCTACGGTTTTACCAGACCACTATTTTCGCAAACCATGTTCTGATAAAACCTGAAAGTCTAGTTCAGTTTTTCACCAATTCTAACAATTCTAATCTAACTAACCTAAACTTGTTTGAACAAATACTTGGAAATTCATTTATCATTTATACCATTTCAAATTATTCGTAATAGTAGAGTCGCAGTGGTGTAAACCGGTCACCAGTAAAGAGCAGATGTTCTACATCGATGGAATTGAGAATTGGGTCGCCGTCGAAATTGATCTTCAGCGTCCAGGTGCCGTCGCCATTATCCGTGAGCAAGTCGCTGGAGCCAGGCTGGAAATCGTTGCCAGTCCAAGTGGTGCTCCACCAGCCGGTGGTTACGCGAATTTGCGGGTCTGTAGCCTCCAGATCCAGATAAAAAGTTCCGTTTCTGATGATATCCCACTGATCCATCGGGATGGCGTAGATTTCCTCGCCCGTAGTACTTTCCACATTAGAGAATCTGTATTGACTGCTCCATGCGACTGCACCGGCCGAGCCGTCACCTTCCCAGATAATTACCGGTTTGGCGCTCGATCCGCCGCCACCGGCAACCATTTCCACGAAATAGATTTCCTCTACAGTGTATCCACTACCAGTGAAGAGCAGGTGCTGCACATCCACCAGTCCGAGCAAATCGGTCGAAGCGCTCAGATTGACAGTAAGTTTCCAGGTACCGTCACCATTGTCTTCAAGCAGTTCATTACCTGGCATGATGTCGTCAGCCGTCAAGTTGGTGCTCCACCAGCCCGTCGTGATGCGGATCTGCGGATTGGCACCCTTCACGGTCACGTAGAAAGTTTCAGCTTTCATCTTGTTCCATACATCCATCGGAATGGCATAGCACTCCTCGCCCGTCTTACTCTCCTCCGAAGCAAAGCGATAGTCGCTGCTCCAGTTGATTTCGCCAAGTGTGCCACCATTTGTCCAAACGGGCACCTTCACCTCCTGTTCTCCAGGACCGTCAACCCAGACTTCCTCGGCAAAATAGATCTCCTCCACGGTGTATCCACTACCAGTGAAAAGCAGGTGCTGCACATCCACCAGTCCGAGCAGATCGGCCGAAGCGCTCAAATCCACCTCAACCGTCCAAGTGCCATCGCCATTGTCTGTCAGCAGATCATTACCCGGCATAATATCGTCGGCTGTAAGGTTGGCACTCCACCAACCCGTCGTGATGCGGATTTGCGGATTGGCACCCTTCACGGTCACATAGAAAGGCTCAGCCTTCATCTTATTCCATACATCCATCGGAACGGCATAGCACTCCTCGCCCGTCTTACTCTCCTCCGAAGCAAAGCGATAGTCACTGCTCCAGTTAATCTCGCCAAGTGTGCCACCGTTTGTCCAGATCGACGTCTTTACAGTCTCCCAGTGACCTTCCTCGGCACCTGGCTTATAAGTCAGTTCCGGCATCAAGATTTTCTGCCCGTCATAGGTGTGAAGAATTCCCACGAAGGTGCCGTCGAAGATGTTCTTCTTTGGAACACGGAAAACCATCTTACTGGTGCCTTTGCGATAGAAGTCTTTATGGTCAATCAACTGTGGTTCACCTTCAGTATCAAGTAATTCAACGCCATTGATGAACTCCAGGTCCGAGCCATACACTTCGATTAATTCACCTCCGGAGACTTCCTCACCAATTTGTTTCGAAAAACCAGTCACATTAGTATGTCCAAGCCATATATCCACGCGTGACTCAGCCTGGTCGTTGGCGGTGCGAACGATAAGTTTGCCACCATCAACGGCGATGCCCGCCGGCGCATTGACTCGGATCATGTTGTCACTGACAATCTCGAAATTAGTCACTTTCACGCCACCAGGGAAATCTATTTCAGTAACACCATCGAAACCAGAACCATTGATGGTTATCGGCTGATTGGTAACAACCTTCGTCGGGAAGAACGTTTTAATGCCCAGTCCGACGTTAGCCGAACCATTGGCGTCATCATCAGAACAAGCCGTGAAAGTAGTACCAATGAGAACCACCGCCAGCAGCGTGCCTAAATAATTGATTATATGCTTCATGATCTTCAACTTTTCACTATTCATTATTCACTTTTCAATATTCACTTATCACCATCCAGGGTTCTGAGTCAAGTTGGGATTCTTCTTCAGTTCCGACTGTGGAATGGGATAGAAGTAATACTTATCATTCCACTGACGTGCAATGGTAGAGCGTTTGAGCATCAGATCGCCACTGACGGGATCGTTGCTAATATTTGCTGCCTGAACGGATCCAAAATACTGGGCGCCCTTCATCCAACGACGCACATCCCAGAAACGATGGTTCTCGAAAGCCAACTCCACCAGACGCTCACGCTCATAGCGCTCGACCCAGCCATTACCATCCTCAGTGAATTTCGGCATCTGAATGTCGGAACGACCGCGTAACACGTTGATGGCTTCGTTTGCTGTCATACCATAAGTGGCATCATTTGCGCTGCCAGTAGCATTAAACACAGCCTCGGCATAGTCGAGATAAAACTCTCCCAGACGGAATATGATCCAAGTATGGCGACGAGTCGTCTGGTTGTCAGCCGTTGTGACACATGAACCGTCAACATACTTCCTGAGATAGTAACATGTGGGGGTGGCACCATACTTCGGAGCAGCATTATATCCGCCAAAGGCCGTTTCGATGACCTTCTTCTGAGCACCGTTACTAGGCCATTCGTCACCGTTCTTCACCACCGTGAGTGCAAATCGCGGATCAAGACCTTCGTAAGGATCAATCAATGAGAGATCGATATCACCGGGATAGCGTTCACCAAAGGTTTCACCGTTATTCTGATACTCATACTGATTGACGAGGCTCTGCGTGGGACAATTGCCCGAAGAACCATTCTCCACGCCAATGGGATAGTTGGCCATCTCGAATTCATTACTTTCACCACGTCCAATACCAAAAATCAATTCCGGATTGTAGAAAGCATCATGACCCCACAACGAACCATATGTACTCAGTTTTAGTCCCCAAGCCGATGCATTGTCGAGAATATACTTACAAGCCTCGGCAGCCTTCTCCCACCTAGTCTTGTCGCCCATCGGGTTATGAAGCGGCGAGGCAGCATAGAGCAACGTACGCGCCTTGAGGGCCGCTACAGCCACCCGCGTAGCACGTCCCACTTCGGAGAACACCTCCGTCTGGTATGTCTCAGGCAGATAAGGTGCAATCGCATCACACTCGTCAACGATGAATTTCACAATTCGATCCACCGATGTCCGCCCGATGTTATTAGCTTGGCCATTCGTCAGCGTAGTCGTTACCAGAGGCACATCGCCATAAGTCTTGAACAACTCAAAATAGAAGTAAGCCCTGAGGAATCGCAACTCGTAGGGGAACAACTCCATCTGAGCCACCCAGTTCCTATAGTCGGGGTTATACTTCCAGTCGGAGATGTCAGCCTCGTCTAACTTCTCCAGATACATGTTCACATCAGCAATGGCCGTATAAGCCTTCGTCCATGTTTGCGAATAGGGATTGGCCGGACTCCATCCGCCATTCACATAGTTGTTCACAGCTCCCGTCTCTAGCGCAAACTGAGCCTCATCGGTAGCTCCGGCAAGGAAATAGGCACTGTTGGCGGCAAACTCATTATTATAGACCTGCGCATAGACATCGAACACAAGGTTCTTAATGCCATTCTCATAATATTCGTAGGTCCAAGCCTCGTCGCGCGTCGTTTCCTCCGTATATTCCAGATCGGCACACGATGTAAAGAGGGCACAGAGCAGACAGAGGGTACAGAACCTGCCGAAATATCTCTTTATAATCATTGTAATCATAATTTCTAATTTCTAATTCCTAATTACTAATTTCTCAGAATTCCACTGAAAGACCAAAATTCACACTCTTCATCACCGGATAGCCAGTGTTGAGATTCTCTGCATCCATAGCGTCGATATTGTCGAAAGTCAGGAGGTTCTGTCCCTGTACGAATACCTTTACACCAGTAATCTTCAGCGGCTCGATAACACTTGCTGGCAACTTGTAATAGACCTCGCAGTCGCGTAGTTTCAGCCAACTGACGTTGCGATACCAAATCGTAGAGTTCTGGGCGTTGTTAGCCACGTTCTCTGTTGACAGACGTGGATAAAGTGCATTGGCTCCTGCCACGTCGAAGCAGTTGTCATAATATTCTAAAGAGAGGTTACGGTTGTCGGAGAGGGCTCCCCAGACACCGTCAACATACCGTAGGTTCTTCACCTGATGGGCAGCCCCCTGGAAGGTGGCATTGATACCAAAGCCCTTGTACTCTGCTCCAAGCGTAAAGGCATAGTTCAGTGAGGGGAAGGCATTACCATAGTCCTGTGTCACATAGTCATTCTCGTTGATAACACCGTCGCCGTTGACATCCTTATACTTGATGTCACCTACTTTCACCTGTCCAAACTGCTGAACGGGGCTGTTTTCAATGTCTGCCTCATCCTTGAAGAAACCCAAGGCGATGAGTCCGCGCTCTGCATCTGCAGGACCGTCAACCACTGAGAGGTTGGGATAAGCAGGTGTCTCAATCCATTGTAATATCTCACTCTTCACCGTTGAGAACGATGCACCTGCATTCACATTCAGACCATTCTCGAAAGTCTTGGCATAACGCAGACCCAGTTCCAGTCCATAACTGGCCACGCGTCCCTTATCATCGTACGACGACTGGATACCCACCACGTCGGAGTTAAGTGAAGCGGCACTAACCAGAATGTTACGACGCTGCTGATAGAATACATCCAGCGTGAAGTCAAGGCTATTGGCGATTCTTAAGTCAGTACCGAAGTTGGCCTTGTAGGCTGTCTCCTGTGCGAAATCATCGGTGGGGAACTGCGTCAGGAAGGCACCCCATGAACTTTGGAAATTGGTGCCATACCAGAATTGTCCGTGAGAATTATTCCATCTGGCAAGCCAGAGACCGGCTGCCGGCACGTAGTCCGTGTGCTGGATACCACCCGAGAGACGAACCTTTCCATAATTGAGCAGACTGCTTTCGGGGTTGTTTACAAAGATGTATCCCAGGCCCATTGTCGGCGAGAAGGCCCATTTGGCAGGATAACTGCGGTTAGAGCCATTGGCTGCCAGTACCACATCGGCCATCAACCGATTGGCGTGATCGTAGTGCATAGCCAACTGCCAGTTAGCACGATACCAAGTATTGTTCTGACCGTCGCGAATCTCGCTTTTCATGTTGTAGTTGGCATTGGCAGCAAAATTGTCGCTATTATTCAGTTGAATGCCATACTTCACTCCGGCATTGAATGTAGCGATACGCCATTGTGTGTCAACCCAGTGGTTGAATACCAGTTTGTCTTCTACCGTTCCCATCACTGTCTCCTGCGGTATTCCGTTGGCGTCATACCAGTTCCAGCCATATTGATAACCCTTAGAGCGGTTCTCAATGGTGTTGGATGAATTATCGTAAGAAGCACCCACATAGATTTTCAAACCCTTTGTGATGATATCAAGGTCTTGTTCCAGAGTCATATTGGCCCAGATTTGGCGCTGATGGCTCTTCGTGAAACCAGTTCCCTGCGACTTGGCCAGAAGGTTGAAGTCTCCGTAGGTCTGGCTACCGCCCCATACACCACCGGCAGTCTTGATGGGGAATGCCAGAGCGGGAACCTTGTACAGATGCCACCAGGCATCACTTGAACTCACATTAGGCACACCGTTTGTCTCCATCAGGATACCCAGAACATTGGCACTAACCCTTGTGGTCGAACTCACCTCGAAGTCTACATTGGCACGAATATTAGCCTTTGAATACTTCAACTGTGAATTCCAATCGCCTTGATCGGGGTTCTTATAAAGTCCACGGGCATCGGTATAGTCAAGTTGTGTATAATACTGAACCTTGTCTGTACCACCATAGAAAGAAAGATATGCATTCGTCTCATGAGCGGTGTTCTTGAACACTTCATCTTTCCAGTTGACATTGGGATAGAAATATTTGTCGCTGCCATCCTTGAACTTCTGCAGTTCTCCTGCGTTATAGGCTTCTGAAAGACCATCGTTCAATCGTGCCTTGTTCAGCGCGTTGGCATAGCCATAAGCGTCCACCATATCAGCCGACTGTGGATCGAACTGAATCTTGTGTGAAGCACCTGCTTTAAAGTGGTATTTCCCATCTTTACTGCCGTGCTTGGTCTTTACCAGTAATACACCGTTGATACCCTCGTGTCCATAGAGTGCCACGGCGGCAGCATCCTTCAGTACGGTGACACTTTCAACCTCTTCTACCGATAGACGGTCGATAGGACGCTCTACACCATCGACAAGAATCAGAATATCTCTCTCGCCAGTGGTTTGGACGCCACGGATATTAAACGTTGCGCCACGGCCTTCCTCACCCTTGAAACCGGTGTTTTGGAAGGCATTCAAACCCAGAAGTTTGCCATACAAGGCATCTGCCAAGCTGATGGCTGATGTACGGCGAAGTTCTTCGGCCGTGATGGTAGTTGTTGCGGCTGTAGTGAGTAATTCAGACTGCTCAACGCCATAGCCTAAATCCACCTTCTGCGATGCTTTGTCGCTCAGCGTCACCTGGGCGCTAACCGCCATCGGAGCACCGCAGAGTCCCACCAAGGTATATATAAATATGTTTCTTACTTTCATAATTCTTAGTTCTTAATTCTTAACTCTTAATTAGAATTTACCATCCAGGATTCTGTGTAAGTCCATACCCTTTCTGAATCTCGATACGAGAGACAGGGTCAAGATACCACTTGTTGGTCCAATAGCCCGGATCCCACCAACGGCGATGACCAACGACAATCTCCGGCTTCTCATATTCAAACCTCGGCCACGGGGTAGAGGGATTCCACTGATAGTCACCATCCGTCAGACGATTTCCGTTCTCGTCAAGACAATAGATTCGGATTTCATGAAGCGGTTTGGTAAAGAGATCCTGACGCATGCGGCGAACCATGTCATAAAGACGGTCACCACACTCCGCACCGATCTCACAGTTACGCTCACGCAGTATTTCATTGATCAAGTTCGCCTTGTTGGAGGTCAGGTTCAGATCGGGATTCATCTTTTCAATACGGTCCAAACCAACGCGGCTACGTACAACGTGTAAATCATTCAGAGCCCCGGCCAGGTCACCAGTCTCAGCCTTCGCTTCGGCACTAATGAGATACACCTCTGCCAGACGGATGTAGGGAACGCCGATGAGATCGTCGTCGTAGCGGCTTCCGCCGTAGTAATCAAGCAACCACTTGAACTTACAGTAACCTGAAGCCACATCATCCTTGTTCGTAACATTACTATTCTTTTCCAAGAATCCTCCTACCCAGGAGTCCATGTAGTTCATACCAGCATAATCGAATCCGGCAGGAACTGATTGCCGTGGAACCACAATTGTCTCATAAAGACGTGGGTCGCGATTCTTGAAGATGTCAATGCCCTGAGGATTCTTACCAGAACCATAGATATCCGTGTAGGGGAAATTTGTACCATCCGACATGCCGAAACACTCCATCAGTTCATTGGTAGGAACGGCACCACCTTGGCGAAGGCAGTCAAGGGCGAATCCTCGCCAGCCCCAGCCCCAGCCACCGTCAGACAGGGTAAGAGTAGGATGAGCGTCGAAAAGTTTCTCATGTCGCATCTCATTGTTGCGGTAGCGATAAGCACGGCGGTAGGCCATACGGTAGCCCGCCTCGTCCTGCGTCTCTGGCTGAATCAACTGATAATAATTGCCATTTGCCTGATTGTCAGCGAAGAATTCGTTGCAATACTGCAGGCAACGGTTCCAAAGCGTGGGATCTTCCTTGCCAAACCATACATGTTCCTCATTCTCCAGACCTGTCGGTGTCTTGTCGTATCTCAGATAAGGCTGGGAGTTGTTAAACAGCGGAGAGGCTGCGAACATCCAGACTTTGGCCCGCAAGGCACGGGCCGAGGCACGCGTCAGACGACCAGACCACTGGCCAATATCTTCGTTGGGAATGTTCCAGATGTATCCAGATTCATTGATAGCACATTGAATCAACGAATCAATGAACTCAACGGTTTGCCAGGCTGTAGAACGGCCTTCAGTGAAATCCTCTCCCACTGCGTATGCCTTCTTAACAAGACACAGGCCACCGAAGTTACGGAAGGCATCGAAATAACGGCTGGCCATAATCGTATAAGCCTCACCTTTCAGACGGCTTTTCTCGGATTCAGACATGTCGGGTACACGATCAACATTCTCAATCAGTTGCCAGCATTTGCGTACGGTCTCATAGATGGATACACGTCCGCCAGCATCGCTGTCAAGACCACTTTTCGTCGAATAAGAGAATTTTCCTTGGAAGTTACCATCTTCCGTGTCCTGAGCATCCTCAGTCAATCCTCCGGGATAATAACTCTGTATGGGACCACCCCATCCGACATAGCAATGATAGGAGTCGGAAAGCACGTCGATGGGCGCACCGTTCATCATATTTCCAGAGGTGTAAGTACAATAGAGTTGTCCATACGCACTCCACAGGAAATTGCGAGCATATTCGGCCTTAGAGAATACGGTGTCGATATTCACATCTACACCAGGAGCCTTCTCCAAGAAAGCATTACCCACATTGATATCATCAACACAAGCCGTTAGGATGCCGGTTGACATCACCAAAGCCAAAATGTAATTAAATATCTTTTTCATAATCTGTAGTTTTCAATGTTCAATGTTCAATCATCAGAAGTTCACTTGTAGGCCGAAGTTATACACACGTGTCATAGGATAACGTACACCAAAGTCAAGTCCTGAGCCAGGAGCCTCGGGGTCGTTGCCCTTAAAGTCTGCAAATGTAAGCAGGTTCTGGCCTGAGGCATAGATTCTCATGTAGTTGAGTAATGGCAAGAACTTTGGCTTGTTAAAGGTATAACCAATCTCCACATTCTTCAGACGCACATATTTAGAATCAATCACCCACGCCCGTGAATCACGGTTGTTATGAACACGGTTGGTGAACGAAATACGTGGCAAGATAGCATTGGGATTATCCTCCGTCCATGAGTTATCGGCCACCCACTGTGCCAGTGCTGACGTATTGGTAGAACCGAACTGATCGCGGAAATATCCATTCAGTGCACGACTGGTATGGTCGGCTCCTACCCAAAGCATCGAGAAGTCGAGCCCCTTCCAGTTCAAGTTGGCATTGACAGACCAAGTAATCTCTGGGTTATCAGTATAGCCAAGAGGCTTCTGGTCGTTTTGGTCAATAACATTATCACCGTTCAAATCGACATAGACAGCATCACCATATCGCAGTTCGATCTTCTGATCAGGCATATCTACGCCATAAACCTCCCTATAATGGTTCTTAGTGTTCTCATTATAGAACTCAAACAATTCGTAGCCAAAGCGCTGTCCTACCGGCAGTCCGGTACGGCTCAGGTAGTCATACATAGGTGGCACCTCGAGCATTTCGATCACCTTGTTTCTTGCAAAGGCGATGCTAGGACTGATGCTGTACCGGAGATCACCGATTTTGTCAGCCCATCTTAAGGTCAGTTCATAACCGTGATTCTTCACACGGCCTGCGTTGACATAACTCGAACGAAGACTGGTAACAGCAGGCAACATCGAACTATTTGACACTAGAATGTCCTTACGGTCTTCCCAGAACAGGTCGAGGTTCACCGTCAGTCGGTCATTGATGAAAGCAGCATCGACACCGACATTTATCTTCGAAGCAGTCTCCCAGGTAACATCGGGGTTACCGGCTGTCAATTCCTTCACTGCCTGTAACCATCCACCACTCGTGCCGAAGTTAGCACCTCGGTTCTGCGGGTTAACCGTCGTAGAGCCCTGATAGAACTGCCAGGCACCCGGAAGATAAAGGAAACGGGCACCATTGGTGTTGTCGTTACCGACTTTACCCCACGAACCACGCAGTTTCAGGTAGCCAATCACTTTCCTGATTGGTTCCCAGAACTTTTCGTTCGACGGTATCCAACCCACGGAGAATGATGGGAATGTACCATAGCGCTTGCCCTCGGCAAAATTCTCCGAACCGTTGTAACCGACGTTGAAATCAATCATATAACGCGTGTCATAATCATAGGTGACACGGCCCACGAGTCCGACATAGCCTTTTGGAATCGATTGATACAGGCTATTGTCAGAATCCCAGGGATAATAGGTCTTGCTCTGATTATAAAGAATCAGTGCGCCTACATTGTGACTACCAAACTTACGGGCGTAATTGAAACTTGCCTCAGCATACCAGTTGCGGTTGCCCCATTTGGCCTCGCTGTAGGGAATCGGCCACGTAATATTTTCCTTGCGGAGCACCTCCTCTCCATCGACGATGGTTGCCACATAGGTAACGCCTGTACCATATCCGTTTTGGCGGTTCTTGCGGGCTGTATAGTCGGTGTTGTAGGATCCCTTGATCTTGAAGTCCAAGCCTGGCGTAATAAAACTCATGTCGAGTTTGTACTGAAGGTCAAGATTCAACACGTTGGTGCTCTCATTCTGATAACCCAAATCATAATAATTTGAAAGGGCATCACGGTCGTAGGGACCCACGATGGTAGCATCGGCAACAATATGACGACCTTGATCGTCAACTCCGATACCGGCGTAAGGTGTTGCTCCTTGCAGATAGCGGAAGAGGAATCCCTCGCCGCCACCCATCGTAGTGCGGTTCTGAACTCGTCCGCCCAATGTCAGTGCAAGTTGACTGTATTTGGAAACATTGATATCCAGATTGGCACGGTAGTTAAAACGATTATACTTAAAGGTCTCGTCGTCATTGCTAGAAAAAGTCTTGAAGAGTGAGTTTTGATTCAGGAAACCTGCAGAAACAAAATACCTCACCTTCTCTGTACCGCCGTTCACATTCACGTTTACCTGCTCCTGCCATGCAGCATCATTCATGATGTAGTTAATCCAATCGGTATTGGGGAATGTGACAGGCATGTCGCCTGTGCGGAAATGTTCCATGACGTTCGGTTTGAACCGGAGGTTAAGGTCTCCGTAACCGCCCTCTTCGACGGACTTCGTGTAGGGACTGTAATCAGCAATATTGGCTGTTCCGGGCCACTGGTTCATGGGCAGGGCATCGGTAATCTGCGAGTAGTTGTACATCTTGCCATAGGTATAAGAGTCGGCAAAATCCACGAATTTGGCAATCTGCTGTACGGCTGCACTCGCCGAAACGGTCACTGACGCTTTTCCCGGCGTACCACGCTTGGTGGTGACGAGAATGACACCATTAGCGCCTCGCACACCAAACACGGCAGTGGCGGAAGCATCTTTCAGGATAGAAATATCCTGGATTTCATTGGGATCGAGTTGTCCGAACGGACGTTCCACACCATCAACGAGAACAAGAGGTTCGGCACTGTTCAGCGAGCCTATACCACGAACACGAATCACAGGTTCATCGGCACCAGGCATACCCGAAGGCTGCACCACCGACATACCGGGAAGTTTTCCCTGCAAGGCGTTAGCCACACTGGCCACAGGTGCCTTTAATAGTTCATCACCTCCTACGGCAGAAACGGCACCTGTAATGGTTACCTTTTTCTGCTGGCCATAACCAATGACTACCACTTCTTCCAAGGCCTTCGTGTCGGGTTCCATCGTCACGTTAATCTGTCGGCCCTGTACTTTCCGTTGTTGGGTAAGATAACCCACATACGAGAATTCGAGCGTGGCTCCCTGCTGTACTGACGGAATACGGTAGTGACCATCAAAATCGGTAATGGCGCCGGAACCGGAACCTACAATAATCACCGAAACTCCGATAAGGGGCTCTCCCGTCTCGTCGAGCACCACTCCTTCAACCGTCAGATTCTGGGCTAATGCCACATTAGGCATCAGGCATAACAATGCCAGAATACCTAATAGATAAATTTTACTTTTCTTCATCTGATCATTTATATAATTTGGTTTGTTTTTTATTGCCGATGCAAAATTAATCTCTTTCACGCATTCTTGACAATTACGACGTATTCTCTTTCTTCCCGATTGTATCAGCGATACATCTGGGATAGGAACGGATACATACAGGAAGGGGAATAGTTAAAAAAACTATCTTTTCACGAAATAAAAAGACGGAATATCACAAGTTGTCAGTTTTTTCATTACCTTTGTGAGGCAATCTCTACACGATATGAGAATAAGTCTTAAAAATATGGCGGTCGGGATGGTGATGCTGAGCACGCTAACGACAGTGGCCGCACAGGGGACTCAGACGTTCCAGACCTTCGATGCGAAAGACGGTCTGGCGGATAATTTCGTGAGGGATATCACGCGCGACTCGTACGGGTATATATGGATATCGACCATCAACGGACTGAGCCGCTACGACGGCTACCGGTTGACGAACTACATGCCGATGCAGTTTGGCGGGCGGGGCAATGACGTGACAGCCGTAAGGGAGACGGCCGACTCGACGCTCTGGATGGTGGCGCTACGCGACCTTTACACTTACGACCGACGGAAGGGCGCGTGGCAGAAGGACGGGGCCGAACAATTGGCGCGACTGGGAATCGCAGAGACAGTAAGCCGACTGCACGTAGATGACGGCGGTGACCTCTGGGCGGCTACGGCGGCGGGACTCTACTATTACGACTACGCACAGGGTAAACTACGGCTCTTTGCCAATCACAGCAAGGCGGATATCGGGCACATAGTATCGAAAAACGGCAGGACGGTGGTCGTAACCACAGACTACAGAATCTACGAGGTGGCCCTGAAGGAGAACCGGCTCATCCTAAGGTCACAGGCACCGATAGGGCCCTTCGGCCGCGACAGCAGGGTGGCACTCGACAGCCGCATGAACCTGTGGGTGTTCAACTCCCACCAGCAGGCGGAGGCGGTGTGGATGTTCTCACTCAAGACGGGGCAGTGGCGATAGACGCAGGAAC
>Ga0265301_10004368_pt1 | contig 14311 bp, 17 predicted proteins | sample AusTroGonzalo_MG_2_FD_193488 | JGI IMG/M metagenome (GOLD analysis project Ga0265301, IMG submission 193488) | Bovine rumen microbial communities from tropical cattle in Woodstock, Queensland, Australia - Gonzalo_04 | ecosystem: Host-associated > Mammals > Digestive system > Stomach > Rumen ...
ACCGCGTTTAATACTGATAAAGCGGAACTCAATGCCGAGGAGCGCGCGCTTCTGGCAAAACTCATGTGGCTGGAACGTGTTCTTGCAGACTGCGTGCGCGATTTCTCGCCGCATCATATAACCACATATTTAACGGAGCTTGCCGCATTGTTCCACTCCTTTTATGACAAACACAAGGTTCTTGACCCTGAAAACATGAAGGAAACGTCCAAACGGCTGTATATCCTGAAAGCGGTAAAAAAAGTGCTTGCCGGAACACTGGCCCTGCTTGGAGTGAGCGCACCGGAAAAAATGTGAGTTTAGACTTGCAAGGGCAATTTATGAAATTCAATGAATCTGTTGAAGACTATTTGGAGTGCATACATATCCTTAATCAAAGCAAGGACGGCGTGCATCCCGTGGATATTGCCCGGCATATGGGCTTCTCAAGGGCAAGCGTAACAATAGCCTTAAAAAAACTGTTAAAAAGAAGCCTTGTTTCTATCAATGATGACGGACATGTCATTCTCACGGCTGCCGGGGAAGCTATAGCCATTGCTGTTTTTGAGAAACATGAGATTCTGTCTTCCTGGCTTATTTCCATGGGAGTTGACAAGGAAACAGCGCTAGAAGATGCTTGCCGAATGGAGCATGTAATGTCCGAGGCAAGCTTCAATGCAGTGAAGAATCTTATCAAGTCAGGCACTTGTCAGTCAAAAAAAAAGGAACATGAAAATAATCCGGGCGATTAGCTTTCAGTAAAACAGTGAGTATATAAACTGCTTAAAAAATAAAAAACCGCCCTTTAAAGGCGGTTTTTTTATTGCTTTTGCGCATTAGAATTGCTTATTGCGGCAGCTTTATTATATGTGCTTTACTGTCTTTTCAAGTGGCTTGCAGGCGGCATGGCCTGGCGCAGGCACGGAATCTGCGGCGGCATAGCCTATGGGCATTATAAGAACTGCCTTTTCATTTTCAGGCAGAGAGAAAGCCTTTTCAGCCTCGCTGTTAGAGAAATAGTTTACCCAGCATGTGCCCAGTCCCAGCTCTTCCGCAGCCAGCATTATATGCGTAGCCACAATGCTTACATCTTGCACACCTGAGTGTATCCCTTTTTCAAGCGGATTTTTCCATTCCTCGTTTTCGTCGTATGCGAAAATCAGCGCAGTCTTTGCGCCGTAAAGGCAAGGCGTAAGCTTCGCCAGTTTCGCAAGGTTTTCTGGGGTCTGTATTACATAAATGCGCTGAGGCTGCTGATTCTTAGCCGTAGGCGCTATGTTTCCTGTTTCAAGCAGTTTTGCCAGCTTGTCGGCTTCAACCGGCTTGTCAGAGAATTTTCTCACAGAGTATCTTTTTTTTGCTAATTCTAAAAATTCCATTTTTTCTCTCCTTGTAGTTTATTATTTAAATATTTTTGCGTATTGCTGCCTTCATTAAATTATCATATATTTTCTTATCTTCGGCAGAAAAACATACGAAGATTATTTTTTTGACTTTTTTTAATGTAAGGGCAGTTTCTTTTGCGGCATTTATGGCTGTTTCTGCTGCCAGCTTTTTCGGAAAGCCGTAAACGCCTGTGGATATGCATGAGAAAGCCACTGTTTCGCAAGCATTTTGTTCCGCCAGCATAAGCGAATTTACATAGCAGCTGCGCAGGAGGCTTTTCTCGCCATGGCTGCCTCCGTGCCATACTGGGCCGGCTGTATGTATCACATGCCTGCATGGCAGATTATATGCCGCAGTGATTTTGGCTTCGCCTGTGCGGCAGCCGCCCAGCTTGCGGCATTCTGCCAGCAAACCTGGCCCGGCAGCGGCATGTATGGCTCCATCCACGCCCCCGCCGCCCAAAAGAGAGCAGTTTGCTGCATTCACTATGGCATCTGCCTTAATTTCGGTTATATCCCCTTGAATCGCAGATAATTCTGTCATGCTGATATTTTATAAAAACATAAAGCATCAATTCCCGCCGCTTGCGAAGCTAATTAATGTCATGGTTTAATCTATTAGCGGTTTTGCTCATACTTATCAAAGCCTGGTTTTCACATAGCTCTGTTAAAAAATTATGGGAGCGTTTTATGATTTATGATAGATTCTTGTTCTAATGTTTTTGCCTTATTTTAGAGCGATTTTCTTCATTATGCTGTGCTATAGCTGCGAGATTTAAGGGCATTTCGGATAAATCAGATTCAATAAATTTGTATTATTTAGATATATTCTTAAATTAAAAAATTCTGTTAAAAAGGTTTTTATTTTATGGCTAAGCAGCGGATTTCCCAAATTTTTCAAACACGCCTTTTAATATGTGCTGTTCTGGCTTTCATTGCCACTGCCGCTATGTTATGGCTTCTCCAAACTAATATGTCTAAAGAGAATGCAATTTCAATGCTGCGTCTGAACATTGAAGACATAAAGCAGGATATACGGGAAGCTTCAGACCACAATATGCTTGAAATAACCCATAAGGCAGCATACAGGCTTACCCTTGCGGATAAAATAACGGAAAAGTTTTTGCGGCAGCTTTGCAAGGAATATGAGATTGCCGAAATAAATGTGATAAATTCAAAGGGAATAATAAGCCATAGCACTAATCCGAAATTCTTATCCTATGATATGGCATCTGGAAAGCAGTCTGCGGAATTTCTTGCCCTTCTTGACGGAAAAACAAAAGAAGTTGTTCAGCAGTATCAGCCGATTTCATACGATAATGCTATGTCAATGAAATATGCCGGAGTGGCTTTTTATGACGGCGGTTTTGTTCAGGTGGGATATGATGCTGAAAATTTTCAAAGGGATTTGCTAACTCGCATTGAGCCTTCCGTGAGAAACAGGCATATAGGCAATAGAGGCTCTCTGATAATAGCTGATAAAAACTGGACTATCATTTCAGAGCTGAATGATGTTTCCAAGGAAAGCCTTATAGGCAAGAATCTTGCTGCTTCCGGCCTGTGGCTTGATACTTCAAAGGTTGCGGAAAATATGGTTTTTGAAACAAAGGCATACGGCGAACAATGCTATGCTCTTTTTCAGGCAGCGGAAGGTTATCACATAATAGCTTTAATGCCAAAAGAAGAAGTGGAAAGGCAACGCAATATTTCGGTGCTTATGATAATCTCGATGGTGTTTATAATTTTCTGTGTGCTGTTCATCCTTGTATGGCTTCTTGTGAAACAAGTTGTCGTTGACAATATACACAAGTTAAACAATGCTCTTGTGAAAATAACAGGCGGCAATCTTAATGAAGAAGTGAATGTCAGGGACAATCTGGAATTTGACGAGCTTTCCACAGACATAAACTTAACAGTGGACACTCTTAAGAAATATATTTCCGATGCTGAAACAAGGATTGATGCCGAGCTTGTTTTTGCAAAAACAATACAGCATTCAGCTTTGCCTTCCGTTTTTCCGCCATACCCTGAAAGAAAAGAGTTTGAAATATGGGCTAATATGGTTACTGCTAAAGAAGTAGGCGGGGATTTCTATGATTTCTATTTCGTAAGCGAGGACAGAATTGCTTTCCTTATTGCCGATGTGTCAGGCAAGGGAATCCCAGCGGCTATGTTCATGATGACGGCAAAAACCATGCTGAAGAGTTATGCTGAAAGCGGAAAGGACATTTCTGAAGTATTTACGCAGGCTAACAGGAAGCTTTGCGAAAGCAATGAGGCCGGAATGTTTGTTACCGCATGGATGGGAGTGATTAATTTTAAAAATGGAAAACTTTCTTATGTGAACGCAGGGCATAACCCGCCATTTATAAAGCGAAAAGATGGCACATTCCGCCCGTTGAAAACCAGACCGTGCCTGGTTTTGGCTGGTCTGAAAAAGATAAAATATTCACATCATGAAGAGCAGCTGCATCCGGGAGATGAGATTTTCTTATATACGGACGGGGTTACCGAAGCAGCAAATTCTGAAGGGAAGATGTATGGCGAAGAACGGCTTGCTGAAACGCTAAACGGCATGGGGGATGTTTCTGTGGAGAAACGCTGTGCGGAGGTGCTAAAGAGCGTTGAGAATTTTGCCAGCGGCGCAGCCCAGTCAGATGACATAACTATGCTGTCTTTCAGATACTGCGGTCCTGGCGGGGAAGCGAAATTTGCCGGAGCTGGCAGTCAAGGAAGACATATTCCTGGAATTGAAGAGCCAGCATCTTCTGGATTAAATGAAAATGAAGAGGCTTGATCATTTGGCATAGCCGGAAAATAAGCCCGGTAAGGATTAGCTTTTCAAAAATACAATCTTCTGATTTAAGAGTTTTTAACCGCCGCAAGGAAGAATTTGCCGGCAAGAAAAATTCAGCCGCTCAGATATTTTTGCGGTTGCGGATAAAGCTGTGTTTAAGGGAAATGAATGCAGCGAACTCCAGCCGATTCATTCCGGCAAAGCTACGGGCAACATTTTTGCGGCAAGCTGCGGCTTACTGCTGCAAAAAAATGGCGGTAGGGCATGAAAAAGCCCCAGTTATGCGCTGGGGCTTTTCAATCACAAATGCTCTGTTTTTTAGAACAGAATTTTTGCCATTATTCCTGCACTGCAGTTCTTGTCCGTATCCACAGGATTTCTTTCTGCATGATTGTAAATGTCATAAGAAGCGTAAAGATCCAATGCGAATTTTTCGGTAAACTGGTATCCTGTTTCCATGCGGAGAGCTATGTCGGTAGATTCCGGAGTGTCCGGCACGTATCTGGCAAGGATGTCCGCTCTTACGAGAAAGCCGTTAACCTTTGTCCATAAGCCGGCAAATGCCCTTCCCCATTCATGGCTTTTTGTTATCTGGTGAAGGTTTCTTGCATACTCAAGTCCAATGAAAGGCTTTACGTCCTGATCTTTCATGAAATCATAGCGGCCATAAAAATAAAGATTCTTGTCTTTGTCCATTTCCTCAGGCTTGCTTTCTGTATAATAAAGCTCCAGGTCAAGGCTGGTATTTTCAGCCGGCTCAAAAAAGTATCCAAGGCCTATGTCCCAATATCTTACTTCGTATTTTGCGGAGTTGTCCGGGTCATTCCATGTGTTTGAGGCATCAAGGAATAGTGTCCAGCTGGGATTTATGCCATAGTATATGGTCTCATTTAGGGTCTGAGATTCTGTCTTTATTCCGTTTTCAAGCTTGTGCTTGCCAAATGTGAAAGAGGTTTTGGAAAGAACATGGCCCGGTGCTGGAGCATAGAACGGGTCAAGAACTTCTCCGGCCTGGGCAGCCATCGGGAGAGCGAGCAGTGAAAGGAGCAGCAGTTTTAAGAGTCTCATATATATCCTTCTTTTCTTGTTTGATTAAGCCATTGCTTAGGCTTTCATGTATTGTAGCACATTATTTCAATGGTTTGGATTTCTTAAGCATAAAGCCAGCAGGAAAACATAATCTGAAAGGCGGTTAATAATAACTGCCGTATCTGATTTGTCTGCTTCCCAGGCTGCTATTTCGCATAGCCGTATTTTTGTGCGCAGAAGGTGTGCCAGGGCTTCTGCCTTATTTGAGCCAGGGATAATAAATTCTTTTGGAGGAAATATTTTTTTATTTAAATCTTTTGCCTTCTTCTCTAGAATTTTTTGTTCTGAATCTGTATTCTCTGGCATTCCGGCTGTTTTTGCGGATATTTTCATTATGATTTTCTGTATAGCGCCTAGTTCTGCGCTGAAATCAGTTTCTAGGCCTGGCAAAGGCATTTGTCCTGTTTCAGCTTTTAGCATGCCGGCAATGGCATTGGCTTCGTCAAGCAATGCGTTCAGTTTTATTATCGGATGCGTTTTTGGCACTCTTCTGTTCCCTAACAGAGAAGTCATTCCATTATCCCCAGAACCTTGTCCGGGTTTAAAAAAAACATCTTTTTTTTCTTCATTGTTTTTATTGCTCATAGCCTAATTTTATCAAATAGCGGCTTAATGCCCATTATTTGTATAATTTTAATATATAGGAGTGACTTCAAAATGAAAGACAAAGTTGAAGCTGTAATCAATGAGCTTAAGCCTGCCTTGCAGGCTGATGGCGGAAACATAGAGCTGCTTTCCGTAGATGAGGCAACTGGCAAAGTTACGGTAAAGCTTGTTGGCCACTGCGGCACTTGCCCGCATGCCATGGCTACGCTGAAGAACTATATAGAAGCTAATCTTAAACTTGCCGTTCCTGAAGTGAAAGAAGTGGTGGCTGCTTAGTTTTTGCATTCTGTCTGCGGCGGACAGGCTTTAGGCCTTCCGCCGTTTGCTATGGCTTTTATAAATCTTCATAACCATTCCAGCTTTTCAGATGGCACTCTTCCCCCAGCGGAACTGGCTCGCATAGCTAAGAAAACAAATATAGAATTTTTCTCCCTTACGGATCATGACAATATGGATGGCTGGGAGGAAATGGAAAAGGCCTTGAAACAGGAGGGCATACATTATTGCTATGGCGTTGAAATCAGCTGCAGCCCCTATGAGAATTTGCATCTTTTGGGATATGGAATAAGCCCTAAAAATGAAAAATTCAGGGAAAAGCTGTGCGAGTACCGCTCTCGCAGGGCAGAACGCATAAAAGCTGTGCTAGCCTTGCTTAAAGGTCTGGGAATAGACATAAAGTTTGAAGATTTGCCAGTGCCAAAGGGAAAAACCGTTGGCAGGCCTCATGTCGCTGACATTATGAAACAGCGCGGCATAGTTTCAAGCAGAAATCAGGCATTTAAGCGTTATCTTGCTCCCGAAAAGCCGGCATATATTCCTCCGAACGGGCCGTCTGTAGAAGAGGCCTGTTCTGTGATACGGGCTGCGGGAGGCCTTCCGGTGCTTGCGCATCCCGGCTGCGTTATTTCTCATTTGGAACTTCAGAAATGGAAAGATGCCGGCCTTGCCGGCCTGGAGGCTTTTTATCCTACGCATAGCAATACATTTACTAAGGAACTTATAAATCTTGCTTCCCGTTTCGGGCTTTTCATTACCGCAGGCATAGATTATCATGGGCCTGGGACAGACAGGGATAAAATGTATGGCTTTGAATATAAGGAAAATTATTTTTCCGAAATAAGCAGGCTGTTCTTATGAGAATAATAGCTCATCGCGGCGCATCTGCCTATGCGCCAGAAAATACTTTAGAGGCTTTTCGTCTTGCTATTGCCATGGGCTCTAAGGATTTTGAATTTGACATACATCGCACAAAAGACGGCGTTCTTGTTGTCAATCATAATTACTATGTGATAGACAGTTTAGAGAAAAAGCGGCATATAGCAAAGCTTTATTTTGCGGATCTCAGAAAAATAGATGTGGCGCATTATTTCATAGGCGCTGATTTCCATTGCGTTCCTTCAGTAGATGAAGTTTTGGAAGAGATTGGCGGCAAGGCAGAGTTGCTGAACTTTGAAATAAAGAATGACGGGAATATTTATCCTGGCATTGAGGAACAGCTGCTGAAAGCAATACGCAGCCATGGCTTATTTAAGAAAGCTCTTATTTCCAGTTTTGATTACGGCACTCTTGCCAGAATGCGTTCCGCATCTCCTGATATTGCGATAGGCCTGCTTGTAAGGCCATTGGGCTCCCTAATGGTAGCTCATTCTTTAAAAAAAGCGGAAGCCCTAAAGGCGGAAAATCTTCATATTTCATATAAGAATGCCAGCTCAAAGAATATTTCCATGATAAGGGAAGCCGGCTTGCGCTGTTTTGTATATACGGTAAATGACAGGAAAACTGCCGAACGCATTAAGTCTGCTGGAGCTGACGGCATTTTTTCAAATTTCCCGGACATAATGGGCAATTGGGAGCTTAAGCCTTAGATCATGCGCAAAGCAAGCCTGGGGGATCTTTCCAGAGAGGATTTAGAAAGAGTGTTGCGCATAATGGGCGCAAAGACTTCCGCTGCCCCGTCAATATTTCTTAAATACTATAAAGGCCGGGAGGGGGAACTTAATTCCCTGTCTGTCAGGCTTTGGGAAAAAATAATAGCAAAATATCCTCCAGCGCCAAAGCCTTCTGTTGAAAAGAGAGTTTCCGCTAAAGACGGCACAGTTAAATTTCTTCTGCGTTTTGAAGACGGCGCTCCGGCTGAGTGCGTGCTGTTGCATGGCAAAGACGGTAGGACAACCGCATGCGTGTCTTCGCAGTCCGGCTGCGCCTGCGGCTGTAAATTCTGCGCAACTGGCCGTTTGGGTTTTCGCCGAAATCTTTTCCCTTCGGAAATAATAGCCCAATTCCAGACAGTTCTAGCGGAGGCAGGGCATATAGACAGCATTGTCTTTATGGGCATGGGCGAGCCTTTTATGAACTGGGACAATGTGAAAAGAGCCATACTGATTCTTTCAGATCCTAAGGCTTTTGCTTTTTCTCAAGGCAAAATCACAGTGTCTACGGTGGGTATAATGCCCATAATAGAAGAACTTATTTCTTCTGACTTAAAAATAAAACTGGCTGTTTCCATAATAACATCATCTGATGAAAAAAGGGAAAAAATAGCCCCTATGCAGAAAGAATACCCGATTAGCCGGGTTATTTCGCTTGTCCGCCGCTATATTGCGGCAAAAAAAACACAGATTCTTGCGGAATATATTTTGTTTGAAGGGGAAAATGATTCCCTTGAGGATGCTGACAGCCTGATAGGGCTGCTGAATGGCGTGGAATGCCGGATAAATCTCATTCCTGTGAACAGGGGAAAACCGGAAGATGGCGTAGACCGTATAGCGCAGGCTAAGGCTTTTCAGCAGCGGCTTATGGATGCGGGATTCAGAACTTATCTGCGCCTTGAAAAAGGTGCCGATATATCTGCCGCGTGCGGCCAGCTTTCCGCTGGGAATTAGATTCTATTATTGTAGTTTTTGGCTGTTCATGCCAATATCATTTATAGGTATGGAGCGGTAATGTTATTTTCTCCATTTTTCTTCTAATGTAAAACAAGAATTTTAGATCGGTTTCTTAAATGCGACAATACGGTGTCGCAATGTTCTGTTATACTTTTGCTAAAAGGAGAAAAAAATGAACAGAACATATAATTTCCATCAATTGTTAAAAATTACAGCAGTATTTTTCTTCATATATTCTTTTTTTGTTTTTCCGGCAGCTGCGGCATCGCTGCGGCGCTTGCCGGGGGCTGAGCGATTTACATATTTAGATGCTCTCTCTTTTGACAAGAGGCAGACAGCAAGAATTGCTTCTGATTATTTATCTGAAGACGGGGCTTTTGGCATTGTTGAAATAGATGGCTGGGCTGAAGGCCATAATGATAATTCTTTGAATGGCATAATCAGCATATGGCTTTCCATGGGGCCTAGAGAAAAAAAGAGCAGGCTTAATCTGGAAAATCCATTGCCCGGCTGGAATGTTATGATTGCTCTTAAGCCAGGTCAAAGCCCTGAACAGACCGCAAAGGCTATTGCGTTATATATAAATTCTGATTTGGAGCGCCCATATTATGCCGAAGCATATTGTCATAAGGTTTTTATTTATTACCGCTCTTTCATTCAGGCAAGAAACATAAAGAAAAGCATAAGCCGTTCAAAATATTTTATGAATAAGAAATTTCCTGCGGTTCTTGCTGTGAGTTTTCCGCGAGGCATGAAAACTGGAAAAACAGCAGCGAAGAAAATGTCTGCGGATTTTATAACAGTGCATAGGAATATGAATGTGAATAAATTTATGTCTGTTAGGAAGAATTATTAGTTTTTCAATATGATCCGCTATTCCGTGTAATAGCTGGATATATATTTAATAAAATTATATTATATGGCTAATAAGGATCTTGAAACAGCGCGCCTGATGATAGATGAAGCAGACAGACAGATTGTGGCTCTGCTTGTTCGCAGGTTTTCCATTGCTAAAAGCATGGCGGAACGAAAAATGAAGCCGGAAATATATGATGCGGCAAGGGAAGCTGAGGTTCTGAAAAAAGCCAAAGCGGCTGCAGGCCAGGAGTATTCTTTAAATGTGGCGGCCGTCTATGGCGAAATTATAAAGCAGTCAAAAAAGGTTCAGGAATGAAAATACACTTCGGAAGAATGGCGGATGGCGGCACAAAAGCCGCAGTGAAAAATCTTATCAGCAAATCTTTTCCGGGCGCCAAAATGGAATTTAAGGACAGCAGCATTGCTGTTACTGAATGCCGGCCCGAAACAGCTGCTGATTTTGTTCCGGCAGCGGAAGCCCTAGCCGGAGTTGCATGGGTTGAGATGGAATTAAAAGAAGAGTGTCCTCTTGCTGTTTCAGCTAAGAAGAAATCTCATTTCTTTGATTTTTCAAAAGGTCCTGTTTTTATTGCCGGGCCATGTTCTGTTGACGATGAAGAAAGATATATAGCAGACGCAAAGGCTTTGAAAGAAGCCGGTGTGCACGCTTTGCGCGCTGCTCTGTTTAAGCCCCGTTCATCGCCGTATGCCTTTCAGGGCATAGGTTTTGCAGGCTCTCAAATAATTATTAATGCCAGAAAAATTACAGGCCTGCCATTGGTTACAGAAGTTACTGATCCCAGGCAGATTGAGAAGCTTACAGAAATAACAGATGTTCTTCAGGTAGGGGCAAGAAATATGCGCTCTTATGAGCTGCTTAAAGAGGCTGGCCGCTCTAAGATGCCGGTATTGCTGAAAAGAACAGCCCGCGCTACTTTGCGGGAATGGTTCCTTTCCGCCGAATATCTTCTTAAATATGGCTGCCAGGAGCTTATTCTTTGCGAACGCGGCGACGGAATAGGATATGAGTTCCCTGTGAATCTGGATATGATGCGCACAGCAATGAAAGAGACAGGCTTGCCAATATTTGCAGATCCATGCCATTCTGCAGAAAGCGCGGCTGCTGCCACAGATGCCGCAGTGAATGCTCTTGCCGTTGGCGCAAACGGACTGCTCGTTGAGGCTGAATTAAATCCTCATCAGGCTAAGACTGATGGCAGGCATACTATGACCGTGCAGTCTCTTGCGGCTATCATAAAGAAAAGCAATTCCTGATTTTATGTCCGCATTTCGCTTTGCGCTATTGGGAAATCCTGTATCTAAGTCAAAGTCTCCGTTTATTTTCAGCCTTTTTTCAAAATTAACTGGAATGCAGCTGGAGTATGGGCTTTTTTCTTGCGATGAGCGTAATCTTTTTTCAGTTATAAAAAAACTTTATTTGGAGGGCTATAGAGGTTTTAATGTTACCTTGCCCCATAAGACAGCTGTTTTTTCCTTAATTCAGGATAAGCTGCCTGAGGCTTCCTGCGGCGCATTGAATTGCGTGCGATTCATAAGAAATGATGACGGCATGATTTGCGCAGGCTCTTTATCCTCTTTGCCTCCAGAAATTGCGCAAGGCTCAAACACGGATGCTGCCGCATTTCTATGGGCTTTAAAGGAAAAAATTGCCGGCTCAGGCAAATCTTGTTCGGCAAAAGCTGTGCCATGGCACGAAGATTCTTTTTCTGATGAGGAAAAGAATTTTCTTTCTGGAAAAAGCGCATTGATTTTTGGCACCGGCGGGGCTGCGCGGGCCTCTGCCTGGGCTTTTGGCAAAACAGGCTTTGGAAAGGTTTTCTTTTGCGGGCGCAGCATAAAAAAGGCTGAGAACCTGGCCGATTTTTTTCGGAACATATTTCCTAAGACTGTTTTTTCATCATGCGAATTTCCCGCAGATGGCATTTTTTCAATTTTTTCGGAAAGTGCCTGCGATAAATGCTTTTCTGCTTCTGATGTGATAGTGAATGCAACTCCGCTTGGCATGTATGGCGATGACAATGCTCCGCAAAATTTTGCATGCGCAGGTAAACAAAATAATTTCAAGCTTGTTGCGGACTGGCCCTACCGCAGTGGCGGCACCTCTTTTGCAAAAGCAGCTGAGGAATGCGGAGCTTTTATTATTTCCGGACAGGAGCTGCTTATGCGGCAGGCAGTCCTTAGCTTGCGTTTTTGGACTGGCATGCCTGAAGACATTGTTTCTTTTGCGCGGAGGGCTATTGAAATGGCCAGGCAGGAAGGGGGATTTTTCTGATGCTGAAATATCTTACTGCCGGGGAATCTCATGGCAAACTCATAACAGGCATATTGGATGGCTTTCCTGCAGGAGTGAGTATTCCTAAAGAATTTATATGCGGACAGCTTAGGCGCAGAAGGCTTGCTCTTGGCCGGAGCCCTCGCCAGAAATCTGAAAGCGATGACATTATTATAACTGGCGGCTGGCACAATGGCTGCACTACAGGCGCGCCCATAGGAGTGCTGCTTCGCAATGCTGTGCGGAATAAGCCGCAGCCATCTGGCGTGCTAAGGACATGCCATGCTGATTATGGCGGAATGGTTAAATACGGCCTGGAAGATGCCGTGCTTGTGCGGGAACGCGCTAGTGCAAGGGAAACAGCTGCCCGCATGGCATTGTTTTCTTTTCCGGTTTTTTTGTGCAATGAACTGGGGATTAATTTTTCTTCTTGTGTCTATTCGCTGGGGGGCCGGGAGGTTTCTTCTCCGGAGGAGGCAGAAAAAATCATTGCCGCTGCGCAGGCTGCCGGTGATACCGCCGGGGGAAGCTTCCGGCTGGAAATATCCGGGGTTCCGGCTGGCCTGGGCTCTTATGCCCAGGGAAGCCGCCGCATGTTCTCCGCGCTTGCCGCGGAGCTGGCCGCCATTCCTGCCGTGAAATCCGTTAGCTGCGGAGTGCCGGATCTGGCGGCCATGCCAGGCACCGCCATGGCTGCGGAGCCTGGCTCATGCGGCGGCATTGACGGAGGAATAAGCTCTGGGGACAACATTCTGCTGCATTGCTCCGTAAAGCCCGTGCCGGGGACTAAAACCGCCGTGCCCGCTCGGGATTTAAATGCCGGACAGATAGTTTCTTCATCTTCTTCCACATCAGACATAACAGCAGTTTATGCAGCTGCCGTAATAGCCGAAGGCGCAGCCGCATTCGTGATAGCGGATTTAATTTTGGAAAAATTTGGCGGAGACTCTTTTGCGGAGCTGTCCGGGAGGCTGGCCCAATGGCGGAAAGAGATTCGCTGAAAGCTTTTCATTCAGCCCCTGCTCATGCCATAAGCGGAGTAAAAAATATCCCTGATAAAATCTTTTTATGCGGCTTTATGGGGGCAGGCAAAAGCACTGTTGGCCGTATTCTTGCCGGCCTGCTCGGGTATGCTTTTGCGGATACTGATGCTGAAATAGAGCTGGAAGCCGGCATGAAAATATCGGAGCTGGTTGAGGCAGAAGGTTTTGCCTGTTTTCGGCTACTGGAGCGCAGGCTTTTCCGCAGGCTTGCGGCGGAACGCAGTTTTTCCGGCTTTTCCGGCATAGTTATCTCATGCGGCGGCGGCATTTATCCGGTGGCGCAGTTGCGCTCTTCTTTTAAAAAGGGCATAAGCATTTTTATTGACGTGCCGGAAGATATTCTTTTTAGCCGCCTGAGGCTTTCCGCTGAACAGCTTAGCCGCCCTAAGCTGTGCATTCCGAATAAATTTGGAATGCTGCCTCAATGTTCTGATTCTTCCAGCAGCCTAAAGAAAAAAATAAGCAGTCTGCTTGCCCGCCGCAGGCAATATTATATGCGCTGCACTGCCGTTTTTAAGGCTGGGGACAGCTCAGCTGTTAAGATTGCGGAAGGTCTTGCTTCCTTATTATCCGATGCCTCAAGGTTTATGGCAAAATTAGGAGATGAAAATGGGACAGATTAATGAATTTTCAATTCCTTTTCGTGCTGCATTTCCTAGCGTAATGAAAGGCGTATGCGGTCAGGGCATGGAAAATCCTCTTGGAGATAATTCATTGCTTGCCATGGCTGGCAAAGTCTGTTTTATTACTGAGAAAAATCCCCCTGCGTCATTTGAATCAATAATAGACCGCCTTTTTCCTATTCCTAAAGAGAAGCTGTATTATCGTCTTCCTGTTTCCGAAAAGGCAAAGAGCCTTGCGGAAACGGAAAAACTATGCTCTTTCCTGTATGATCACGGTTTCTCAAGAAATTCAATTATAGCTGCTTGCGGCGGCGGCGCAGTGACAGATGCCGCAGGATTTGCCGCATCCATATATATGCGCGGCATACGCTGGATAAGCGTGCCTACTACTTTCCTGGGGCAGATTGATGCCGGAATAGGGGGGAAGACAGCCGTTAACCTTGCTTCCAGTAAAAACATAATAGGCTCTTTCTGGCAGCCATCGGCTTTAGTGCTGGAAGCAGATTTTCTTGCCAGCCTTCCTAAGGAAACTTTGAGAAGCGGTGCTGGCGAATTGGTTAAATACGCTCTGCTTATGCAGCCAGCGGAAAGCAGGACGATACAGGATGCCTTGCCGGGCGTTCTTTCGGGAGATCTTGCAAAGCTTATGCTGTGTGTGTCTGTTTGCGCTAATATGAAAATGCGCCTTATCTCAAAAGATGAGAGGGATCAGTATGCGCTGCGCGAAAAGCTTAATTTGGGCCATACGGCAGG
>Ga0265301_10004369_pt1 | contig 14309 bp, 10 predicted proteins | sample AusTroGonzalo_MG_2_FD_193488 | JGI IMG/M metagenome (GOLD analysis project Ga0265301, IMG submission 193488) | Bovine rumen microbial communities from tropical cattle in Woodstock, Queensland, Australia - Gonzalo_04 | ecosystem: Host-associated > Mammals > Digestive system > Stomach > Rumen ...
GACTTCACCGGAAGCGTCATTGATTACGGGGCTTGGCCTGACCAGCACAGACGCGAATTCTCGCTTGCCGATGCCAACCCGACCATCCAAAGCGAGTTCCCGCGAGCAGGGCTTGAGGGTGGTTTGTACGCCGCCTTGACCGCCCTGACGGACGATCTGCTCGGTCGCGAGTGGGAACGCGAGGACGGAGCCATGATGAAGGTCGAACGTGCCATGATTGACGCCAATTGGGGGCAAAGTACGGATTTGGTCTATCAGTTCTGCCGTGAATCCAAGTTCGCCGGAATCGTGCTGCCGAGCCACGGCAGATATGTCGGTGCGAGTTCAAAGCCGATGACGGAATACCGCAAGCAACCAGGCGACAAGCTCGGATTCAATTGGATGATGCCATCTGTAATCAAGAAGCGGGCTGTCCGGCATGTCATATTCGATTCCAACTTTTGGAAGAGTTTCGTTCACGCTCGCCTTGCTGTCCCCACGGGTGATAAAGGCTCCCTCACGCTCTACGGACGCATCCCCGGCATCCATCAGCTCCTCGCCGAGCATCTGACAGCGGAATATCGCGTGAAAACGCAGGGACGCGGCCGCACAGTGGACGAATGGAAGCTGAAGCCGGAACACCACGACAACCACTGGCTGGACTGCCTCGCCGGATGCGCAGTGTGCGGGTCTATGCTCGGATGCAACCTGCCGGAGTTCGGAGCGGTCGCGCAGAAGAAAGGCCGCATAAAGCTGTCCGAACGCACTGGGACGCATATCACCACGGCGGAGCCTCGGCGCAAGCTCAAACTATCTGACATAAGGAAGGCATAATGGAAGATTCGACTCTTACGCAGCTATGCTGTTTTTTATCGGGAGTTATGCGAAGAATTAATGCTGAATCGCTGGATAAAGATGCGGACATGCGCTTTAAGTACATGTCGCCGGAGCAACGCGCCGAATCCGGGTGCGCTGCAGACCAGACACCGTTATCCCGGCACGGAGAAATGGAGAACCTATGCATAACGAAGAAACTATCACCCTCGATCAGCTCACCCGCTTCGCGGTCGCAGTCGTGAAGAGGAGTATCGACGAACAGAAAAAGGCGAAAGGAAAGAAAAATGCAGAGCGTGATCAGACAGAGGATTGAGGCCGTCAAGCATAAAAGCATGACCGAGCTCAAGGAACAGTTCCGCGACCTTTTCGGCTTCGACAGCGGGGACACCAATTACAACAATCTGCGCTCGCGGATTGTTTGCCGCCTGCAGGAATTGTACTATGGCGGTCTCTGCGAAGCCGACATCGTCTTTCTGAATGCCGTCGCCGACAAGGACCCGCTTGCCAACCTCAAACGGCCCAGACGCTCACCCACGGTCACCGGAACGAAGCTGTTCCGCGTATGGAAGGGGAAGGAGTATGAGGTCACCGTGATGTCGCACGGAAAGTATCAGCTCAACGGGAAAAAATACAAATCTCTGTCGGCGGTCGCGCGAGCTATCACCGGCACACAGTGGAACGGCAAAAAATTCTTCGGAGTGAAAAACTGATGGAAGAGACAAGATGTGCAATCTACTGCCGCAAGTCGGTGGAGAAGGGACTCGACATGGAGTTCAACACGCTCGACGCTCAGCGAGATGCGGGAGAAGCCTATGTCGCCAGTCAGAAGGCGAACGGCTGGGTGTGCCTGCCGGAGCATTACGATGACGGCGGCTTCGGCGGCGGTACGCTGAACAGACCCGGCCTGCAGAGGCTGTTGAAAGACTGCGAAGACGGGAAGATCGACGTCATCGTGGTGTACAAGATCGACCGCCTGTCGCGTTCGCTGTTCGACTTCGCCGAACTCAGTAAACTGTTCGAGAAATGGAACGTGGCCTTCGTCTCCGTCACACAGGAAATCAACACGCAGACATCGGCAGGACGCATGATGCTGAACATCCTCATGACGTTCGCTCAGTTCGAGCGTGAAATGATCGCCACGCGCATCAAGGACAAAATGTCGGCCACGAGGAAGAAGGGGAAATGGGTTGGCGGTCAAGTTCCCTACGGATACAACGTCGTGGACAAAAAACTGGTCGTGGATCAGGAAAAGGTTCCGGTTGTGCGGAGAATATTCGACCGATACCTCGAAATCCAATCGCCGAAGGAGATCGCCCGTGAGCTCAACGCGGACGGAATCAAGACCGTCAGAAATAAGGATTGGGACAGGCAGCGCGTGTACAACATCCTGACCAACCACACATACGTTGGAGAAGTGTTCTACGAGGGGCAGGTCTATCCCGGCGAGCACGAGGCGATCATCGAACGCACGACGTGGGACACTACGCAGAAATTCCTTCAGGCCAACCCGCACGAAAAGACGCTGCCCTACCACGTCAAAGATGCGCTCCAGGGGCTCATTCGATGTGGGCACTGCAATAGCGCGATGATGCCGACAAGCTCAAGACGCTGGGGGCGCGTGTACCGATACTACACCTGCCTCCACGACAAGGAGGCTCTCGCTTCCACATGCCCGATCAAGGCTGTCCCCGCAGGGGAAATCGAAGGGTTCGTGCTCAATCGCATGACGCCCATCCTGAAAGCTCCGGAGGTAGTCGCCGAAGTCGGGAAGCAGACCGGACTGAAGCCGAAGCAAGTTGCCGACATCTTCGAAAACGACTTCCTGTCCATGCTTACGCCCATCGAGAAGAAAAGGCTGGTGCAGATTCTCGTCGAGCATGTGACGGTCAACGAGGACACCATCAACATCGAATTCCGAACCGAAAACATAAAATCTATTCAGGAGGCTTACTGTGAACAGAATCCTTGAAAACGGACATCTTGAGGTCACCATCCCGTACAAATTCCGTACACACTCGTACAGACGCAGAATTGTAGTGCCGGGGAACGCTTCCCCGGCAGAGGACCCGCTCGTGACGTCCATTGCACGGGCATTCCGCTGGCAACAGTACATCGATCAGGGCAAGTGCAAAAATATTGCGGAGCTGGCCAAGGCCGTTGGTCAGGATCGGTCGCTCGTCGCCAGGACGCTACGGCTGATGTTCCTGTCGCCGAAGGTCATCCACAAGATTGTGATCGGGGACATCGGGAATCTGAGCTTAGCTAAGCTCAGACAGTCTGTGCCGGAAGTATGGGAGGATCAGGAAAAGATGCTGATGGGGTGAGGAAATATTATTCCTGTATTGATAAATGCTATTTACAATACTTTTCCTTAAAACGGCTACAGTATTTATTTATCCCATTATTTCTGATGACCTCATGGGGAATCCCCATAATACTTACATTTGTATTGATGCAACCTTTTTTTATCAAATACTTTTGAACTTTTTCACAATACATTTCAAATCTACAGTCGAAAGTGTAAGCCAGCAGGCTATTACCCCAAGGGTCCCTTATTCGTGAACATATTCCCGGCTCCATGTTCTCGAAAGCTTCTATAAACAACAATGTCTTATTTCTAGTTAGATTTGAGTTTAGAATAGCAAATAGCCAGTTGTCTTTTGAACGGATTCTGAACATAGCATCGGGATATTTGATTAAGAGATAAGAAAAAATGTTGATTGCACCTTTCCAAATCAAATAATCTATCAAAGAAACCCCAATATCTAAACCCAGCAAGCTTCTATTGATCTCGAACGAAGAAACAGAATCTATTTCAATCGATTTTTCAATCCGTTCATTCCATGATTTGATAATCTGTAATGCTCTTTCTGGAATCATTGAAAGCATTTGCTTTGCAAACGCCACCTGCTCTGGCACTCCAATGTCATATTTTTTAACGATATAAAACATGTAGTTTCGGTCAAATGTCATTCCTTCACGTAACCTTTTGATGCAGCTTTTGCCTCCTCCAATCGAATATTCAACGAGTGTATTAAAGAAAACCGCTCTTATCTCCGCGGGAATCCTGCAATCAAGAATAACTTGCGCGAATCTACGAACAATTTTCTCTTTGAATCCGGCTGCTCCCATCTGGATTGCAAACAGCTGACAATCATTGCACTGATTTAGAAAGTCAGCATTTAACAATCTATCAAACAAAAGCATATACCGCATTATTTCAGGACAGTCTTTCCCATACTTGTCAAATAGTTTGCAGAATTCATGGAATGATTCATTGTTTGCGATAACAGAATCAAATTCCTTCACAGCCAGTTTAAGTTCTTCGCAATTCATTGTTGATATTTCCTTATAAAGGACATTGCATATTTGCGAACAACATTCTCTTCAACATCTTTTTCGCTAAGTGCAAGCATGTTACATATTATTTCCTTGCACCCGAGTTGAATTAAGTGGTTCTGAAGCCTTTCATATTGCATTCTCGAATGGCTTGCATACCAAAACAAACTGCTTCCCCACGGGTCACGAATACGAGCAACTATGCCCGGATATTTTTGTTCGAATGCATCAACAAATATGATTGTTTTGTCTTCGTCAAATTTGGAATTAACAATTGCAAAGAGCCAGTTCTCCACTGATCTGACCTTGAATGCCGCTTTCGGGTATTCCGAAAAAATGTAGAAGAAAATACGAACGGCCCCTTTGCGGATTAAACATTCCATCAGAGGTGTTCCAATGTCCATTCTCAATAACTCACGATTGATTTCAAACATTGGAATTGAATCCAGCCTTATTGACTTTTCTAATTGCTCACGACCGGGCTTGAGTGTTGTTTTAACAGACCGTTCCAAGTCTAAAGAAGATACTTGCTTTACAAAAGACAAATCTTCCGGCTGTCCAAAACCGTATTTCCTTATTGCTTCAAAGACGTATTCATTTCCCCACAGTCCAAACGCGATAGCCTGTGCGCGGCTACAGTGAGATGCTATATTCCTAATTGAGTTCCAAAACACGGCTCTTATCGCTACTGGTATTCTCCGATCAAGAACAACCTGGGCAGCTGCACGAGCACGTTCTTCATCTTTGTCATCCCGCATGCTTTTTATAATTGCGTAGAGCTGAGACCTGTCACATTGGTTAATGAATTCAGGGTTTAGCATGCATTCTCGTGTGTGCATATGCTTGAATATTTCGGGGCAATCTTTCCCATATTTATCAAACAGCTTGACAAATTCTGAAAAGGGCGCATCCTCGAAGAAAAGGGAATCGAATTCCTCTGCGGCCAGTATTGTGTTATTGTTCATTTGGGGTACCCACTCAACACGTCTTATACTGGACCGTATTTTTCGACGAATTCCCTCTTGTAGCAATCAGCGTTGTTTTCATCCAACATCTTTACACTTAATCCAAATGCATTTTTAGCCTCTACACAACAACCGAAATCCATTAACACTTTTCTAATATCTTTGTCGTAAGCTGGTGTGTACCAAAGCAGAGTGTTATTCCACGGATCTCGAATTCGTGCAATAATTCCTGGTTCATTTTTTTCAAATTCAGCAAGTAAGTGTAAAGCTGTGCTTTCAAAGATGCGCCTTTCCTGCATGTTGTTCAGAATATAAAACATCCAATTCTCTTTTGATCGTACTGAATAAAACTTCTGAGGATATTTGCTCAACAAATATGAAAAGATATGGGGTGCGTTTCTCATTAACAAATATTCAATCAGAGTTTTCCTGATTTCTATTCCAAGCAATTGTCGATTCAATTCAAAAGATGATATCGAATCAGAATTTATTGCCTCATTCAATTTATCTCTATTTGGTCGGTTGATTATCGATCCCGTTCTACTGAAATCCAAAGGGGATATTTCCTCTAGAAAAAACTTTTCAGCTGGAGTTTCATATGTCAGTTTGCGATAACTAATCTCACGGCAGAAAAACGCCCTGATTTCTAAAGGAATTGTCTTGTCAAGAAGGATACGAGTAGCAATTCTCTCAGATTCACACATCCCTGGCATACTCAGGTAAATTGCGTACAGATGCGCTTTGTTGCATTGAATTAGAAAATCAGCATTCAGCATCATGTCATACGCAATCATTTTATGGAATATGTATGGACAATTATTCCCATAACTGTCAAACAAATTCGAAAAAACTGAAAATGGTTTCCTTTCAAGAAGCACTTCGTCAAACTCTTTTGCGGCTTTGATTGCTTCTATTTCATTCATATGTATTTCCTTTAAGTTTAATTATCTTTCCCCAAGTTGCTGGTTCCGTTCCGTTCGATGTCAGTATCCAAAGAACTGGAAACGGCGGTGGTGTTTTTGGTGCATCTCCACATCCATCGGTCAAATAGATGAATACGTCTGGTTTCAGCATTTTATCCTTTACATAGTTGAAAGGTGGAATGAAACTGGTCCCGCCATGTCCATAGCTTTTCCACTTATAGTTTTTAGGTAGTGGAATATCCCCGGAAAACAATTCTACATGCTGAATTTCGTAATCACATTGAATAACAGTCAGGTTATATTTTCCAAAGGAGTTTAGTAAACTCGTCAATTCACCAAAGAAGACAGGCAAATCATTCGTTGTGCTACCGCTTGTATCGATAGCAAGAACTGCATCAAAGGATGTGTTACGGCGGCTTTGCAGATATAGTCCCATTGCAATGTAGCGCCGTGCTGGCGGCAACCACCGACGAGTTCCTCCATAACTGTATCCAGATGTAACAAATTGCCGAAGAAGTTCTTGCCAATTAAGCTCCGGCTTGCGCAGTCGCTCAATAATCCCCTGAATATGTCCTGGAAGCGTACCTTGCCGTCGTTCAATAGTTTGGGCTGTTTGAATGACAATAGACCGGATTCTTTCCGCTGTTTCATCCGAAACAATTGGCTTAAAGTCAGAATCCTCTTCTTCACAAGAAGCCACACCACTATCTTGTGATTCATCTTTCATCGATGTGGAAGAGCCTTCTTCCTGACTTTCAGGTTTTATGGGTGACTTGCCTTTGTTCAAGTGATCATCGAATCCACTGCCATCTGGTTTCGGGTGGATGTTATTTGAATCGCGTCCCAAATTATACTCCTTCGAGCGTTTTTTATTCCCATTAAGTCTTTCATATATTTCTTCAGCTGAAAGTCCTTTCCAATTTGGATCATGAGGAAGAACAAATGGTTCCTTCATTTTTTCATCCATCAAAATAAAATGGATTTCGAGATCCGCTGCTATATTGAACTTTCTGGGATTTCGATTTTGATAACGCATTTGATGAAGCAGAACGCAGTGCCAGGCTTCGTGTGCCAATACGAACAGCCTTTCGTCCTGATCCAGCTTCGCGTAGAATCTGCAATTCATGAAGATTCTTCCCCCATCAGTACAGGCTGTATCGCATCCGCTTGTAATTGGAACCAACTCCAAATGCATGAGGACAAGACTGATAAATGGCTGACGCGCGAGCAGTTTCATGCGATCCTGCTCCATCCCTTTGCGCGTCATCTCTTTGATTTTCTGTTTGTTTTGTTCACTTTTCATTACACGAACGCCTTTCTGTTCAGTCGTGCTCTAAATGCTTTCCCGTGTTGTTTCGCCCATGCTTCGTAGTCGGGATGGTTGAAAAGCTTGTCTGCGCATTCTTCAGTGCTTTTTCCTTTGCTTCCGACCATGGCATCCATCATCAGCATGGTCGAGAAGTCTCCGGGCAATTTCAATGCGATCCGATAAAAACCGCTCACCAGTTCTTGTTCGGTATCAGCGTCTTTGCCACGCCAAAGGTGGTAGACCACGGCGGCGCAGAGCGCATAGCGCAAATCTGGTTTGTCCGGAATTCTGATCGGTTTGTCGGAATTTGTCATGATTTCGTACACGTTGTCAAACTGTTCCGATATTTTTCGGAATGCACAGTATTCAACTCCGGCCTGATTGCCGACAAGTCCGTATACGATTTTGTTGAAAAGCGTTTCATTGCCAGTGTCAAAGGTTTGTACCATAGAACTGACCCGTTCCCAGCTTCGCGGCGTGGGCCACCCGCGTTCCAGGTTTTCATTTTCCTGTCGGAACAGCAGATCCGGACGAAAACGGATAAAACCCAATACAGAAGGATGAATACTGTGGGTCAAGCCCCATTTAACCCATAGCTCCGAATCCTCTCTGAGTTCCACGTGCAAAAATCTGTTGGCAAGAGCCGAACTCATGGTCATTGCGACAGCATAATCTTCTGTGCGATTGCCTGCAGCGCAGATGTACCATCCCGGCGGAATCCTGTATAATCCGCCCAGACCACGATCAAGAATGAGTTCATATGCCGCGACTTGGAGGGATCGGTCGGCTGCGGTCAGTTCATCAAAGAGAATGATTCCACGGCTATTTGGATCTCGTGGCCAGTCTGCCGAGACAAGCCAGCGGACAGAATCGCTATCCGGAACAGGAAGTCCACGGATATCAACCGGTTCTCGCTGGGACAGTCGAATATCAATGAAGCCGATTCCAAGCTCATCCGCGATACTGTGGATGATGGAAGACTTTCCGATTCCCGGAGCACCCCACACCATCAAAGGCGGTAGTTCCGATGCTTTTTCCGGATTTGAAAAAAGCTGATTCAATTGATGCCGGATCAGTTGTTCCAGTTCTTCGGTGGAAATGCAGTTGTGCATGTCAAGGATTTCGGTATTCATTGTTCTGCCCTCGTATTAAAACCCAATTCTTGATTTCGGAGCGTACTTGTTCGAGTTCTTGACTTCGCTCTCACGGGCAAGCGCGGCAATATAATCTTTGTTGGTGGTCTGACCGCCGAGATAGAAGAAACTCTGACGAACCGTGCGGAAGTCGCCGGGGGTAAGCTTCGAAATCATTGCCAGTTCGTGGTATTCTTCCGGCGTAAGCATCGTGTGGAACATCCGTTCGAAGAACAGTTTTTTCCCAGCCTCATCGAGATAATCGAATTCCAGTTTGAACGTGAATCGGCGCAGGACAGCCGAATCCAGATTTGCCGAGAAATTCGTGGCCCCGATCATCACGCCGTTGAAGTTCTCCATGCAGTGAAGAAGTTCGTTGACCTGCGTTACCTCCCAGGTGTGTACGGAACGTTCCCGGCTTTGCACGAGACCATCGATCTCGTCGAGAAAGAGGATAGCATGTTCGGCCTCGGCCTCATCAAAGGCGCGACGGATGTTTTTTTCGGTCCCCCCGACATACTTATCTAGCAGATCACTGCCCATTTTGACAACGATTTTTGTGTTCAACACGCTGCCAAGGTACTTGACAAACTCCGTTTTGCCAGTGCCCGGAGCCCCAGAGAGAAGCAGATTCATCCGGGGACGGTCGACCGTGTCTCCATTACCCTGTTGGAAATTGCGGATTGCGTCCACAATGCGGTCGAGTGCCAGATTGCCCTTGATGTTCAGTCCTTCGAGGCTGTAATCCTTGGCCGGAAGCAGCTTGTCATTGTTCTGGGAAATGTCGAGCAGTTCGCAATGCGGTGCCATCAGTTTTTCGACCAGCGATTCAACCTCATCCGGCTGAGGAGAGAGCTTTGCAATATTCTGTAGTGTGAGGGTGATCCCCCCGGCGCTCACTGGATAGGATGCCGCAAACTTTCTCTGCATGGCATCGGTTAACAGATGTTCCAGTTTCATTTTGGAAACGTTGTTCCGCCAAATCGCAAGGCGCTGTGTTGTATTCAACGGGTCAAATCGGATGGAATAGTCGAAGCGGCGACGACTGGATTCATCCAGTGCTTCTGCGGGGGTGTTGGTAATCCAGATGGTCGGAACCCGAACTGTGTCCAGTACGCTGTTAAGCAGGCCTTTGTCCCCTGTCGTTTCGCGTCCTCCGTTGAGCAAAGCAAAAAGGCTTACATGTCCGCGGAGCATATCGTCTGCTTCATCAACGATAATGAGGCTGTTGGCTGGATCGACCTGTTCCGCACAAATATGAAGTGCCCCGAAACGGTGTTCCGGTGAGCTGCAGGAGGAGGGGTCGTCCTTCATGCTGACATCCTGAGAGACAATGTAACAATCGCGTTTCAATTCTGCAGCAAGAGTCTTGGCAAAACTGGTCTTGCCCGTGCCAGGAGCGCCATAAAGCAGGATGTTGGTCGGGGTATTCTCGTTCGCAGAGGAAATGATTCGTTTGAGCATGTTGCCATGTTTTTCGGACAGGCTTCCATAGAAATCCCACGGCAATGTTTCATCCTGACAACGGGAATAATACGAGTTTGTCAGAGGTTCTTCCGAAACACCGCAGAGAAAACTAAAAAGATCTCCATTGAAATCGAGCTCGTCATCCACGCAGTCGTAGCGGCGTATTTTGTGATCCGATCTCAGGGCTTCACGAACCAATCCGACATCGCAGTCCAGGCATTTCGCGACAAATTCCTGATTGTCGAGTTGATTGTGCCGACGAAACCCCAGACAGAGCAAATTATTCCGCAGGAACGCGAGAACAAGCAGAACATTTGTTTCAAAATCCGAGAGTTTCAACGTCTGTTGCAGTTCCCCGACTTTCTGTGCGAATGGTTCCGACGCATATTTCTCAATCGGACATTTCTCCATTTCCTCCGAAACAACGGTAGTCAGCAGCTTGCGAAGACGATTTCGAGCAAAGTCCGCAGCCCAGATTTCGCGAAGGAATTCCTGTTTCCCATCTGCAAAATCGAGGCGATCACTTCGGTCAGTCCATTTCTGCATCCGCTTGATGGTATTCTTTGGAAAGGCTTTATTTATCATCTCTATCCACTCAAGATCAGAGCGGAGAGAAGCAACAAGTTCAAAGGCATCGTTGTCGCGAATGTCCCCCTTGTGATTGCTGATGAAATTCAGAAAAAAGCCAAGTGCTTTGCTTTCTTTCCAGTGGTATTCCCGCGATGTGTACTTCTTCATGTCGAATCCTTTCGTTGCGTTGACGACAATGCAGATTTGAGTTCATTCAGCCATGAGAGGCTGATCGGCACACGGGTAAAAAGCAACATCCATGCCAAGTTTTTCATTGAGCACAGACAATCGTGTTCAGCGAGTATTCGTTATCATTCTTTGAATGTCGCCTGTCAAATCTAAACCAGCCTGTCAGATTCTGATTGCCCCTTGAAATGTAGTTGAATGCTCAATGAACGGAAACATCTATTGGCATGATATTTGCTTTGCTGAAAATGAACCAAAACAAACTGAGACTCAACATGCCTGAAACCCGATTTCTGACAAACCGAATGATCTATGAAGAGGTAATCCTTCGCCTTGTTCCATCGGCCAAGCAACGCCTTTGGATTGCCACGGCAGACATCAAAGATATGTACGTGGATAAGCCGGGAAGAAAAACGATGGTTCCTTTCCTGCAAGTCCTCGCGGACATGCTGAAAAAGGGTGTCGAGATACGCCTTATCCATGCGAAAGAGCCGGGACCGGCATTCCGGCAGGACTTCGACAGCTTCCCGTCCTTGTGGAGCGGGGTGGAGCGTGTTCTGTGTCCCAGGGTTCATTTCAAGTGCATCATAGCAGACGGTGTGTGCGCTTATTTCGGTAGCGCGAACCTAACCGGAGCCGGGATGGGAGCCAAAGGTGAACGCCGCCGCAACTTCGAGGTCGGTGTGCTGACGGATGATCCGGCTTTGATCGAACCGCTTTCCGAGCAGTTTGATGGCGTCTGGCGAGGCGCATACTGCTCAAAATGTGACAGGCGGGATTATTGCACCGACTGTCCTGTTCCGAGGAGAAGCAAATGAAATCCAGCCACAAGAAACATGCAAACGAAATCGTTTCGCCGATTAATTCGAGCATCCCTCCTGAATTTTCCCAGACAGAAACAATTCTTTTTCCGGAAAATGATTTGAAAAAGCATGATCGAGGAGTTATTGTAATGCCAGGACGTAAAAATCGGCGGAAGGCGAAAGCAAAAATGAGCTCGAACAATCTGATTTTGACCGGCTGGGGATGGCCAGAATACGCCTGTGCTGCTGCACTTGCATTGCGGTATTTCCAGAAGAAAAACGAGGATGCCGACATCCTTGGGATGAGCACACGGAGACTGCCTGAGTTCCTTGATGAAATGAAGTCGCCTGTGTGCCGCAGAATTTTGATTTTCGGCATCGGTCTCGCCGGTGATCCCGAACGCCTCGCGTCCGCCCTCAAACGGCTGAAAACGGCCGGTGTACGCGTAATCTGGTTCAGTGCTCTGCCGCTTCCTGAATCAATCCCAGAAAAGACCGCCTCTGAAATCAGAGGTGCGTTGGATATTCGCGAAAACGGAGACGGATTGCTTGAAGCCACGGCAATGGAGTTCAAGCTCCCCATTGACGACCTCGTGCTTCTGCGCGACAATCCACGTAATGCTTATCTTCGCGCCTGCATGACTTTGCTTGATGCAGCCATGTATGCCTACAGAAACTATCAGGACGAGGTGTCCTATGGCGCGGCCATCCGCCACATTGCAAACCGTGATCCCGAAAAAAGCTGGACGACCGCCGAACACAAGCTCATGGAGCACTATCAGCGATACGGCGGTCGTGAGCTTGCGGGCAAGAGCGATGCGAATCTGGAATTGCTGACCCAGATCAATCAAGTCGCGCCTCATGATGAGGTGCGCGTTCTGATTTATGGGGAAAGCGGAACCGGCAAGGAAACCGTTGCTCAGCTCATTCACAACAAATCTCCGCGCAAAGGTGAACCGTTCCTTGCGTTCAACTGTTCGAGCGTGACGCCGAATCTGCTGGAAAGCCGTTTCTTTGGGCATGAGAAAGGTTCCTTCACCGGGGCAAATGAACGGAAAGACGGTCTTTTTGCGCTTGCGAACGGCGGCACACTTTTCCTGGACGAAATCGGAGAACTCCCGCTTGAAGCTCAGGGCATCCTGCTTCGTGTGTTGGAAGGCGGTCGATTCACACGCTTGGGCGGAACAGAGGAACTTGAAACGAATGTCCGATTGATCACGGCAACGAACCGCGATCTCGCGGCTATGGTGCGTGACGGCAAGTTCCGCGAAGACCTGTTCTTCCGTCTGAACGTGATTCAGATTCGCATCCCACCACTCCGCGAACGCATATCCGACGTGAAACAGATTGCCGATGGCTGGTGGTTGAAACACTGCGGCCATCACCTCAAGCAGGAACAGATTACGGCTCTCATGACCTACGATTACCCCGGCAATGTGCGTGAGCTCATCAACCTGCTGGAACGCGCCACCGTGTTCGAGAATCCCGACTTCGCAAAGATCATTGAGGACAATCGGTTCATGACGACAAATCTGAGGGCGAGAGAGAAAGTCGAAGTCAAACCTGTCAGTCCACCGGAAAGGCCATCGACCGCGAATGGGGCAAAACCAGCTGACTTGGTGAATGTGCCTGATGAGCTGGAATCCGTTATCCGGCTTCATGTTCGCCGCGTCTACGAGAAATACGACCATAACCTCACGAAGACCGCCGAGGCTCTTCAAATCGCACGAAACACCTTAAAAAAATACTTGAAATGATTGATAATTCGACTATTACTGTAAAGGAGTATTCAGATGTGTGGTTTTGATCAATGCAGAGAGGAAAGAACAACTAGAAATGTTAAAGAACTTTTGAGTGAGAAAGAAGGAATTAGGTTTTATGTTCCTTTTTATCAACGAGGTTACCGCTGGACCGATGAGGAAATCACTCAGTTACTTGAGGATATCATGGGGGACGATGAGAAAGAATACTTCCTTCAACTGCTCGTCGTTTGCAAAAAAGATCATAATGGAACGAGTAGATATAACATTGTAGATGGCCAACAGCGTCTGACAACAATAATCCTTATGCTCAATGTGCTTAAAGAAAAGGGGATTGCACTTAATGAACTTGGAAAAGGGGAAGACCTTAATGTTATTGAGTATGAAAGAGGTCCCGGTGGAACTGCTGATGACAGATTTATGGCCGCCGCTAAAAAGACAATCTCTACATGGCTTGATTACCATAAGGAAAAAATGAATTCCTTAAAAGACAATCTCTTGTCTGCGATGTTCCTGTATTATGAGGTGCCAGATAAAGAAGAAATGCTTATGTTTCAGCAATTGAATACATGGCGAATCCCTGCAAATGATGCAGATCTCGTGAAATGTATAGTTTTATCTAGAGGGAATGATGATGATCTCAAACGAAGAGCACAAGAATGGGATATGATTGAGCATACACTTCAAAACGATTATTTTTGGGGGATGCTTGGAATAAGGGAAGACAATTTCCCTAGCCGAATGGAAGCATTCCTAAAAAAGTCTATTATGCAGGGGACAAAGAAATCTTACAATAAATTTCCTATATTTGATGTGGTAAAGAATAAAAGCGAGGATGAACTTAAAAATTGGTGGAAAGAATTACTTGAAAAATGGAACGATTCTCAAAGTGAATATGGAGATATTTTACGATACAATTGGATAGGATGGAAGAATAATCACCGTGAAGGGAATAATATACAAAGCATAACGTTGTTGCAATCAGAAGACCTCTATTATGAAGATCCCGAGTTTGTGCGTGACTATTTATTGCTTGCG
>Ga0265301_10004370_pt1 | contig 14305 bp, 9 predicted proteins | sample AusTroGonzalo_MG_2_FD_193488 | JGI IMG/M metagenome (GOLD analysis project Ga0265301, IMG submission 193488) | Bovine rumen microbial communities from tropical cattle in Woodstock, Queensland, Australia - Gonzalo_04 | ecosystem: Host-associated > Mammals > Digestive system > Stomach > Rumen ...
GGATTACTTGAGATGGATAAGCCTATACCTATTGATACTTGTCCGGAATTGCCGGACGGGGACCCGTTGAATCATAGGGGCTGGGCTGAATTGTCTGAGATTAAGAATATCAGGAAGATTAATGACTTGTTATATGAATGTCAGCCTACGGTTGATTATATCACTCATAAGTTATTGACTAAGTTTAGGATTGAGCCTAAGGATAAATTGACTAATAATACTATCAGCTATTTCCTCAGCGAGACCTTGAGCTATAATAGTGATCTGCTTGAAAGGTTTAACCTGAACTATTACCAATTCTACACTAACCTTGAAGATGATTACGGTAATTATGCGGGCAGTTATGAATTGCCTAGTGGCACTAACTTGACTATTAATAGTAATGATGAATTGAATGATTATGCTACTTATGGTCTGAGGTTCCGTAATGAATTGCCAGCCTTGATGTCTGAGGATTATGATAATAACTGGGAGATGGCATTGAGGATTAGGGATAAGGATACTAGGCAGGTATTATTTGAGCATTTATATAATAATTTCAAGCATTATGATTATGATAATAACCAGGTGTTGAATGTTGCTGATGTTACCTCTAAGGTTTATGATGGCTCAGCCTATAATGTGCTCAATTATGATAAAATAGCATTAGGCTATGGGGATTTGGCACTGCTTTTAGAGGATAAAAAGACCATCACTCATTTTAATACATTAGACGATACAGTATTCGATGACTTGAACACTAACTTTGAATTATTTTTATTGGATATTGATAATAACGGGCTCGCTAATGAGAAGGTGATTATCAGAGTCAATGATAATAGGGGATACAGCAATACCTTTAACGTGATGACTGACATATTCGGCAGGATAATATTCCCGATGGACTTCGGCAATGGAGACTATGACATACAACTAATATATGAGGGCACTGACAAGTATAGGCCATGCGAGTACACCGTCGGCACAGTGATAGATTATGATGAGGTAGTGTTACACTTCGAGTATAGTGATAATGTCATAATAACCAACACTGGAGAATCATACACATTCACAGTATTAGATGATAATGATGACCCCGTAGAGAATATCATGATACATTATTCCTATAAGGATATAGGCTCAGACGCCTACGGTTATGAGAGGACCGCAACTAGTGATACTAACGGTCTGATAACCATACCAGTGGACTGGACTAATGGTACTAAGATGTTGAAGGTGAACATGAAAGGCTTCGTAGATAATGGTACAATCTATCAGCCTGTAAGCTTCGAGCAGGAAGTGAACATTAACATCATGAAACCTAAGAATCTCATCATAGAGGCTGATGATATTGTGCTCTTACAAGGTGATCCTAAGAAGGATTATTATGTCAAGGTTACTGATGACGCAGGGAACCCATTAAGCAAGGATTTGATTATTGGAATATATAATAAGCAGGAATCCTATGTCTTGCCAGTTACTAGTAATGCTCAGGGCGTGGCTAATGCTCCATTATACCTGGCTGGTGATTCCTGGCTGGTCGATGTACATTATGGTGGTGATGACACCTATAATCCGCAGGTCATTAGTCAGGAGATTAATATAAATAAACATAAGAAATTAGGTTCTCAACTAATTTCTGAGAATCTGGAACTTGAAGAAGGAGGCTCTTCACTCTATACTATAACTCTACTTGATGAGTATAACCAACCGATAGGAAATGTGCCTGTAAGAATCACTATAACTCCTAATGTTGCAGGGGAAGATCCTTATGTGGATATGGTCCTTTATGTAGACGCAAGAGGTGTTTTAAGGATTCCTTATATGACTCATGATGAAACAGTGGTGATAACTACAAGGTTTTATGGTAACCTTTCATATGATGAAGTATTGTTGTCTGATTTAGTAAGTTTTGCGCCAGCACCTCAGAAAGATGTAGCTGATGTTAAAGTGGAAGGTAATAAAATACTGCAAAATTGGGGAGGTGGCTGGGAAGAGCTAAATTATAGGACTGCTTTCCGAATAATAGTTAATCTTCCAGGAGATAATCGTACATCATATGAGGGATTAAATTATTATGAGCATATGGGTATTGGAACATTTAAGGTAACACTTATTTATATGGGAGACTCTACTAACTGGCACTCATGCTGTAGAACATTGACTCTTGAAACCATAGAAGATAAGAGATATGCTAATTTTATAGATATTGGTTGCTTAGGAGCGTCTCATAGCCCGTCCAGTGCAAAAATAGGGGATTTAATCGAATACCGTCATACTTACAATTGTCATATACCTTGTTCAAAAGCGTATCTGGGAGTTAATGTTAATGGAGATACTTCTAATGTAACCACCTTAGCAGGATTCAAAGAACATTGTGATTATGTAGTAATGGTTAAAGCAACACATGGCCAGTATACTCGTTTTTATTCTGATATTGTTGTCAGTATGATTAATGAGGTGCAGGGAAATTATGAGATAGCATTTTTCTTTGAGGAAAACGAATTCATGGAGCCTATGATTTCCCGTATGTCATTCAATGTAACTTCCTCTTCAGCAGAACCTGTTACATTAACCCAAAATGGTTTTGGATATTTAGGACAGACCTATCAGGACATGAATATATTAGCCCATAATTCTAATGCAGGATTACATGAAAAGGTTAATGAATATTATATCATGAAATTAACTAAGATAGACACTCTCGAGGAATACTATTTCTATTCTTACCTCGTGGATAATACTACTATCTCCCATATAGAATACCTATTAGGTTTAGGAGATTGGCAATTACAAATATTCACTAAGGGTACGGATAATTATCAAGGAAGTTATTATGCTACTACAGCCGAGCTCACTGAGGAGACAAGATATGCACATATAGGTGATTTCTTCTATGACACTGATAACTGGAACGAGTACGGAACAGAAGATATTACTATTGATGACTCAACAATCTCCAGCGGAGACTCTGACAATACAATAGCAGTTACTGACGAATACACTGACTCTAACAAGTATGAACTATTATTCAAGGTTGATATAGGGGATAATGACATTGGAGCATTCATGATAGGCTCAGACGCTAACCAATCCGAGACATTAATTGTTAAGAATGGTTATATCACATTAATAAAGAATGATAATATAATAGATGAGAAGATCATAGACTCTAACATAAGCGGGGACTGGAAGATTAGCCGGGACGGTGATAAATGGGATATTTATTATAATAACCAGTTAATCTACTCCACTACTGAATTAACATATAATACATTAGGCATACTCAACGGGCCAATAACACTCTATGGAGTATATGTCTATTATGAGCCAGTGGCAGAGATTACACCGTCCGTCGAGGATTATGACGGTACAATATTCGGTTCTAACATAGACATTAGTCTCAGGAAGAACGTATTAAACCTTATCGATTATGGCATGTTAAGCGAGGGGGACATTGGCGGAGGCAAGGTCATATTAAGTAATATCACATTGCCGAACGCTAATTATGAGCTCGAGACGGACATCATGTATAATAATAGCAGGTTCGAGAGACTAAATGACTTAAAGGGTAAGATACAGTATAGAATCATTGAGGACATACTCACCAGCAATACTGAATTAGACTATTCAAAGTTATTATGCAGCCCCGTACCAATCCCAGACAGCATAACCCGATTCACTAGGTTAAGCGATGAGGGAAGATTATACTTCGTAGAAGAGGGCAAGAAGGGCGCCAAATACCTTTGTAACCCATACCTGCAATACAAGGGCGGAACCGACCTTAAGACCGAGACGGGCATATCATTATTCAATTTAGATGGCGGATACAGCCCAGTATACTTATCCAATGGATTAGTCAGGGCAGAATTCCATAGGTATAGTGGTTATATAGTCATATCCAGGTATGATGAAAAGACACAGGATTGGTTTATCTGCCAAACCTTCCATCTCCATGAGGAGCCTAACCTTGAGATAGTCAATACATACAGTGATGATAAGGCCACTATACGTTTCGGAGATACTAAATGGACCATGTGGAGGGGCCGACCATTCATCAAGGTGGAACATGAATATGATGACCTCCGCATACTCAACCTGGTTAATAGGGTCTATTGTGAGACTATAGACAACGAGTTTAACATGGGATACGTGGAGGAACATGACGCCACCTACAGCATATTCAATCCACGCATGAGCATACAATTATTCAATCAGGAACTCCATATCGGAGAGAATATCAGATTAGACAACTTCGACCTATGCCTAGTGGATACTGTTTATAATGAATACTATGACGCAGCATACACTGCTGACATTACCACTCAGGTGGTCGAGAATGAGAATGCTATCAAGTTACGTATGAATAGTGATAGTAAGATAGCGGTCATATTCCCATCAGACGCATACGTCCGGAAACCAGCGCCAACCTTCTCATTACTAATCGATTACCTAGTGCAACATGACATCACCAGCCTCAAGATCAAGGCTAGGGGTTATGGTGAGAATGGTAAGGTTAAGGAGAATGAGGCACACCAATACGGTTACTGGGAGGACGTGCAGGAAATAACATTAGGAGAAGAGGGGGAGCCTGACACTATCAGGGCAACCTTCAAAGATGTGCCTGATAATGTGAAATACATAGACTTCATGCTCATATTCGCCGGCTCAGGCGGTGATGTGGCATTCAAGGACATAATGTTGTATGAGGGAGACTCTGAAGATGAGGAGACTAACCAACAAGGCTATGACATTGACAGGAGCCTAGCCAATGCCACTAGGGTAGAATTATCCTTTAACGAGACATATTATGCCTGCCTCTATGATGATGATTCCCCGACCGGATTAGCCATTGCAAGGCCTAACAAGCAATCCTTCACATTACGGAACCTTACTAAGAGTAAGGAGACTATCCTCATACCATACATGAAGGATTATTCCGAATATGATGATGTGGAGAAGGTATTCCTAGAATACTTGAACAGTAAGGACCAGGTGGTTAATGTTGAATGGAGGGAATAAATGACTAGAAACCAGCATATAACCCGTAACTTTGACGCTAACAGGACTAATACCATAAGATTAGATGGTGAGGAGTTTAGGTTCGAGATATACAGCTATGATAAGACACAGGATACCATGTATACTGCGCTTAATCCTGCCAACTACTCACATAATGGTGATAAGTGCTGGTTTGATGGCATGACTGGCATTAAATATAATAAGGAATATAAGAAGGGAGCATATCTTAACCTTGAATTCAAGTATGACGCTAAGGCCACATCAGACCATTACAGGATAGAGATATTATACACTAACACCTATAAGACATATGATAATGTCAAACTAGAAGATGACGCATACATCAGCGTAGATGCGGGTAATGATAACATAGACTATAATAAGGTAGTCAGTAATGACATGAACTATAATAGGCACATAATATATTGCAGCCTAAAGGAGGGCACTAATAATATCAAGGTGAAATTATCCCCGACACTAGTATTCTATGGCATAATCATACGCAGGTATTATGTGTATGAATCACATTATCCGCTCCTGGATACGGACCAGTTAGTGCCTATCAGCGCTGAGACATCACATACTGATGAATTCCAGATAAACACTATGACTGCTGAATTCATGTATTCTCATGCCTTAGATGAGGTGTTAATGCCTACTGATCCTAACGCTAACCGTTCAGGATTAGTATTTGATTACCGGGACGAGATTAACTGGTACGTGAAACGTACTGATGGCAAGGAGGAACAGGTATTCGGAGGGTACGTCTCAACAGCTAATGTAGATGATAAACTCACCGTATTAACGTTAGAATGTGCGGATAGGGTCATAGACCTTGACCGCCGATACTGCATGTCAGAAATCCTGATGAATGGTGCAGAGGAGGAGGAAAAGACTAAGTACACATTCGCTAATGATTGTCTAAAACATTATGACTATTACAGCGACGCTATAGAATTCCTATGTAACCATGCAGAGGTTCCAGTAAAGAATAATATCATAATGGGTAAATCCTTAGTGCCTAAGAAGGCTAAGATACTACGTTATTATAAGAAGGGCAAGACTGATAAGCTGGCTAATGATAACATGGATTATACTGTCTATAAGAATAAGATACAATTACGTAATGGTATCAACAGGAATAATCCGCAGAGCATTAACATTTACAAGAGCGATAAGGGAGCATACATCAATAATAAGCCTAACCTCTTCATAACCTATGGCTTAGGAGAGGAGGAGACTGAGGAAGAGGTTGTAGAGACTTATGTCATAACCACTCAGAAGGGCGTATCCAGCAGCGTAACTAAACAGGCTGATAAGAGCGCTAAGGACGTTACTGGTGAGAATGCTATCAAGCCATTATGGAAATGGATAGTTAATAACATCAAGCATAATAGTAAACGTAAAGGGTTCTATCAGACGCCAGCTAAGACATTATCCAGTAAGAAGGGCAATTGTTGCTGTAAGGCTGAACTATTATTAGACATGTGCAATTATAAGGGCGTCCAGAACCTCCAATATGTGCATGTTAAGCCTGCCGGAGGAGGTACTGGGCATGTATTCTGTAAGATTAATGGCATAATCGTAGACCCATCAACTAGTAAAGGCTGGAAGGATTATTATAAGAAGCAGGGCACATTAGCTAATGCCCGATACTCTACGTATCCTACTAAACCATTCTAAGGTGATAATATGACATTGACATTCCATATAGTAAGTGATGAGATCAATAGCAAATCCGCAGACATTAAGAGAATGAATCAGATAGCGGCAGCATTCCAGGCACTAGGACAGAATACTGTCATCGGGAGCAGGAATCCTAATGCACATACTAATCCTAAGAAACTAGGCTGCACTGGTAAGAATGATGTCTTTGTCTGTATATTCGGCGGGATAGACATTGAAGTATTATCAGACCATACAGGATATAAACAATCAGACTGGTTTAGGAAAACACAATTGAAGAAGGCTAGTCTCATGTATATCTTCGTCAAGCAACCTGGAGGAGTGAACATTGCAACCGCTAAGAAGGTTGGCTTAGCACATGATGGTAAGGGGAACATACCAGGATTAGTGAGCATAGCTAAGCCTGCACAATTCCTTAAGAATCATGGCATAACATGGATACAGGACACTACAACTGCTAATATAGTGAGTAAGATACGTAATAAACAATTCGAGGGAGCCGGATTATCATTAGCTGGTAATAAGAGCTCCACCACCACTGAGACTAAGGAGGATAAGTATACTGTCAAGCATGGGTATAATACTAGTACACATTTCGAGGGTTACCTGGAGATCAAGTATACGGTTGATGATTCTATCAAACCTAATACTATCTATGTGGACTTCGCCAGTGCCTCAGCGGATAGGGATAAATTCACTAATCCTAGCGGGTTAAGGTGGCAGAATAATAGCAGGTTCCGGAATGAGATACCATTATTGAAGTATATTGCTGAGAAGGAGCGTAATCTCTTATCATATGAGAATGGGCAGGTAACATTGAAGAAGCCGCATAAGTATTATCTTAAGGAGGTTAATATCCTCCGGCACTTTGAGCATATGAAGGACGATAAGACTACTGATGATGTGGACGAGTCTAAATTATATGATATGATAAAGGAGGATAGCACCTATAAGATGGATATTTATAATCTCGGATTAGAGAGCGGAGAGATTGTAACCTCTGAGAACTTAGGCACTGGCGGCAAGACATTATATGACGCCATCAATGACATACTAGGCAAGGCAAATTACACTACTAACATAGTCTATAGTAAGCATAGGAAGGACGACGCCATAAACTTTAGCAAGATACTAGACACTACAGATGTTAAGGCTACCTTCAATGAGGGCTTTGACGGGGACATCATAGGCATTAATAATGTCAAGTATAGCCCGACCAGTGATTTAGTCAATAATAGCGTTACATTATATAAGTCATTGACTAATGAGAATAAGGATACTGTAAAGTACAGGTATGCCCGTAAGAGTCATCTGGAAGATGTCCTAAGGTATGGTGAGCAGACACATATAGAATCCATCAGTGATAATACAGGATTCTCTGAGGCTAGCCAGGAAGCATATGATAACCTTGAGAAATATTATAAGCCAGACACTACCTTCACATGCACCGTCGTAGGATTGCCGGCGGTTAATGTTAATGATTATGTGGCTACTAAAACGGTTAATCCGATACTCACTAACGAGTATAGGGTAGCCTCTAGGACGGTTAAGGCTAAGGTTAATGAGAGGCCAGTCATCAGGGCAGAGTATGGACTAGGTGATGTGGATAATAAATTGAAGGTTAAGAATAACCTTGCTAAGCAACGTAGGGAACTAGTCAAGGCTAAGCTGGACCTGACAGTGCCTGCGAGGTATGTTGATGATATAACTGATGAATTCGTAGAGACTGAACAGAAGGTATGGGTTGAGTAATCATGGATCTTGATAGGAGACAACGGAATGACATCGATATAGTCAGTGAGGACCATCTGACATTAGCACTTGACGCTCTTAATATTGTCAATTCCCCATATGTCATTGATTTGGAGGATTATATAGGCAATAATTGGTTATATATTAGTGAGAAGTATACTAAGTATAATGTTGCTGAGGAGGATATGTTAGGTTTCATGGTGGATAAGTTACCGGACCTGGCACAAAAGAACATTACTGAGATGATACTCGGATTCGATTATACCGCTGAGGATAATATGATTATCAGTAATGTATCATTCTCTCATGATGACATGGCAGAACTGGAATTAGTCAATTATGCAATAAATGGTACGGGACATATAGATATATCATGTGATATTTTCGGATTAGATGAGGAAGTGTTAAATAATATCATAGTCAATCAAGGATTTATCATAGGGATTAACTTTAATGGTGATAAATCTAACGCTTCTTTAAAAATATGGAATGTTAAACTCAGCTTCAAATTCACTAATAAATTATTAGGTGAGAGCAATAGTGTAGTTAATAGGTTAGTGCCGCAGGTGGATTTCTGGCGTGATGGTGATGATCTATACTTACAGATTGGCGATGGCAGCGGCAAGGGACATGTAGATGAACAGTATATCGACACATACACTAAGGAGGAGATAGATAATAAGCTGCTCGCTAAGGTTGATACACAGATAGGCAAGGGATTGTCATCTAATGATTATACCTTGACTGAAAAGACTAAATTAGCCAGTGTAGAGGCTAACGCTAACTATTACACTCACCCATCAACACATAATAGCAGCATAATAATAAACTCTAACGCATTAACTAATATTGACACATCAGCTAATGCTACACAATCAGAGATTAACCAGGCCATAGACGATACTATAGGCAATAAGCAAGATGGCCTAATCAGTGGAGAGAATATCAAGACGATAAACAATAATTCAATACTCGGCTCAGGCAACATTACCATACAAGGAGGGGGAGGAGGCTCAGTCATTGGGACAGGCTCCTTCAACATAGACAATAACGGTCATCTGATAGTGGAATTGCCTGACGCAGTGGATAATCCATATTATATTAATGCTAATGGGCATTTGATTTATGACACATCTAATACTCATAATGGAGAATGATAATAATGACGGAATATGATTTAGGGAAAGTCGTAGGTGATGACGGGGAGACTGGTAATGGCATAGCCTCCATCACTAAGACAGGAACCTCTGGTAAGGTAGACACTTACACTATCCTCTATACTGACGGGGATTCGGACACCTTCACCGTTACGAACGGTGATGACGCTAGCGTAACGATTGTTACATCATGGGGTAGTACAACCTCTGACAGTAAGGTTCCGAGCGAGAAGTTAAGCAAGACTAGCCTTGATGGGAAACTTGATAATGCTTTATCCTCTACTGCTGTAAGCATAGCCAGTAATGATAATATACTCATCACTGATTATAGCGATAGTAATAAGGTTAAGAGAGTCGCTAATATCCTTGCAGGGCAAGTCAAGGATAGTACAGCACATAGTAATATAGGGTCCAGCGCTAATGATACTCAGGCTAGCATTAATGGCAGCATAGACACTGCATTAAGTAATAAGATTAGCAAAAGCAACACTTCAGGGCTAGTCAAGAATGATGGTTCGATAGACACTAATAGTTATAGCACATTCAGCGGATCATATAATGATTTATCTAATAAACCATCTATCCCGTCTAAAATTTCTGACCTCACTAATGATAGTAATTTCATAGAGACTAGCAGCACCTCCGGGCTAGTTAAGAATGATGGTTCTATCGATACGAATAGTTACTTAACCATTTCCACAGCTAGCAGCACTTATCAACCTCTATTATCTAGCGGGTCTAATATTAAAACTGTTAATAATGAGAGTTTGTTAGGGTCTGGCAATATTACTATTCAGGGAGGGTCTGAGATTGTTACATCTTGGGGCAGTACATTGTCTGATAGTAAGGTTCCATCTGAAAAATTAGCTAAAAATTCTTTAGATGGGAAATTGGATAATGCCTTATCCTCCACTGCTGTTACTATTGCTTCTAATGATAATATTCTAATTACTGATTATAGTGATAGTGATAAGATTAAGAGGGTTAGCAGCATATTAGCTTCTCAGGTTAAGGACGGTACAGCTCACGCTAACATAGGCTCTAGTGCTAATGATACACAGGCTACTATTAACACTGACATTAACACTGCTTTAGGCAATAAGATTAGCAAGAGCAGCACCTCAGGCCTTGTTAAGAATGACGGTTCTATTGACACTTCCACTTATTTAACTTCATCTGCATTAAGCAATTATATCCAAAAATCTAATACTTCAGGACTTGTCAAAAACGATGGATCTATTGATACGAACACTTACTTGACATCTTCAGCAATAACAGGTATGCTTACAACTTCAGATGTTGCAAATGACCTTACCACCACTACAGCTGGGAAAGTTTTAGACGCACGTCAGGGAAAAGCGTTAGCGGACCTTATAGGCGCTGCAATTAGTTATATAAATCAATAGGGAGATGGTAGAAATTACAAATGATACTTCGACTCTTAATGGTGCTTTGAGTGAGTTAGGGGAAACATTAGCAAGTAATATTACTGCAAAAGGAGTTTCTGCTTCGGCTTCCGATGGATTAACTACTCTTGCCAATAAAGTGCTACAAATTACTGGTGGTGGTGGCTCTACCACAATCTACGAAGATGACTGCTCAATAGACAACACAAGCGATTATGGGTCATCAATAACATTAAGGAATAGTGGAACATCAACACTTGCTTACAATAGCAATGGATATTACACTATCACAAATAATAGGAGTCAAGCAGAAAGTTTTATTCCTATTACTGACTTGACTGGGATTACACAAGATTTCACATTAGAATATGACAGTTATGTTCAAGGTTCAAATGGGTCAAGTGGTTTAGTAATTTATAACTCATCTACTGCTTGGGCAAAATTGACAGATGACTCCGATTCCAACAAAAAATATTGGTATGGTTACAACAATGGTTCATTCCACGAAACTGCTTTCTATGGAAACATTGTAACAAATCAGAAATGGGTTCATTATAAATATACTATTCAAGGTAGTGTTTTTTCAATGGAAGTTACTTATGATGGGAATATAGTTGTTTCTCATTCTGAATCAATCCATTTTACAAGGGATTCCACTACTCAATATGGTTTAGATAGTGAATGGCAATTAAATACTGTTACAAGATATAAGAATATTATAGTTAAGACAATTAGTAGTAGTGATTGTAGCCAATATCAAACACAAATCAACAATGCAATTGAATATATCAATGGAAGTGGTAGTTAATGACTAATGATACATCAACTTTAAGTGGCTCACTCGATGAAATGAAAGACCAGTTAATAAGTGAATTGGCGAACAAAGGAGTTACTGCTACTTTTTCAAGCACTACTGGACTGCTTGGACTCATTGACAAAATCGGTGATATAGACCAAACCGATGTAAGTGGAGCGATAGCAACTATTGTAGGACACCCAACATTCTTGACAACTTATATGCTTGAAACTGATTTAATGATGTTACCAACTTGGGCAGTAGATATTAAAGATATTAATGGTACTGGGTTGAATAGCAAACCAATAAAACTTTACATTGATGGAACATACAAGACAAGTGCAAATTCAAGCAATGGAAGAGTATGGTTTATGTTAGATAGTTACATATATACAGAGGGAACATACACCTTGAAAGCAGTATTTGAGGGAGATAGCACCTATGCAGAAGCCGAATTAAGTGTAACTGCAACTTTTGAAGAAGGAGATACACCATTAATAATAGAATAGGAGATGATACTATTACAAACGATTTATCAACATTGAATGGTGCATTGCAAGAAACCATAGACCAGTTAGAAAGCGAACTTGACAACAAAGGAGTAACTGCCACCTATTCTGCACAGACTGGAATATTAGGTTTGGTTTCACAGATAAGCAACATACAAACCAACAAATGCCCCAAATTAGTAATGGGAACATTTACAACTGGCTCAACTGGTGGCTCAACTGGAAGTGAAACAGTCAATTACAATGGAAGTGGCTACCCACTTGCTTGTCTTGTCTACATCAATGGTGGAGCGAACAATACTACAAGTGGGGGGAACACCACTTGGGTAAACAGTACAAACCGGTACGACGTAGGCCTCTACGCAATGGTAAAAGCAGAAATAAACACTACACCAACATACGCAACCGATAGCAGCATAAGTGCCAACTGGGCAACACCAATGATAGTATATAAAAACAGTACAAGCGATAGCACCTCATACACCCGTACCTCCAATATGAAAGCGGTAACATATAACAGCTCCAATGCCTCAACAACCTACAACTGCGTAAGGTTTAAAGGTAATGCAAAAACACTAAGCTATTACGTGGGTAACAGGGCCTCAAATGCCATAGGATTAGCGAGGAGTACAGAGTTTGGTTATATAGTGGTATACTCAGAATAGGAGGCAGCAACTATGGTATTATTCAATGTTAAACTAGATAAACAATACCCCGTAGGGAGCATATACTTATCCGTTAATAATACTAATCCTAGTGAATACTTTGGCGGTACATGGGAACGTATAAAGGATAGATTCCTCTTAGCCTCAGGGGACACATACAGTAATGGATCAACAGGAGGGGAGGCGACGGTGAGCCTTAAGAAATCTGAAATGCCCCGCCATACGCATACACAGAATCAGCATAGGCATACTATGCCATACAACTGGTCTACTGGAAGTGGGAGCAATAGTGGATACACATACTCATCAAACAGACAAACCACTACAATATATACAGAATACACTACAGCTACTAATCAGTACACTGGAGGTACAGGCACCGCCCAAAGCGAGAGCGACGGTGCAGCACATAATAACATGCCTCCATACCTAGCAGTGTATGTCTGGGTACGTACAGAATAATAGGAGATGATAAATTGGTTATTAGATTCAGCAAGGCTGAAATGAGTAAGGCTGCGAAGGCCTTAAGGAATGCACATAAGCGTGGAGAATTACCGGCTGCCATTACCATGATGGATATGAACGGTAAGAAGCAGAAGGTTGATAAGAAGCATTATATGGGATTATTCGAGGCACAGAACCTGTTCATAAGGAATAAGGGGCGTTATCCGAATTGGGTTACCTTGAATGGTACCGCTACTAATCCTGTAGTTTTATATAATCAGCCTGATAGCATTACCTGCGGAGTTTACAGCTTCCAGATGTGTACACAGTATTTGTTTGATTGGGTTAAGCCATCAATCATTAAGAAAGCATTCAAGACCGTAGAGAAGGGACAGACTACTCCCGCTAATTTGATAGCAGGCGCTAAGTCATTAGGTTATAAGGTTACTAAGATACCTAGAACCTATGAGGCTGTTAAGAAGTGCCTGGATAATAATATCCCAGTCATAGGGCATATACAGACCGCAGGGTCTACTAAGCCATACTGTTTACAGTATGATTATAATTATGGCCATTATCTGCACATTAATAAGGCTAAGGATAATAAATTCACTGTATTAGACCCGTCCCGTTCTAGCGTTAAGACTTGTAGGGCTAGTGAAATCGTCCAGGCCACTAATGGCAGAGCTATTTATTTCTATAAGGTTGAAGTGTTATAATTGATGTGATAAATAACATTCATTTAAACACTTCTCCTTCTTTTTTTATTAATTTTAAGCGTTCTCGTAATACTTTTTTCTATTTTTTATGGATTATTTCAATCATAAACACATTACCTTTATGGATAGAAAAGTATATAAATGTAAACTTATAAATTATACTATATGTA
>Ga0265301_10004381_pt1 | contig 14292 bp, 13 predicted proteins | sample AusTroGonzalo_MG_2_FD_193488 | JGI IMG/M metagenome (GOLD analysis project Ga0265301, IMG submission 193488) | Bovine rumen microbial communities from tropical cattle in Woodstock, Queensland, Australia - Gonzalo_04 | ecosystem: Host-associated > Mammals > Digestive system > Stomach > Rumen ...
GTCCTCATCGCGGAGGGCAGTCAGCGAATCGAGAACATCGCCGACGTTCCTCGCGAGCGGGAACTTGCAGCAGTCGATTTCACCGAGGCCGTCCTCAGTCTGAATGAAGATGGGGGCGGGTGCGGATGCACCGAAGGTCGATTTGCCGACACCCTCCTGCCCATAAACCATGATTCTCGGAGGTTTGTTCTCGCGTCCGGTCTGAATGTTTTCAAGCATTCCCATTCTTATAATCCTTTCAGTTTGCACTTGATGATTCTTCTGAACGTTCACTCGTGGCAGACTCAGGCAACGCGGAAGGCGATGAGGAACTGGACCGCAATGCCAGCTTCGAAGACAGCCCAGAGTCTGTGCCGACCTCTGAGGAGCGTTCCGTCTTCGGCGAAAACGATAGTCGTGCCTTTCTGTTTCCAGCGACCGGATTTCATTTTCCTGGCGTACTTCTGGATGCGCTTTTCATTGAGGTCATCGCATTCGGGGTTCGTCCTGAGCATGTCGACGGCCATGCCGGGAGTGACGTTGACGAGTTTGACGGTAGTGTGCTTTGCTTTTTTCATGTTCTTTCTCCTTGTATCTTTTGTGGTAAAGGGATTTAAAGCGTGTCGATGATACGGACTTCTTCGTAGCCGGTGGGCCAGATGCCGGAACTATCGCATTCGCGGTAATGGTTCAAGGCGGACTTGTTCGTCTGTTCGGCGAGGTCGAGGACTTCATCCGTGAGCTTCCAGACTCCGGCCGAGAACGGCTCATTCTTCTCGACCGCGATCATATAGACGGGGAAGGTCGTGCCGGAAACAGCGCGGAGAACCATGCGGTAAAACGCCATCTGGTGGATGTAGCCGAATCTCCGGCAATCAGATTCGAACCAGCGAAGGCTGTCACAAGTTTTGAGGTCAACGAGCCCGTAGTCGGGATTAAACCAGTCCATGCGAATCTGGCAGGGAACACCGTTGCAGCAGGCTCGGACGACACCTTCGGCTTCACCGTTCGAGAGAAGCTTCAAAGCTTCGGGGTGGACGCTGACGGCTGTTTGCAGCTTCATGATGAAGCCGAAATCTTTCTCAGAGATGACCTCATGGTCCTGCTCTGCCAGCCAGTCGGCGTATGCTTTCGTGGTCTTGCCGAAGGGCTCACCCGTCCTAGGATTTACGGGGCCGTTACAGACCACATAATCTCGCTCAAAAGCGTGACGACCTTCGAGGATTAGGCTGTGCGCTGCACGACCGAGGGTGAAAGCGGCGGATTCCTTCTGGTCGATCTGCCCGGTGATTTCCTTGTAGTAGAGGGCCGGGCTCTCGCGGAAGTCGGCCAGCAGATGGCTCGACATGTATTCTCCGCTGCGGCTGCGTTCGTGGTATTCGTTGGCGGGTTCGTGGGTGATGAAATCAGTATTCGTCTTCATGGTTGTATTCCTTGTTGAGTTGGAAGTATCTGCGGAAAGCGTTCTCGACGTACGGAGGAACAAATCCCCGGTCGAGGATGCGGTAGATGTCGTCCTTGTTGAGTTCGAAGAGAGCCGCAATGCGCGGAATTCCGTACTTGAGTTCATTTCTGGCTACGGAGATTATGTCTTCGATGGAAACGGGTGTTCCGCCGAACTTTTTATGAACCGTCAGAAAAAGAGTTCCCAGGGCTGCTATCTGTTTTTTTGTCATAGGTGTATGGCCTTGATTGTTTTGTTATTTGTCCGGGAATCCCGATCATCACAGGGGGTTGTCATTCCGTCCTGGTTTATTCCCGCCATAAGGCATATACGCAATCGGGTATGTCCGTGGAGCAAAGAATCGAAACTTTTTTCGATTTTTCTTTCAGAGAATCGTGCCGAAGAGTTCTTTCTTGATGACATCCAAATGTTTGCGACGGATTGTCGAGTGAGAAAGCTTCATGCTGTTTTCAATCTGGGTCATCGATTCGCCGTCAAGCAGTTTTTCGAGGATGACTCTGGTCTGTTTGGGGAGTCTCTGGATGGCATCATTGATGTCCATCCGCAGCATATCTTCTTCAACCGTATTCCGGCACTGGGAAACGAAAGCACGGATATCCTCAGGCGGAAGCCCTTTGCCGTTTTCGTCGAGATCATCATCAAAGTCGGAGATGTCGGATGCATAAGAGAGTGCGAGATCCTGTTTGCGATGATACCTGCGGCGAATGCTCGCAATTGAGTTTTCCAAACAGGTGCGGCAGAATGTCTTGATTCCGGCACGACCATCGTAATTGGGAAGCGCCTTATTTAATGCGATGAGCAACTCCTGGCGGATATCGTCCGCGTAAGGTGCAAGGACGGGGAACTGATGGATGTTCAAGTCAATGAGGGATCTGATAGATTCCTGAACATGGGGCATCTCGTAGACCTCATCAAAGGTCGGGATGCGAATGGATTTGACGGCGGATTCCGCTTCCTTGCGGACGGTCTTCTTGTTGTGTTTCGTCATTTCGACTGCTCCTGTGGGGTGTGGAGCGGTCGGGAAACGCCGTCAAAAAAATGGAGATGATCGGGATACGCCATATTTCTGGCGGCATTCCCGGCCATCTCCGTTTGTCGGTGGTATGGTCAGCTAAATACCATATTGAATGTGAATGAATGTATCGGGGTATCAGCCCGGATCAGATGCCTTAGAATCCTTTCGCGATCTCCATAGAGACAGGCAGACCGGCCTGGATTTGAATGGTGTTGATGACGGCATTACCAATCTTGCGCACGTCGTCAAAAAACTTTATGTGTTTTTCCGTCAGAAGGAAGTCCTTGTCTGCTTCGCGCACAACGTTCTTTGCATCAAATCTGATTGAGCGAACCATACGGCTGTCTTTTGTTTTGGTGATGTGTCCATCCTGGATGATGAGGTGTTCCAGGCGTCCATAGTCTATTGTTTTCATCAGAGACAGGATGTTTTTGTCTTCCGAGGTTAGATTTGAGTATGTCATACTGGCTTTTGTTTCGTGTTAGTTTTCTTGCCTCTATAGGCATATACGCAAAAGGGATGCTTCGTGGAGCAAGAAAACTGAATTTTTCTTGAAAAAAATTCTGGTTTGAGGTTGATTTGGTGATTCCCGCGGATGTCGCGATTGTCGCGGGACGTGATCGTCATGACGGAATTACTTTACAGCGAAATCAAGCCCCAAACAATGAAATGTCCGGAAATGTCCGGAACACCTCGTAGAAATGCCCGTTCATTTTGAGCTTAGGAAGAAAGGTGCAGAAATGTCCCAGAAGTGTTCCAGAAATGTCTTTTTGCCCTTAAAAATGTCCTGGAGCATCCAATCCGGGCAACAAAAAAGGCCCGCCGAATTGACGAGCCTTGCAATGCGCCTCAAAGTGAGTTAAAGCAGATTATTTGTTTCCCTTCAGACTGTCTGCCAGAGCCTGTATCCCGGAGCGCACACGTTCGACCAACTCCGGCGGTTCAAGGGGAACAGCCTGTCCCTGCTGCGAAAGAATCCAGGGAACGACGACTTCGCCCGGAACCTCCGGGATGGTGAACAGCCAGTCGCCACGCACCTGTTTGATTTTCTGCTTGGAATGCATCCGGTTGGCTTTTGCGAACTTGACCGCATCCCCTGTCAGCCGGATTTTCACGTCCTTGATTTTTTTGAAGCTCACTATGGTGTCAAGGGAAACGGAATCAATGATATCCTTGTTCGGTTTGAACGTTTCCGTGCATAACCGAGCCCTTACGATACGGTTGATCACGAACGTGCGGGGCATTTCCCTCAGATGGCAGAACGCTTTGATTCTCCATTCGTGCTGATACAGAAACAGAACGTGCGGGTCGACTTCGCGTTCCGATATCCCGCCATGCTGGTCATCGTACTCGATGTGCAGGCGACGATGGGACTGCCATGCCTCAAACACGGTCGAAAAGACGGACGGATTCTCCGCGATGCCGCCCTCGGCAAACACTTTCAGCGAGCGGATGAGCGTCTTCTCCAGAAACTCCGGACTGTTCCCTTTCAGCAGTTCATCCACGGATTTTGTGATCCTCCCACGGACGGGGTCCGGGAATACTTCCTCTGCGATGCGGCCGCCCACGATAAGGGCGAGCATGACGGGTTCCGAAAGGTTCGCGGGGCAGTTGAACTCCCACTTCGGATCTTCAAGGTAATACGTCTTGTTTCTTCGGTCATACAGGATCGGACAATCGAAATCATTTCGGAGCAGATCAATGTCGCGGTACACTGTACGCAGGCTGTACTTTGAACGGATTGCTTTTCCCTCGACGAGTTCTATTTCCCTATACTCTTTAAGGAGTTTATCCGCAGTCGGACAACTGTTCTTCTTCAGAAGTGATGCAATGCGCGCCAGACGGATGATCTGTGCTCTCGGCGGCATCTTGCGGCCTTTCATCTTTGAAGGGATGCCTTTCCGGGAAGGCGTGGACTTGGGCTTGGTCATGATTGGCTCCGTGGTTTTGACTGACACTCAATAACAGTACAACAGATTCTATAAAAAATCAACCCCCTTTCGGGATGCAGTTCAAACTTTTTCTTCTTTTTTTTCTTGGACTGACACTCTATGACAGTGTAGCATGATATATTATGCTCAGAACGGAAAAATCGGATGATACGAAACCGCGGAGGTTTCGGTCCGAGACAACGCATCACTCAAATCGGAGACACGACATGAAAGAGAAAACGACCTACGCCTTGCGCTGTATGCTCGCCGTGACCAAACACGACCCCTTTTTCTTCCTCATCTGGGGCATCTCACTGGCCATCCTCATCAGACTCGCCGCAGTCTAAGTATTCATCAGCTATAAAGGACTGACAGCATGAAAACACAACTCAGATTCAAACATCTTCGCATTACCGGCGGTTTCCTCAGCGGTTTTGAATTCGACTTTTCGGAAAATCTGAACTGCATCATCGGAGCAAGAGGCGCCGGAAAAACCACCGTCCTGGAATTCATCCGTTATGCTCTGAACGTGCTCCCGTTGAACAACGCAGCCCAGAAGAGACTTCAATCCATCGTGGAAAACAACCTCGAAGGCGGACGCATTGAGGTTACCGTGGACGCGGCAGACGGGGGAACGTATATCGTCAGCCGGAAATGCGGAGAACAGCCGCAACTGTTTTACCCGAACCACGAAGTAACCGGAATGACGTATGCCCCGAACCTGTTCCCGGTCGACGTGTTCAGCCAGAACGAAATCGAGGAAATTGCGAGCCAGAGTTCTTACCAGATGGCACTGCTGGAGATCTTCAGTCAGGGAGAAATCGCGGACTTGAACTCGAAAATCAACCACCTGCGGATGCAACTGAATTCAAACGCGGCAGCGCTCCGTCCGCTGCAGGAGCGCGAACGTGAACTTGTTGCCGAGCTGAACATTATGCCGAGCGTGAAGAGGAAACTGGACGAACTCTCGATGGCATCTGACAGCAAGGATGTTGCCTTGAACCGGGAACACCATATGAAGGACATCCGAAACCTCGAAGTGCGTTTTGTGGAGAGCGCGGAAAAAATCTACACAGATTCGGAAAGCAGAGTCCGGGCCTTGAGCAATCTGATCTCCGAGCGTCTGCGCTGGTGCAACATGTCTGAACTGGATGAGGGCGAAAACAACGACCTGATCATGCGTGTTCACGATGACATTGTTGAACAGAATGAAGCCTTGAACGGGGTTGTCAAAGAGTTCCTGGCCGCGCTCAGTGAAAAGACCGCCCATCTTCGTGAGCTCAAGACGGAACTGGCGAAGCGTCATCAGACGCAGGAACTGAAATACCTTGAAATGGTCGAAAAGAGCCGTGAGGAACAGCAGCGTGCCGCTGCACGCCGTGAAGTCGCGGACGAATACACGAAACTCCTTATCGCCGACAAGGAGCATAAAGAGGTCCGTGCGAAAATCCACGAGACGATCAAGGAACGCAAGACTCTCAAGGATGAATTGAAAGCACGGATCGCTGACCGTTTCCAAATCCGTGCCGACATCGCCGACAGAATCAATCGGGAGCTGAGGCCGAAGATTCGGGTCACCGTTTCCCAGTGTTCGAACAAGGAGAACTACCGTGAACTTGTCGAAAAGGCACTCAAGGGTCCGCAGATGCATTATCGGAAGGTTGCCGGGAATATTGTTTCCTGCCTGCCGCCCGAAAGACTCGTCCGCACAGTGGTCGACAACAATCTGAACTGCCTGATCGAAGACGTGAAGTTGTCCCCGGAACAGGCAAAAAACGTTGTTTCGATGCTCAAAGACCCCGACTTCCTTTCCGCCCTTGAAGTCGTGGATATCCCAGACGGAGTGAAGATTGAACTCAATGACCACGGAACATACAAGCAGACGGAAACGCTCTCCACTGGACAGAAATGCAATGCCATCTTGCCGATCCTGCTCCTGGACAGCGAACGACCTCTTCTTATTGACCAGCCCGAGGACAATCTCGACAACGAATTCGTCCACAATATTATCGTGGAGAGCGTGAAGGATGTGAAGACCAGACGTCAGCTGATCTTTGTCACGCACAATCCGAACATCCCCGTGCTCTGCGATTCGGAACAGATGCTGGTCATGGAATCTGACGGCATCGCAGGACATATTCGGAACTCAGGGAACGTTGATGACTGCAAACTGGATATCATCAATATCCTTGAAGGCGGGGAAACTGCATTCAAAGAACGTCAGAAGCGGTATGCTTTTTGAGGTGAATCATGGAACTTGAAAAAATAATGTTTGGTTCCGCAAAGACATCCGATGAGAAAATCGATGAAATCCAGCGGATTCGTGAGCATCTGCGCAGATATTCTGCCGATGAAACGGTTCTGAACCGTCTGCAGGAACTGGCAGAGGACAAGGACGCCGATGTCCGATGCGAGGTCGCGTTCTGTCTGGCATTCCTGGAGCCGGAAGATTTGCATCGTTTTACGCCGCTGCTCACTGATTGCAACTCCTTCGTTGCGTCGAAAGCCCAGGAGCTGATTAACAAGTCAAACGACAGGAAACGGGCAGAAACCTTGAAAAAGCTCGAAGAAAAGAGCCTCAAGGGGATCGATTATCTCAGAAGTCAATTTGGCGATGAGGTCGCGAAGGTGGCGCGCGAGATCGTTGAAGATGCATACACTCAGGCGGTCGGCCATGCCGCACACGATTTGCGGGGAGCCATCGCCCAGATGGAGTTGGAAGTTTCGGACATGTACTCGGCATCTATTAATGAATTGCCGACGCCAAAACGCATTCGGGTGAACCGGGCGAACAACAATTTCAAAACCAGAGTTGAAATGACCTACAGGATTCTGGAGGACATGAAGACATACGCCAGAAAGACCCCGGAAGACCGGATGCCGGAGAATCTGGGCGTCCTGCTCAATGCATCAATAACGCAGGCCGTCAGTGATTTCTCCGTTCATGTCAAAAACGCAAAGGATGTTACCGTATCCGCCGACATTCCGAGCTCTCTTTCCGTCTATGTTTCGACGCTGGTCATTCAGCGGGCTTTCAGCAACCTGATCAAGAACGCAATGGAATCGTATTTGACATCCGCCAACAAAACGAAGGCAGGAACCGTTGAGATTTCGGCGGAAAAAGCACAGAACGGGGTGCGGATCATCATCCGGGACCACGGGATGGGTTTTACGAAAAAAGCCCTTATCAGCGCCAGGACATTTCTTCCTCGGAGTACGTCGAAAAAGACCACCGGCTCCGGGTTCGGTCTGGCAATCGCATACACAAAAATCAAAGACCACGGCGGCACACTGAGCATAGATTCGGATGGGCCTGACGAGGGTACCACGGTTACAGTTTTTCTTCCGTCAAATGGGGAAACGAAATGAAAGTCTTCAAAGCACTTGTCGTTGATGACGATGAACAGACGCTCATCAGTACGCAAAACCGCATCCTTGATCTCGGACACGAATGTGATGCAGCAGGCGACGTGTACCAGGCAAACAGCCTTATTCAGGCAAACGTCTACGATTATATTGTCCTTGACATGGAACTGCCTTTCCGGTATGGATGCGAACCGTCGCCGGATGTAGGGTACCAGTTTTTGGATTCTGTTCGCAGAAGATTCCGTCAGCTCCCCATTTTTGTTGTCACGGGCAAGGGAGACAAGTATGCCGAGCTTCCGTCAGAATCCATCTTTTACGGTGCAACGGATTATTTTCTGAAGCCTGCACCAAAGACTGGACTGCACACGTTGGAAGGTTCCATTAAGAAATATGTGGTTGATGCCGTTTCCGTTCCGGAAACACCCGGTAAATGGCTCTCGTGTGAAGATGACGGTTTATTCGTTATATGGAAATCGGTCTCCAAGAATGGAACAACAAGGTGCTATAGGGTCAAGGCACAAAGCATCAGATGTGCTATCCTATATCACATTCTGCAGCATGTCCCGGATGACCCGCTTGTGGCACATGAGGAACTGATTAAAGCAGGAGGGTGGTCCCGTGCCGATTACTTCCCGGAGAAGAAAGGAGCCTCCAAAGGCGTTATCCGTAGTCAAGTCCAGGCTCTGCGCACAAAACTGGGGCTTGTTATTACCTACTCCAAGTTCGGAATCGAAGTAGCACAACCAGAAAGCTAAGGCCAAGACAGTCGGAGCATATGCTCGGTTGCTTTGTCGTATCAGACGGGCAACCGGGCTTTTTTTTGACTTTTTTTCGACTTTTTTCAGTTTTTTTGCTCCAACGAAGCCCCTAATTGCGTATATGCCTTATGGAAGGAAACGATTATTCGTCCTCCATCAAACTTTTTTTCGACTTTTTTTAGTTTTTTTGCTCCAACGAAGCCCCCAATTGCGTATATGCCTTATGAAAGGAATTTTTTTCGACACGGAGGACCATTCATGAACTATGGAAGTATATGCAGCGGCGTGGAAGCCGCGACCCTTGCCTGGGAGCCGCTCGGATGGCGTGCAGTGTTTTTTGCCGAGGTCGAGCCATTCCCCGCCGCCGTCCTGCAGCAGAGATTCGGCGCGACGCGGCCGAAGCGTCCGCTTCTCCCCGCCGAGGCTGAAACAGAGAAAGAACGAAAGCAGAGAGAATCATGGCAAAAGCAGATAGCTGAACTCCCCGAAGGCGGCATGATCCCGAATCTGGGGGACTTCACGAGAATCACAACGGAGGACTATAATGAACCAATTGACCTGCTCGTCGGCGGCACCCCCTGCCAGAGCTATTCTATCGCCGGACTGCGAAAAGGTCTCGCTGACCCGCGCGGCAACCTCGCCCTTGAGTTTGTCAAACTGGCTTATCGCGCAGGGGCACGGTGGTGTGTCTGGGAAAATGTGCCCGGCGTACTTTCAAGCGGGTCCGGAAAGGATTTTGCCTCCTTCCTATCGTTATTGTGCGGATGGGAAGTCTGTGTCCCTGAGGGCGGATGGCGTAAATGCGGAATCGTCACGCCTGCTCCTGGATGCTTTGGACTGGCATGGAGAGTCCTTGACGCTCAATATACCCGAGTTCCCGAATTTCCAAGGGCGGTCCCGCAACGAAGGAGACGTGTCTTCGTTGTCGGATATCTTGGTACGTGGCAGTATCCCGCAGCGGTACTATTTGACGGCGAAATGTGCGGTGGGAATACTCCGCCGTGCCGAACGAAGAGGCAAGCCGCTTCCGCCTGTGCTGAAAGAGGCGCTGATTCGACAAAGTCAATCCGGTTACGAGGAGGATGCCCCGGTGGGGGAAAAGGCGCTTTAGTAGGCGATGACCTGAGCCACACGCTGGCAACCGGAAACGACCAGACCATCGTGACGCTGACGGAAGATGCGCAGTGGTGGGATGGCAGCGACCAGGCCGGAACACTGACGGGAACAAGCAACAATCAGCTGATGCCGGACAAAGGCCGCCTGCAGTGCGTGATTGAGCCTGCCGTCGAGTGCATTGACATGAGGCAAGTCGAAGTTCAGGAAGTTGAACTTTCTCCGACGCTGATCGCCACGGATTACAAAGGCGGCAAGGCAGTTGGAATCGGACGCGATGCGTTCAATCAAGGCCAAAACGCCAAATACGGCATAAGCCTGTCGGAAGATGTTCAGCCCACGTTGACATCCAGGGGGCCGGGGGCAGTCTGTTTCGAAAACCATCCGTCCGATGCCAGGGTAAAGGAAGTTCCGGTCTCCCCGACCGTGATAAGCCGTTGGGGAACAGGAGGCAACCAGACTCCGCTCGTAATGGACGATGTTCAAGAGAAGGATGTCGCTCCGACACTTCTTGCTTCGATGTATGAAAAGAATTCGCTCGAAGACTGCGACAAATATATGGTCGACGGGAAGCCAGTCGGGTTCATTAAGAATGATGCGGGCGGTGAACAGCAGGGATTCTGGGGCGATACGTTCCCGACACTCAGGAGCGGCGCTCTCCCCGCAGTCGCGTACAACGTCACATTCTGCGATGCGAACGGAACGCGAAAAGATCGTCCTGAGGGTGGGCTGTATGTTACCGAGGCAGATGCAAGCAAGACGGTAACGGCAGGCGGCGCGAACGCCGAAACGGTCGTCATTGACTCTGTGGCGATAGCCGAGAACATCATCGGCCGACAGGACCACACAGGCGGCAATGGCGTCGGAGCCCAGGAAGAACTGGCATACACGCAAAACGCCACCGGTGTGATGGGCGTTGCCACGATGGAATGTGTTCCTCTTGATTTAAGGAACGCGACGCGCGATCCAGAAAAGAAAGATGAACAGAACCGTCAGGGTGTGGGCGTCGGCGAAGACGGTGCTCCGATGAACACCATCACGTCTGGTTCCGTTCCCGGAGTCGGCTGGCAGTCGACAGTCCGCAAGCTACTCCCGGTCGAGTGTGAACGTTTGATGGGCATGCCAGACAACCATACGCGCATCGCATGGAAAGGCAAATCCGAGGAGGAATGCCCGGATGCCCCCAGGTATAAAGCCTGCGGGAATTCAATGTGTGTAAACGTGATGGCGTGGATCGGGCATCGGATTGATGCCGTAGAAAAACAAAGAGCCGCCCAGACCGCTACCTGATAGCGGGAACTGCCACATATCCGGTAGTGGCAGTCTTGAATAGAAATATCCTCAACTTGATGCTGCCAGTTGTTGGCAGTAGGGAGCATACTATGTCCGAACACGAAAAAGTAACGGAAACCATCGTAAAGAACGCGACCGGGCCGAAGTCCGCCGAAGTCGATGGTCAGCGCGTTGAGCAGCATTCGCTGAAAGAACAGATAGAGGTCGACAAATACCTTGCCTCGAAAGAGGCAGTGAAACGCCGCGGGAACGGTTTGAAGTTCTCGAAAATGACGCACTCAGGAGCGGTGTAATGCTGGAAGCGTTGAAGAACATATTCCGCACCTCGAAACCGCAGCAGGAACAACATTTCCACAGACCGATTCGGGCACGTTTCGACGCCGCCCAGACCACAAGGGACAACGCAAAGCATTGGGCGTATGCCGATCAGCTCTCCGCCGATATGGAAGCCTCGCCGGAGGTAAGGCGAACACTGCGGATGAGGTCGCGGTATGAAGTGGCAAACAACAGTTATGCAAGGGGGCTGGTTCAGATGCTTGCAAACGACACCATAGGGACGGGTCCGCGGCTGCAGATGCTCACTTCGGAAGAGTCTTTCAACGACGAGGTTGAACGGGCTTTTTCGAGGTGGGCGGAAGCGGTCAGGCTCGCGCCGAAGCTCAGAACCATGCGAATGGCGCGTTGCCAGGACGGAGAAGCATTCGCCGCTCTGGTGACGAATCCGAAAGTACGCAGTCCCGTCAAGCTTGATTTGATGCTTGTCGAGGCAGACCGTGTATCAGGTGGCATCAAACTGTTGGACGATGGACAGTCTGTAGACGGCATCACATTCGATGCGTGGGGCAACCCCACCTCATATCGGGTGCTGAAATACCATCCGGGCGATGTTCGGTTTGCCGCAGGCGATGAGGCCGTCGAGGTTCCCGCCGAGTGGATGATCCACATCTTCCGGCAGGACAGACCCGGACTGCATCGCGGTGTGCCGGAACTAACCTCGGCGCTTCCGCTGTTCGCCCAGCTTCGGAGATACAATCTTGCCGTCCTGAGCGCAGCCGAAGCAGCGGCCGACTTCGCCGCCATCCTGTACACGGATGCTCCGCCCAACGGCGAGTCCGAGGAAGTCGAGCCGATGGACACCATCCCCCTTGAACGGAACATGATGCTCACCGTTCCCGCAGGCTGGCGAATGGATCAGCTCGACCCGAAGCAGCCCGCCGCGAATCACGCCGAGTTCGTGAAAATCATCCTGAGTGAAATCGCCCGATGCGCCGTCACGACCTATGGTACGCTCGCCGGGGATTACAGCGGACACAATTATGCGTCCGGCAGGCTGGACAACCAAATCTATCACAAGTCCATTCTGGTCGACCGATCCTTTTGGGAGACCGAGGTGCTGAACAGAATCTTCGAGGTTTGGTTCCGGGAATATCTGCTGACAGAAAACCTTGTCCCGCTCGAAGAAAGCCACACTTGGTTTTGGGACGGATTCCCTCACGTCGACCCGAACAAGGAAGCCACGGCACAGGAACGTCGTCTGGCAAACCTCACCACGACTTTGGCGGCCGAGTGTGCGAAGGACGGTAGGGACTATCTCGGCGTCCTGCAGCAACGGGCAAAGGAAATCAAGCTGATGAAATCTCTTGGGATTCCAATCTCCGGAGAGTCCGTGAAAGAACAAAACAACACCTCAGAACCGGATGAGTCCGGTGAGGAAGAAACACAAACAAATGAGGAAGCATGAGTGAGTTTACTCTGATTGAAGCATCGGGCGAAGGCCGCCCGAAAATCGTTGGAATCGCGTATTCCGGGGGAAAGATGCCGCTACCTGGCTGGAAGAGTCCAGTGGTCGTCGACCTGAGCGGGATGGAACTCCCGGAATCGGTTCCGCTGCTCGCAAACCATGAGAACCGGACGAGCGCCCGCGTGGGCATGGTTTCGGCACATGTGAAGAACAACCAGCTCGAAATCACGGGGGAGATCATCTCCGACAGTTCGGAAGCGGCCGACATTGTGGCACAGAGCAAAGCCGGTGCTGACTGGCAGCTCAGCATTGGTGCCGATGTGAAAGAGTGCGAGCTTGTCCGAGGCAAACGCGAGGTGAATGGGCAGGAAATCGAAGGCCCGTTCTACCATGTCCGCAAATCCGCTCTCCGCGAAGTGAGCGTCGTTGCCGTTGGAGCAGACGCTCACACGAGCATGAAAGTCACTGCAAAATTCGATCTTACAAACCCTAACCCTGAAGAGGAAGGAGACAAAGACAACATGAACGAAAACAAAGATGTCGAAGCCAAGGCCGATGTGAAGCCGGAAGTGAAACCGGAAGTGAAGCCCGAAGTGAAACCCGAAGCAAAGCCGGAAATCAAGGCTGACGCCAAGCCCGAGATCCAAGCGGAGGCGAAACCCGAAGTCAAAGCCGATTCTCAGCCCACCGTCAGTCAGGCTGATGTCGCCGCAGTTGCCCGCGACGCCGCAGCCGCCGCGCTCAAGGCCGAACGCGAACGCGTGGCCGCGATTCGCTCGATTTGCAACGGGGAGTTTCCCGAAATTGAAAAGGACGCCATCAGCGCAGGCTGGACGCCCGAAGTGGTGACGAAGAAAGTCCTCGAAACCATCCGTGCCGAACGTCCTGCTGCCGATGTTCACATTTCCGTGAAGACCGAGCCGGAGGGAGAAGGCATGAGGAAGACGATTGAAGCTGCGATGTGTCTTCGCTGCGGCATTTCCGCCGATGAACTTGAAAAGTCCTACGGAGCCCAGACCGTTGAAGCGGGCATGAAGGAAATGGATATGCCGCTGAAGCAGCTCCTCCTTGAGTGCATGAAGATGGACGGCATCTCCTGCGGACACAGTTTCGACAATGAAACCATTCGTGCGGCGTTCTCCAGCGTGTCCCTGCCTGGCATTCTGAGCAACGTGGCCAACAAGAAACTCCTGCAGAGTTACGAAGCACAGCCGATTATTGCGACCAAGCTGTGTTCCATCGGTGACCTCACCGACTTCAAGGAGAATGACCGCTTCCGCCTCACCGACGTGGGCGATCTGCTTCCCGTGGGCGCTGACGGCGAGATCAAGGACGGCGGCCTTGTGGAAGAATCCGCGAAAAATCAGCTCGATACTTACGGAAAGAAGTTTGTCCTGACCCGCAAAATGATCATCAATGATGATCTTGGGGCCTTTATGAAGGTTCCGGTGGCGATGGGCAACAGGGCGGCTCGCCTTATCGACCAGCTCTTCTTCTCCCGTCTGCTCAAGAATCCCACTCAGGCTGACGGCAAGGCTCTGTTCAGCACCGCTCACAAGAACCTGCTCTCCGGCGCAAATTCCGCACTGTCTTCTGACAGTCTGAAGAAGGCCATTCAGCTGTTTCTGGAC
>Ga0265301_10004382_pt1 | contig 14290 bp, 11 predicted proteins | sample AusTroGonzalo_MG_2_FD_193488 | JGI IMG/M metagenome (GOLD analysis project Ga0265301, IMG submission 193488) | Bovine rumen microbial communities from tropical cattle in Woodstock, Queensland, Australia - Gonzalo_04 | ecosystem: Host-associated > Mammals > Digestive system > Stomach > Rumen ...
AACGATCCGCGGGTGACGGTGATGGAGCGGACCAATGCCCGGTATCTGACGCCGGAGATGTTCGCGGAGCGGCCGGAAATCGCGGTGATGGACGTGAGCTTTATTTCCATCCGGCTGATCATCCCGGCGGCGTTTTCGATCATGGGCGATACGGGAAGGATGTATACGCTGATCAAACCTCAGTTTGAGGCCGGACGGGACAAGATCGGCAAGAACGGCGTGGTCCGGAACCCGGAAGTGCACGAGGAAGTGCTGGGCGGGATTGTGCGGTTTGCGGAAGAGAGCGGGCTGCATGTTTTCCGGATGGATTATTCGCCGATCACCGGGCCGGAGGGAAACATCGAATTCCTTGCGGAGATTGCGAAAGGCAGCGGGGAAGAGCCGGTGATCAGCGGGGAAACGATTCACGCCATCGTCACGGAAGCGCATGAAAAGCTTTTATAATTGCATAAATATGCATCTCATGATACAATTTGCGGTAAGAACAACGAGAGGGGCGATGCCTGCTTGTTCGCCAAGATCGGGCTGATCCTGAATGAAAGCAAAGCGGAGGCGATCCGGCTGGCGGAGGCTGCCGCGTCTTTTTTCACGGAAAACGGCATCGGAACAGTGTGCCCGGAGCGGGACAGCGAAGACGCCCTGGGGGCGGATCTGATCCTGACGTTCGGCGGGGACGGGACGTTTCTTTCCGGCGCACGGATCGCCATGGCCCACGATATTCCGGTGATGGGTATCAACGTCGGGACCGTCGGGTTTCTGACGGAAGCGGAGCCCGAACAGCTGGAGGAATGCCTGCAGGCCATCCTGAACCATGCATACAGGATGGAGGAACGGGCCCTGCTGGAGGTTCGGTTACAATCCGGCGAAACCTTCACTGCCCTGAATGACGCCGTGGTCACCCGGGGCGGGTTTGCCAGGATGATCCAGGTTGAATGCACGGTGAACGGGGAACTGTACAGCAGGATCCTGGCGGACGGTATCATTGCGGCCACCTCCACGGGATCCACCGGATACTCCCTGAGCGCAGGCGGACCGATCGTTCAGCCGGATATGGACTGCATTGTGCTCACTCCCGTTTGCGCGCACACGCTTCAGATCTGTCCGTGCATCGTCGGCGGAAAAAGCGAGATCCGCTTCCGGCTGAACCCGGACCGGCAGCAGATCGCCGAGCTGCAGATCGACGGAACAGACCGGGGTCTGCTGAAAGCCGGTGACGAAGTGATCGTAACCGGATCGGAACGGAAGCTGAAACTGCTGCGGATTCATCCGTACCGTTTCTTCACGCGGCTGCAGGGCAAGCTGACCGAATGGGGCAGCAAATAACGATGGGTAAGAACAGGATCAGACGGAGGCGCCGATGAAAACAAACAGACAGGAAGAAATCCTCCGGATCATCGAAGAGGAAGAAATCGAAACCCAGGAGGAACTGGCCGAGTGCCTTCGGGCACGGGGGCACAAAGTGACCCAGGCGACGGTGAGCCGGGACATCAAGGAACTGCGGCTGATCAAGATCGCCGGACGGCACCGCGCCTACCGGTACGCGCGCCCCGGACGCCACGAAGGCGCTCTGAACGACCGGATGATTCGGCTGCTGAGCGACTCGGTGACGGAGATTGACTATGCCGGGCAGATGGTGGTGGTGAAAACCCTGAGCGGGTCTGCCAACGTGGCGGCGGAAGCGATTGACAACATGAACTGGTATGAGGTGCTGGGCACGATCGCCGGGGACAATACGATCTTCCTGGCGGTGCGGAACAGCGGCGATGCAGCGGAAATCGCCGGAAGAATCAGAAAACTGGCCGGGAAGGAATAACGGCAGAAAAGAGAGAACGGATCATGATTCGCACCCTAACGATTCATAACATTGCGCTGATTGAACACATCGGGGTTGAACTGCACGACGGGATGACCGTGCTTTCCGGCGAAACCGGCGCCGGAAAGAGTATTATCGTGGACGCAATGACCCTGATCCTGGGCGGACGGGCGGACCGGGACCTGATCCGGACGGGATGTGAGCGGGCTTCGGTGGAGGCGGAATTTGCCGCCGGGAGCGCGGAAGGCCTGCGGGACATCCTGGACCGGGAAGGCATCGAATTTGACGGAGAGAGCGTGATTTTTTACCGGGAACTGACGGCGGGCGGGAGAAACATCTGCCGGATCAACGGCGTGATGGTGCCGCTGGCGGTGCTGAAGGAGGCGTCCGCGACGCTTCTGAACCTGCACGGGCAGAGCGAGCACCAGTTCCTGGCGGACGAGGAAAAGCACCTGAGCTATCTGGACATGATGGGCGACGCGGAACACCGCAGACGCATGGAGGAAACGAAGGAAGCCTATTCCAGATTCATCACCAACCACCGGACTTACGCAAAACTCGTGAAGATGAATGACGGCAGGGAACGCCGGATCGACAGCCTGCGGCGGGAGCTGGACGAGCTTCACCGGGCCGGCATCGCGCCCGGGGAGGAGGAAAGGCTGACGGAGGAAAGCCGCCGCCTGCACAAAGCTTCCAGAATCCGGGAAAAACTGGACCGGATCTGCGCACTGACCTCGGGCGGCGAGGAAGGCGGAGACGCACTGCATCAGCTTCAGACAGCGGCGCGGGAGCTGAGCAGCCTTGAAGGCGAGGATCCGGCATTTGCGGAAACCGCGAAGCGCTGCGAAAGCCTGACCTATGAGCTGGAAGAGATTGCCTACAGCATCAACGGGCTGAGCGACCGCTATGAATTTGACCCGATTGCGATGGAAAGAACCGAGAACAGACTGGAGTCTATACGGAAGGCAACCCGAAAATACGGGCCTTCCGAAGAGGACGTGCTGAGGAACCAGGAAGAGATGGAAGCGGAGCTTCAGACGCTGCTGGAACTGGACGAAAAACTCGAAAAAACCGGAGCGGAGCACAGAAAGCTGCTCTCGAACTACCGGAAAGCCGCCCGGGAACTGACAGCCAGCCGGAAGCAGATTGCCGAAACCTTCACACAGCAGATGATGAAGGAACTGAAGGACCTTGGGATGGAGCACACCGTGATCGAGGTCGCCTTTGAGGAAAAGACGGACGGAAAACCGGTGATGCCGACCCCAGGCGGGGACGACCGGGTGTGCTTCATGATCAGCCCGAACCCGGGCGAACCGCTGAAGCCGATGGCGAAAATTGCCTCCGGCGGCGAACTGAGCCGGCTGATGCTGGCGATGAAGACCATTGAGGCCGGCCGGGGCGGCACTCAGACGATGATATTTGATGAGATCGACACAGGCATCAGCGGGCGGATGGCCCAGGCTGTTGCGGAGAAGATGATCCTGATTTCCCGGCGGCAGCAGGTGATCTGCATCAGCCATCTGCCCCAGATCGCCGCGGCAGCGGATCATCAGATCCTGGTGCACAAGGGTGTGCGGGACGGAAGAACGATGACAGAGACGGACGAACTGACCGGGGAGGAGCGGATCCGGGAGGTGGCCCGGATGATCAGCGGCGCCGAAGGCATTACAGAAGACGCGAAGCAATATGCCGGCCAGATGATCGAAGCTGCGGATCGCCGGAAAAGGGAAATCTGATTTTTACCGATTATTTATTGGGATCCGCACAAAAAAGCTTGCCAACTTTCGTCCGTACAGATATAATAAATCAGTTGTATGGAATATTGCGGAATCGCTCCGCGATGTAATCATGCCTGAAAATATACGGGGAGGAAATTATATGTCCAAGAAGTATCTCTACCTCTTCAGCGAAGGAAACGCGAACATGCGTGAACTGCTGGGCGGAAAAGGCGCCAATCTCGCGGAAATGACGAACATCGGTCTTCCTGTGCCGCAGGGGTTCACGATCTCCACGGAAGCGTGCACCCAGTATTACGAGGATGGCCGGCAGATCAACGATGAAATCCAGGCGCAGATCATGGAATATATCGCCAAGATGGAAGAGATCAACGGCAAGAAGTTCGGCGATCTGAAGAATCCCCTGCTGGTTTCCGTGCGTTCCGGCGCCCGCGCTTCCATGCCCGGCATGATGGACACTATCCTGAACCTGGGTCTGAACGACGAAGTGGTGGCCGCCATGATCGCGGGGAACGACGATCCCAAGTTCGCTCGTTTTGTTTACGACAGCTACCGCCGGTTCATTCAGATGTATTCCGACGTTGTGATGGAAGTCGGCAAGAAGTACTTCGAGCAGCTGATTGACGAAATGAAGGCGAAGAAGGGCGTCACCTATGACGTGGATCTGACCGCCGAAGACCTGAAGGAACTGGCTGCCCAGTTCAAGGCCGAATACAAGAGCAAGATCGGCGCGGATTTCCCCTCCGATCCCAAGGAACAGCTGATGGGCGCCATCAAGGCCGTTTTCCGCAGCTGGGACAACCCTCGGGCCAACGTATACCGCCGCGACAACGACATCCCCTACAGCTGGGGCACGGCCGTGAACGTGATGCCCATGGTGTTCGGCAACCTGAACAACAACTCCGGCACCGGCGTGGCCTTCACCCGCGATCCCGCCACCGGCGAGAACAAGCTGATGGGTGAATTCCTGGTGAATGCCCAGGGCGAAGACGTGGTGGCCGGCGTGCGTACGCCGATGCCCATCGCCCAGATGGCCGAGCAGTTCCCGGAAGCCTACGCGCAGTTCATCGATGTCTGCGGCATCCTGGAAAAGCACTACCGCGACATGCAGGACATGGAATTCACCGTTGAAAACGGCAAACTCTACATGCTGCAGTGCCGCAGCGGCAAGCGGACTGCCCAGGCGGCCCTGCGGATCGCCTGCGATCTCGTGGACGAAGGCATGCGGACCGAAGAGGAAGCCGTTTCCATGATCGAGCCGAGAAACCTGGACACCCTGCTGCATCCCCAGTTCGACACCGCCGCGCTGAAAGCGGCGACACCCATCGGTAAGGGCCTGGGCGCTTCTCCCGGAGCCGCCTGCGGCAAGATTGTGTTCACGGCGGAAGACGCGGAAGCCTGGGCTGCCCGCGGTGAAAAGGTCGTGCTGGTCCGTCTGGAGACTTCTCCGGAAGACATCACCGGCATGAAGAGCGCACAGGGCATCCTGACCGTGCGCGGCGGCATGACCAGCCACGCGGCAGTTGTAGCCCGCGGCATGGGCACCTGCTGCGTTTCCGGCTGCGGCGAGATCGCTATGGACGAAGAAAACAAGAAATTCACGCTTGCGGGCAAGACCTTCCATGAAGGTGACTGCATCTCCATCGACGGCACCACCGGGAACATCTATGACGGACTGATTCCCACGGTGGACGCGAAGATCGCCGGCGAATTCGGCCGGATCATGGCTTGGGCCGACAAGTATCGCCGGCTGAAGGTTCGTACCAACGCCGATACTCCCAGAGACGCCCGCAAGGCCCGCGAACTTGGCGCGGAAGGCATCGGCCTTTGCAGAACCGAGCATATGTTCTTCGAGCCGGAGCGGATTGCCGCTTTCCGCGAGATGATCTGCTCAGATACCGTTGAAGAGCGCGAAGCCGCGCTGAACAAGATTCTGCCGTATCAGCAGAGCGACTTTGAGAAGCTGTATGAAGCGCTGGAAGGCTATCCGGTTTGCATCCGGTTCCTGGATCCGCCGCTGCATGAGTTTGTGCCCACGACGGAAGAGGAAATCGCACTGCTGGCCAAGGCACAGAAGAAGCCCATCGAGGTGATCAAGAACCTGATCGCTTCCCTGCACGAATTCAACCCGATGATGGGTCACCGCGGATGCCGTCTGGCCGTGACCTATCCCGAAATCGCGAAGATGCAGACCCGGGCCGTGATCCGCGCCGCCATCACCACGAAGAAGGCGCATCCGGACTGGAACGTGAAGCCCGAGATCATGATTCCCCTGATCTGCGAAGTGAAGGAACTGAAGTACGTGAAGAACGTGGTCGTGGAGACCGCGAATGCCGAAATCGCCGCCGCCGGCATCGAACTGGAATACGAAGTCGGCACGATGATTGAAATCCCGCGGGCTGCGCTGACTGCCGACGAAATCGCAAAGGAAGCCGATTTCTTCTGCTTCGGCACCAACGACCTGACCCAGATGACCTTCGGTTTCAGCCGCGACGACGCGGGCAAGTTCCTGGCCGCGTACTATGAATCCAAAGTGTTCGAGAACGATCCCTTCGCTAAGCTGGACCAGAACGGCGTCGGTAAGCTGATGGAAATGGCCATCCAGCTGGGTCGTCCCGCGAATCCGAACCTGCACATCGGCATCTGCGGCGAGCACGGCGGCGATCCGAGTTCCGTGGCGTTCTGCGACAAGATCGGCCTGGACTATGTGAGCTGCTCTCCGTTCCGCGTACCGATCGCCCGGTTGGCTGCCGCCCAGGCCGCCATCGCGGACAAGAAAGCCTGAGTTTAATCAAGGGAACAACAAGACCCGACAGCGTTTGCTGCCGGGTCTTTGCATGAGGAAAACCGTGTTTGCGCCGAGAGTTATTCGGTCAGGCACCACCGGGGTCTGCGCCCCTTGCGGTCGGTTACCAGTCGTCGTCAGAGGGTTCTTCGAGGGCTTCTTCAAAGGCTTTTTTTGCGATGTCCCAGGAGTAGCCGCGGCGGACCAGAAAGGCGGTGACGCGTTGGAAGAGCTTCCGGCGGTCGCAGGAGTCCCGGTCGGATTTGATTTTTCGCCGGGCCAGAGCGGCAGCAGTTTCCAGCTCGTCCTCTTCGCTGCAGCAGGCGAGGGCGGCTTCTGCCGTTTCCGGGTCGACGCCCTTCATCCGAAGCTCCATGGCGATGCGGGTGGAACCGTATTTCCGCTTGCGGGACTCCACCCACTGGACGGAAAAATCTTCGTCGTCAAGGAGCTTTTCCCGCTCCAGCTTGTACAGCACCATGGAGACGACTTCTTCATCGTAGCCGGCACGGAGGAGGCGCTGTTCGATCTCCCGCCGGCTGCGGGCCCGGATGGCCAGCAGGCCCACGGCGCGGTCCAGGGCCGGACGGTACTGTTCCAAAAGCTCAGGTCTCAATTCCATAGGGGCAGCTCCTTTCGGAAAGCCCAGCGGCAGACGTCGAGATTGGTGATGCCGAAGCGGCCGGAACGGGCTTCGCCGGCGCCGCCGTTCAGGGAAACCAGAATATTTCCGGTGGATTCCTCCCAGAAGGCGCCATCCACGCAGCCGTAGGCAAAACCCTGATGGCCGAGGACTTTTCCGGGAGAAATCCGGCGGTCATCGACGATCAGGAGGCCCCGGCCGTAGGAAAGGGTCGGGGAGGCGGGACCGTAGGATGAAACGGGCGTGCGCATGAAATCCCTGTATTTTGGGGAAATCAGCGGCGCGCCACCGTCGCGGACGCAGCGGATCAGTTCGGCGAGAGAGGGCAGATCGATATACATGGCGCCGGCGGTGTGGCCGTAATGACGGAGGGGATCCGGCTTCGTGAGCGGGATACGGCCCAGGCGGGTGACGCGTAGGCCGGTACCGGGCCGATAAGGCAGCATTCGGATGACGGGCATGATTTCCTCATAGGGCAGGACGGTCGCGTCCAGGGAGGCACGCAGGCTGAGCGGGGTGAAGAGATATTCGCTGAAAACGGCGGGGACGGGCTTGTTCAGCAGGACCTCGAGGACGCAGCCGATGACGCCGTAACCGAGGTTTGAATAACGGAATTTTTCACCGGGGGCGGCGATACGGCGACCGGAAAGCACCTCCGGGAGCGGCGTCTTTTTGATCATCACGGTTTCATAGTCCGGCGGATCGGCGAGGCCGGAGGTGTGAGAGAGCAGATGGGACAGCGTGACCCCCTCCAGCTCCGGAAGGCTGCCGCAGTCCGTCAGAAGATCGGTGACCGGTGCATCCGGATCCAGCAGACCCTGATCCATGAGGCAGACGCACAGCAGGGCGACGGCCGTTTTCGTGATGGAAGCGGCGCGGAAATACGTGGTTTCATCGGGGATCAGGTCGGTGTGAACGGCTTTGGTGAAAACGGAGGTTTTGTCCGCTCCCGATCGGAGGCCGATAGCGGCGCCGGATACATGATTGCGGCGCAGAACTGCAGAAAGCGCCTTTTCCGCGGCCAGGGGATGGCCGGAAACCGCGGCGATCGGGTGCTTCGGAACGGACGGCGAAAGCACGGGCAGGGCCAGACGGTACAGGAGATTCTTAGTTTTGGTGGTCGGCATAGATGATTTCTCCCTCGGCACATTTTCCGTAGAGCAGGAAAAGCGCCAGCATATTCAGAACACTGCACAGCGACAGCAGCAGGAAACGGACGAAAACGGAGGGCGCCGTATACGGGATGAGGTTCAGCATCCACGCCGCAGCGGCGAGATCGCAAAGGCTGGCGGCACAGAGAAAAAGGCGGCAGGGCAGGCCCGCAAACGCCGGACACGCCCTGAAAAGACGGACATAGCGCCCGAGAACAAACAGGCAGAGAACGACGCTGAGGAGCTGGCTGATGCGAAGGCCTTGGGCCGCGTAGAGCGAATCCATGCGGAAATCTTCGATGATCAGGCGCCCGCAGGCATAGAGCAGGGCGTAGAAAGAGATCACATCGCCCCGATACCGGAAAAAGACGCGCCGGGCGCGGATGAGGAAAAGGAAAACCAGCAGGTTCCAGAGGGATTCATAGAAAAACGTGGCCATATGCCAGAGACCGTCCGCCTCGATGAACACGGCGAAGGGAAAAAACTGCAGAGAGGGGTTGCTCACTGCCAGGCCGTAAGCCTCCTGATTGAAATAATTGCCCCAGCGGCCGATCGCCTGGGCCAGGACGAGACCCGGGGCGATGACATCACAGAGGGTAAAGAAGGAAATATTTCGGTGTTTGCAGAAAAACCAGGCGGTGATCAGGCCGGCGATGACGCCGCCGTAGATGGCGATGCCGCCCTCCCAGATTCGCAGCACGGAAAGGAGATCGTCCTTAAAGGAATCCCAGGAGAAGGCAACATAATAAATCCGGGCACCGATGATGCCGATGGGCAAGGCCCACAGGGCAAAATCGATGACGGTATCCTTTTTGAGACCGGCGCGCTTTTCTTCCCGCGCGCCGAGGTAAACGGCCAGCGCGGCGCCCGTGACGATCAGAAAGCTGTACCAGGGGATCAGACCGAAAATCAGCCTGGAAGGAGCGGTGGCCATAGGACCTCCTTGAGGGGTAGGATTTAAGGGATCCGGTTTCATTATAGAAAGGAAAAAGAAGTGTGTCAATCAAACAAAAAAGGGGCAGGCGGATTCTTGTCAGAAGCAGCGTTTTCTGATAAAATATCCTGAGAAAAAAAGGACGCAACGGGCGCCGGAGGGAGAGGTAACTATGAGCAAGGTAGTCGTATTTGATCATCCGCTGATTCAGCACAAACTGAGCATTATGCGCGACAAGAACACGGGGACCAAAGAATTCCGTGAACTGCTGAGTGAGATTGCGATGCTGATGGTGTTCGAAGTGACCCGGGATCTGGAAACCAAGGAAGTGGAAGTGGAGACCCCCATCACGACCTGCAAATGCCGCGTGCTGAGCGGGAAGAAACTGGGCATCATCCCGATCCTGCGGGCCGGCTTGGGAATGGTGGACGGCGTGATCAACCTGGTTCCCGCGGCGCGGGTCGGGCACATCGGCCTGTACCGCGATCCAAAGACCCTCGAGCCCGTCGAATATTACTGCAAACTGCCCGAAGACAGCGAGAACCGGGAACTGCTGATTCTCGATCCCATGCTGGCCACCGGCGGCAGCGCCAGCGCAGCCATCAACTTTATCAAGCAGCGGGGATGCAATCATATGCGCCTGGTGAACCTGATCGCCGCGCCGGAAGGCATCGCGCGGATCCAGAAGGATCATCCGGACGTGGACATCTATGTGGCGGCGCTGGACGATCACCTGAACGACCACGGATATATTGTTCCCGGCTTGGGCGACGCCGGCGACCGGCTGTTCGGAACCAAGTGATTTCAGGTTTTTTGCGAGGACGCGTCCAATGCTTTGATTTGGATAACACGTTCCGCGCTGCAGCTGTCAAAGCCGCTTCGCGGCTTTGGGTACAGTGATCGCAAGTTTTGGAAGAAATGATTTTGCATCAGCCTGAATGACCGAACCGGATTCGGTTTTGCAGGCTGATGCTTTTTCTCAGAAAGCATTTCGGCCGGAAAGGATCTTACATGGAGCGAATTCGTCTGGCCCCGCTTTGCGGGGTGACCGATCACGTATACCGGACCCTTTGCTTTGAGCAGGGGTGTGAAAGCGCGTATACAGAAATGATCAGCGCCATGGGATACCTTTGCGCCCCGGATCAGCGTGCCCAGAAGGAACTGATGCGCCGCGGGGAGGCGGAAGGGAAACTGATTCTGCAGCTGTTCGGGAAGGATCCGGCCACGGTGGCCGAGGCGGCGCGCAGGATCAGCGGAACCGGGATCTACGACGGGATTGACCTGAACATGGGCTGCCCCGCCCGGAAGGTGGCGTGCAGCGGTGAAGGCAGCGGACTGATGAAGGATCCGAACCTCGCGGGACGGATGATGCGGGAAACGGTGAAGGCTTCCTGCCTGCCGGTTTCGGTGAAAATGCGGATCGGATGGGACCGGGATCACATCAACGCGGTGGAATTCGCCAGGATCGCCGAGGACAGCGGGATCCGTGAAATCACGGTGCACGGCAGAACCCGGGAGCAACAGTACAGCGGAGAGGCGGACTGGGGCGTGATCGCGCAGGTGAAGGAGGCCGTCGGGATTCCGGTGATCGGAAACGGAGACATTTTTTCGGCAGAGACTGCCATGCACCGCATGCGGGAAAGCCGGGTAGACGGCGTGATGATCGGCCGCGGCGCCCTGGGGAATCCATGGATTTTCCGGGAGATCCGGGCGGCGCTGAACGGGGAGCCCGTGCCGGAGGTGACACTTCGGGAACGGGACGGCATGATCCGGCGTCACTACGGGATGATGCTGGAAACCCGGCCGGAACATATCGCCATCCGGGAGATGCGCAAGCACATCGGGTGGTACCTGCACGGGATGCGCGGATCGGCGAAAATCCGGAACGAGATCAACCGCTGCGGAGATGCCGGGGAAGTTTTTGCGCTCCTGGAGCGTTTTTTTGAAGAAGCGGAAGCGCAGGGAAAGGTCGAAGGTGAATGAACCGGAAAAGAATCTTTGGAATCCTCCTGGCATGGACGGTCTGCCTGATACTTTGGGTGGGCGCCGGTGCGGAGGGGATCCGGGAGACGATCGGTCTCCTGAAAAACTGGGAAGCGGTCTCCTTTGAAATCACCGCCGCATTCGAAAAGCTGCCGCAGTTTGACGAAAACAGATGCGAACAGCTGAACCGGCTGCTGCGGCACATCCGGTTTTGCGGACAGTTGGAGGCGGGAGTCTCCGACCTGACGGTTTACGCGGACGGGGATCCGCTGTTTTCCGTTGCGGTTTCGGACATCGGCGGGAAAAAGCGAACTGTGCTGTCGCCGGACGGGGAACGCAGATGGCTCCTTCCGGAGACGGAAGGGGACGCAGGAGACAGCGTGACGCAGTTCCTGGACGTTTTCGGGGAGATTTCACGGCAGCTGGAGGGCTACGACAGCCTGGGGGCTGTCGCGGCGTTCATTGAAAAACTGCCGGACCGCTTTCCCCAGGCCGTCGCTTCCTCGAAGATGAACGAAAAGTATAAAGACTACGGCACAGCCGTCAAAAAAGTCAGCGTGAAGATCAGCGCGGAGGAACTGACTGCCTGCGTCCGGGACCACCGGGCGGAACTTCCGGAGGGGGACGGCCTTCCGGACATCGGCGGGATTGTTTTTGAAGGCCGGCAGGACTTTGAGATGCTGATGACGGAAGAGGGAAAGGCCCTGAAGATCCGCTACGGCGGGAAGGCGGGGCTGAGCGCGGAGGATCTGCGCACGGTACGGCTGGACTGGAAGACGGTTCGGAGCGACAGCGTGGACCGGGACGAAATGACTCTGAAGACGCCGGACAGTGCCGGGACGCACCGCAACAACCTGATTCTGGCCCATACCCGCCGGAAGAGCGAGGACGGGAAGGAAACCTTCCAGTGGAAGGCGGAGACGGACGAAGTTTCGGAGGGCATCCGGACGCGGGGCGTCAGCGAATGCACGGCGGAAGCGGAAAACGGCATCCTGGCCGGGAGCTTCGTTACGACACGGACCGTACGGCAGAACGCGGAGGGCTGCGAAATCCGGTTTGAAATGTCCGGGAAAACGGCTTCGAATACTGCGGGAACACTTGAAATAATCAGCAAAAAAGATAAAATAGAAACGGGACGCCTGAAAGCGAACATTTCCCTTCGCCGCGATGCTTCCGCGGCAGTGACGGAGGACGAGGGCGAGACCGCCGGGGCGGAACGGGAGATCACCGGTGAAAACCTGCAGGAGCTGATTTCGAAGATCGTCGGGCGGCTGATGCGCCTGGATCCGGAAGACCTGGTTTTCCTGACGGAGGGGATTCCGGAAGAAACCCTGCGGACCCTTCTTCCCAACGACTGAAAGCATAAAGGAGCCGAGACATGAAAAAGATTCTGAGCATCCTTCTGGTTCTTGTTCTGACGACCGCCTGCATTGCGGCCTCCGCGGCGGGCTATACGCTGCCGGAAAAAATGGAGCGCCAGCTTCAGGTCGGAAGCGGACTGAAAGGTTCCTTTGTGATCCGGGCCAACGCGGACGCGGAACTGAGTCCCGTCGTGCATTCGCTCCAGAACGCGGCCTTTGAAATCCGCGGGATTCAGAACGAAGGCAACAGCCATTATTACATCTATCAGGCAGGGGAAAACGAAGCCATGAGCGCGCTGACGGAAATCTGCACGGCGGACGGGAAAGCTTATCTGCGCAGCGATTTTCTGGAAGGCGTGTATCTGCTTCCGACGGCGGACAGCCTGATCAACGCCTGGTTCCATTCCGAAGCAGGGGAGAATCCTTCCGTTTTTCCGGACCTGCTGCGGATGATGCTGAAGGGCGCGGAGGACGAGGGTATGACCACCGACGCACTGGAGCGGCAGCTGGAAGTATGGATCAACGCGTTCAGCACGGACAGCTCTGTGGTGACGGAGGACGGCGCCCCGCGGCTGACTCAGACGTTTAAAATCCCGGTGGAGGAAATGTACGCGATCACGGCGGAGATCGTGAAGATCATCGGCTCCAACGAAAATACCCTGAGCTGGTTCAAGAACTTCCTGAGCCAGGAACAGACCGACGTTTATTTGAATCCGAACCTGGGATACTATTATATCGACGCGATGAAGCAGCTGAATCTGGAGGGCGACATCGAGTTTTCCCGGACGGTTTCGACCCTGGGTGAGCTGATTGAAAACTCCATGGTGCTTCCGCTGGATCCGGAGAAAACCGGATACCGGACGGCAGTGTTCCGGAACGACGAAGAGAAAAAGAGCATCTTCTTCACGGGCCCGAGGGGCACGCTGTTCCTGGAGCTGCCGGCGGAGTTTGACCTGAACGAGGAGAACCTGGAAAACCAGGATATCCGCTTCGTGCTGACCGACAATACCGAAGGGACGGTCCAAAACGTGGCGTTGAAGATTCTTCTGAACAAGAAGGGCGAGAAGACGGAAGCCGCGGAGGACGGCCGGCTTCACGAACGGGAAACCTGGACGCTGGCGATGAGGCGCGACACCGAAAATCTGCCGGAAGGTGTTACGGAGGAAATGATTCCCGATATGGCGTCGGTGGACGCTTCGATTGAGATCCACTATACAAGCAAGACGCAGCTTTCCAGCCCGACCACGCTTGAAATCCGCTGCAGGGTGCAGCAGGGAAAATATGATTTCGACCTGGAGGGGCAGCTGAAAACTTCCTCCCCCTGGGTGTTCTCTCCCTTCAGTATTGAAAACGCGCAGGAGAGCCTGAAAACCCTGGACAACCTTCAGGCACTGAAGGACGAATGGGTCAAAACCGCGGATGAAAAGCTCACCCGCACAGCGACGGTGGAGGACGCGGAAGATCCGGAAGCGGCGGAGACGCAGGCAACGGAGAGCGGAACCGAAACGGCGGAAGGCGAAGGCACGCCGGAGATCCGGGAGACGGAGGACGACGCGGAAGCCGAGCCGCTGGCAGACGGTGAACCGGCCGAAGAGGCCGGTTCACCGGAAGAAACGAAAGAAAATGAACCAATCGGGTAACAAAGGAGCAACAGAACTGTGATCAGAAGAATCCTGACCCTCCTGGCGGCGCTATTCCTGATGACCGGGAGCGCGTTTGCCGCGGAGCAGCACGCGGAAATACAGTTTGTGATTCATCAGGGGGACAGCGAAACGGCCGTGACGGCGGATCTGCTGCTGCGGGAGAAAGAGATTGTGGTGCTGAGCGGATTGTTCCCTAGCTATGCGTTGAGCCTGCCCTGCGACGGCGCGGCGGCCGCGGCGG
>Ga0265301_10004383_pt1 | contig 14288 bp, 34 predicted proteins | sample AusTroGonzalo_MG_2_FD_193488 | JGI IMG/M metagenome (GOLD analysis project Ga0265301, IMG submission 193488) | Bovine rumen microbial communities from tropical cattle in Woodstock, Queensland, Australia - Gonzalo_04 | ecosystem: Host-associated > Mammals > Digestive system > Stomach > Rumen ...
TATCCCTGCCCACTGAAAGGAGGTAATATGATTAAAACTGACGACCAAGGTAACCTATATGTATTTTCTGACAACAGTGGCTATTTCAGGCTAAAAGATTTCCCACCCGTTAGTGGCAAGCTAGAAGTTGTTTTTAATGGGGATGTTGATGTTGTAAAAGAGTTTTACGTAAGTGGCCAAGGAGAAGCCCTCGTAAAACTTTCAAAGAAAGATATAGAGGACATTGGCGTTGGTGTGCATAGATGGTATGCCGACTTGATTTATGGCGATGAAAAGGATACAATTATTTATGGTAAGATAACCGTTATTGAAAAGGATATGTAATGGTAAAGGTGGTTGGTCAAGATAATACTGTTTCTGTTGAGGGGTACGCTGGGAAGGCTCTTATAGACCCAGCCATTGTTCTTGTTGGTAAGGATGGAAAAGATGGGAAAGATGGTATTCCTGGCCCTGAAGGTATGCCTGGCCGTGATGGCGTTAATGGAGTTGATGGCAAAGACGGAAAAGACGGTCGTGATGGAATTGATGGAAAAGATGGTGTATCCTATTGGATAGAATATGACAAGAAGACCAACACGTTGGTTTTTAAGAATGATGGTGGAAAGAAAAACCCCGACCCAGTAAAGCTGGCGCCATTAGAAAAAGGATGGGGGTATGGTGCTGGACGTGGTGGTGGGCAAGTACAGGTTGACTGGAATCAGACAGATAAGAACAGCCCAACTTTTATTAAAAACAAACCAACTGTTCACAACGTTTCGTTTAAGATTGTTGATACATTACCACTTGTTGGTAACTCGTGGACAATTTATTTGCTAAGGGAAACACCGATAAACGTCAGAGGTGGTAGTTTATCAGATAACTATTCAGAATGGATTTTTGTAGAAGACCAAGATACGCACGTACTGTTTTGGGAAAGGCTGGGTATTGAAGTTGACTTATCTGATTATGTAAAATATACCGACATTGTTTCTTCGGTTGATGCGTCAAGCACAAATGAGCAGGCGGTTGGTGCAAAACTGTTTTATGATACTTGTGGCGATATTGAAACACTTATAAACGCATTGTGAGGTAAATAATGAGTATAGCAACAGCAATTACAAATGCACAAGGTAAAGTGGCAAACGCATATACTGCTATCTCTAATAAGGGTGGTACACTTCCAGTGACACAGAATCTGTCTAATATGCCAACAGCAATTGACAGCATTCCGACAGGTGCTGATAGATTTAGAACAGTAAATGCAAGCGGTCAACTTATTCCACCAGAAAACGATGACCTTGACTTATCAGATGTTACTTCAATTCCTGATTATAGTATGTATTATATATTTAGAAACGCATCATATCCAAAAAATGTTGATTTAAGTAATTTGGTATCTGTTAGTCAGTACGGAATGTCAAACTCTTTTTATGGTGCAGGCATAACAAGAATTGACCTCACAGATTTAGCTGTAGCAGATACTCGTGCGTTTGATTCTGCTTTTAGAGATACTCCACTTGCAACAATTATAGGACTTGATAAACTTAAAACTGTTGGTTCTTATGGTTTTAGTTATGCATTTTATAATTGTCCGTTAACAGCAATACCATCATTAGAACGCCTTGAAACCGTTGCTACTTATGGTTTTCAATATGCATTTGCTATGCAACAAACCGCAACAAACTCTATTGAAATTGGATGTACTAGTGCAAATTCTAACTCTTTTGCTTCAGCTTTTACACAATCAACTATTGGCGATATTGTTTTTACAAGACTAGAAACTGCTACTGGCTCTAGCTGTTTTTATAATATGCTCAATCTGGCAACAAACTGCTTTAAATATAGAATTGCACATATGTTCCCGAAGTTGAGAAGAATATCTGGAGGAAGTGCATTCAGAACGGCGTTTAGATATTGTCGGTTTCATAAATTTATCTTTGATTCTCTTGAAGATGTTGCAGTACAAGCTACAGGAAACAACATTTTTGACTCCGCTTTTGAATATGGGTTATTTAGTAATAATGGTTATATTAGTGGTAATCTTGGTGGCGTTTATTTTCCAGTTTTAAAAACAATCGGAACGACATCTACATCTTTATATGGTATGATGTATGCAATTTGTCGTGGCTCAAACGCAACAGCCACGCTTGATTTTCCTGAATTAACAACAGCATACAATACATCATCCACAAATACACGTGGTTGCTTTACAGAGTGTGGTGCTGTTTGGATTTATATGCCAAAGCTTACAAACTTTGGTACATACAGCCAATATTGCTTCTATAACTCCACAGCTACACGAGAGATACACTTTGGTAAAGAAAACCAAGCAACCATTCAAGCTATGTCTGGATATAGTTCTAAGTTTGGTGCAACGAATGCAACAATCTATTTTGATTTGATTAACCACATTACTGTTGGTGGTGTTGTTTATGATAGATACGGCAATGATTATGATTATGATAACGAATATTACAGTTGGAAAAATGGCAACAATGTGATTTATACAAAGAACGAGTGGACTCCAGCTGTTGGTGATACTGTTTATACAAAGTCTGATGACACATACGTTGCAAGTGCTGACTTGATTACTGCTGTTTCATAAGGAGGATATATGCAGATTAAAGATACATACTATATTAAACGGAACGGAAACTATATTTGGCTTTCTCACAATGTGAAACCAGAAGAAACGGATGAAGTTATTGAAGTAAAGAAGGTTTTGATTGCGGATGATGGCAAAGACCTTGTTAAAGGAGAAGAAGTAATTGGTGGGATGATTTTGTTAGACAACGAAAAAGATGCAAAAAAATACTCAGAGGTTGACCAAAAGCCAAGAGAAGAAGAAGAAGAAAACGATGCTTAGTATGGAAGAAATAGAAAAGTCAAGAGAAGCCGCAAGGCTTGAAAGACAACGCAATGAAGATGCGGAAGCAGCAATAAGGCATAGGCTTTCTATGGCTCAACGTTGGTTTGGTTATTACAACAAGAGTAAAGACCCACAAAAGAAGTTTAAACTGATAGACCAATATAATTTTTTGGCTCAGCAAAGACAAAGATAATGAGAATAACCCTAGAAGACAACAAAGACGGAGTGACTAGGGTTTATTGTGGTGATAAGTTCTCTGGTGTCATCTGTTGCCAATGTTTCATTTTACACCCCACTTTTTAAGAGCCTTTCTTGCGTCATCATAATTTCCAAGTCCTGCTTTCCAATAATATCTCTCTAGTCTATCACGCATATAGAACGTTTCTGGGGTTAGATACTCGTGTTCGGCATATTCTTTTATTATTTCCCAGCACTCCTCCAAATGACTTTTAAGGGCGCTTATCCACAAACCTTTTTCTTTAATCTGTTCTTTTAGTTTCTTGTTCTCATCCTGTAAGCGTTCTATCGTTTTGTTTTGTTCGTGTATTACTTCTTCATCTGGAGAAAGGACATCTTCTTCATCAACCTTCCAAGCCAACCTATATGCTTTCCCGTCCTCTTGACGAAAATACATATCTCTTTCGTTTGGATTATTGCTAATCGCTTTCATAAACAAAGATAAATGCCCATACAATTCGTTGCCTTCATCATCTCTAAAGCAGCATAACTTGCCATAGTCTTCACTTCCTTTTATTTGAATATCATTCATTTTACCTCCTCAATTTCTTTTAATGCATTACTGGCACACTTTTCACATTGGTATCTTTCCCACCCTTTGAATGCTTTAATATATTTCAACGCTTCCTTGGCTATATTAAGCTGTTTCTGTAAGCGTTTTACCTTTTTGCTGACATCAGCAAATTGCCCAAGTTCGTTTTCTAATTTCATAGTTGCTTCATTTAGAATATGCACCTTCTTTTCAAGTTCAATTTCTTTTGGGGTTTTATACCCAGCATAACCACAATCTATATTAGTCATTCCACACTCTGTGCATATAAAATTACTCATTTTACCTCCTTTTCCAGCTTTTTGATAAAGTATTCCATCGCTTTTTGGTAGTCTTGTTTGGGAAATCTTAAATCGTCATTGTCTTTTCTCCACTCAAGAAGAAAATCCAGGCACTCTTTTAACCCAGCCAAGTCCTTTTGGATAATGCAGATAAGTGCTTCAGAGTTGTTTCCATTGATTTCATCAACATAATCATTATAGAAATGAAGAGCCATAAGAGCATCAATTTGTTTCATTTTACCTCCTCAATTTCTTTTAGGGCATATTGCACAAAATCAAATCCTTGGCATTTGTCTAGTGCCTTTGTTGCTATGGCAAGTTTCTTTTCCAGTTGACTACATTTTGTTTCCAGTTCACACCTACGAGAGCATTCATCTTCAACCATCTTCTGCAAGTTTAAAACCTGTTCTGTTGGCAACTCATCAGGATTACTTACAAGTTCCTTATACTCATCATACGAAGGAACACCTGCAAGGACTTCTTTAACACTTACATTATATCGGAAATACTCTGTATCAAACGTCTTGCTTATGTTATCATAGTCCGTTTGTTTTATTGACCCATCTAGTAGTTTAATATAATAACCACCACGAGGTAGCGTTCCCTCACGCCATTGTTCAGTAAGTGATTTTGGTTTGTCATAAAACTTTTGCTCACAAACTTTTGCGGCTTTCTCTGTTCCATTCTCAATTATTTTTCTTATCTGTTGTTCAGTAAGTGTCTTCGTCATTTATCTAAATCCTTTCCTGCTTTTTCTAAACTTTTAACAACACCTTTTGCAACGCTAGACAACCCAAGTGTTCCGATAGCTAGCATACCATCGGATTCGTCCTTTTTAATATCTGTTAAGCTAGATAAATCTTTTCCGATTTCTCCAACGCAACGGACTGGCGTTGCAACTAAATCAACTAATGAATCAAACAAGCTCATTCTTCCTCCTTCCATATTAGTGAATAAAAACAAGTATTATTTTTTACCCATAAACTATACCATTCAATCATTTAACACCCCCAAATTCAATCCCAAAGTTATAGTAGACTTGTTTATAGTCATCGTGGAAAGTTTTATCCAATCTTATATTCCCAACTACAACGCCGTTTGGATATTCCCTAAAAGCATAGTCAGCGAGTCTATTAGCACAATTGGAACATTGTTCAAGCAAAAGTTCTTCTTTACCACAAAACCAAAAGCCATCAAACCATTCAATCATACCACCCTTATTCCTACACTTTACTTTATGCCCGCCTCGTTTTAAAGTATAAACAACCATATCCTTTACGAGCTTTTCTAATCGTTTATCCATTATTCCTCCTTTACCACCATAACTCCCCAATGTTTTTCCCAAACCATTTATCAAAATCGGCTACGCAATAATCATAAGCCCCTGCATTGATTGAACTATCGCCAACCCCATTTTTAATCCATTTCTGTAATACTTTTTTTGGAATATAAGACCTATCTTGAAATTCAAACTCATTGATATTTACAATGCAATCCAGTTGGTCAACCCGTTTGTTTAATTCTTTTAGCCATTGTTTATGGCTTTTGCAACGCATAGGATAAGCACAAGTTACTTCGGCAAATCTTTCTAACCTAGGCAATAACCATCTATGAAATGAATCCTGCATATCCCAAGTAACAGAATCGTCAAATCCTCTGATTGCTCTTTGTAAAAAGAATTTTACTTTTCGTTTTATATTCATTCTTCCTCCTTATGTTCAACCTTGATTGGCTCTCGCTTGTTCAAGTATTTTCTTGTTTTCTTCTGATAGGTGGTTGTCTTTTAGAAATATGCCAAACTTTTCAAACATAAAGTTTTCGTATTCAAAGCAGGCATTTATGGCTTCGCCAGTTTTAATGTTCATAAAGTTGGCTTTTCTGATTACCTGTTTATTGCTAGCAACAGTTAACATCCTGTCAAGAGCTTCTAAATCTTTATCTGTTATCGTTATCTGTTTCATTTGGACTCCTTTAATTTTGTAATTTGACTTCTCTGACACCATTGTTTAAAACCATCAAGGCTTTCTACTTGCACAAAGCCATCTTTCTTTCCAATGACAGTGCATATAAGTCTAGACTTTTTAAAATAAATCTTATCGCCAACTTTAAAATGCTCGCTCATTCTCAACCTCCTATATCATTTTTACTTCTTTTAATACAGCTTTTTTGAACAGCTCGTTATCTTTTAGGTCTTCAACAAACTTCTCAAAATTAAAGTCTTGTTTAAAGGCCTCATCCATAAAGACGTGCTCACCTTGCTCAACATCTTTGAACTCATCGTAAGCGTCTCTTATGGCACATAAAAGTATTACATTAAAGTCATAGCTTTTATTTTCTTCCATCTGTTTTACCCAATCTAATTCCGTTTGGAATGTATCAGAGTGAAGCTCTTTAATAAACCGTTCAAGCTCTTTGCCATCAGTATAGGTCAAATCATAATCACTAACCCAGTCCTCAATGGTGTCGTACGCTTCTTCTGTCGTGTGGTCAAACGCATCGTCCCAGTTGAAGTGGTATGTCTTTCCACTCTCATCATCCAACTGAATGTCAGACATCTTTTCTTCAGCTGTTTCGTTAATCCATTTTATTAAAGCTATTTTAGCTTCTTGTAAGTTTGTTAATTGTGTCATTTTTAATCCTTTCTTTTGTTGTTGCAAGTGTATTTTACCATAAATATAATTTAATGTCAATATATTTTTAATTACATTTTAGAAAATATTTAATCTTTTTTATAAGTAATTGAAAATCAAACATTATTTTACCTCTCTTTTCTCATATCTAACGTTAGGTTTCACCCTTCTTGCAAACACTTTTATAACTTTTGTGTATGCTCTGCGAAGTCTATCGTTAAATGGGTACTTGTGATTCTCTACTGCGTAAAGATGGAACTTATTATACCCATTCCATTGTGCAATAATAGGAACCGTAATGTTATACTTGTGGCGTTTGCACTTCCACGATTCGATTTCGTTTATTTCTTCTTGTGTTAATTCTTTTGTTCTCATAATAAATCCTTTCAAATAGGTGGGGCTGGACTTTAAGAGGAAAATATAAGGGAGACTGCCAGCCCCATAAGTTCCCCTAACCCCAGGGGATTTCGTCATCAAAAGTTGTCACTTCTTCTGGCGCTTTCTTTTGTTGTTCTTTCTTTGCTGTGGCTTGTTTAATTGAGCCTGATAGGAACGCTGTGCCTTTTTGCGACACTCTGTTCCAAAGCGCAACTTCGTATTCTACACCACCGATTAAAGCTGTGCCCTTATAGTCGGGGCGTTTGTCGTTTCCACCTTTATCGTTTGCAAAGAGAGACACGTCTCCGTCTTTTTTTTCGTACATAATAATTTTTCCTTTCACATAAATAATCTGAGCCTGTTGAATAATGTTTCACGGTCTTCTGGCTCTAAAAAGTACCGTTTATATCTGCAAGGCCGACCAAACTTATTCTTTTTATACACCCACTCATCAGATATATCAATGACTTTTCTCAAGTCCCTGATTACTCCCTGTAAGTCTGCAATGTATAAATCGTTTGATGCCTGTATCGTTGTAATTCTGCCATATCTTTTCAAATAGTATAACACTTCTTCTTTTTGTGTTTGTGGAATGAATTTTTTATTTCCCATTGTATCCCCCTTTCTTTGGATTACATTTTGTTTTCTGTTGTTGCTTTGAAGCCTGATTTTTTCCACTGGAAGACGATACCACCATTTTGGTCTTGGATAATCAAAGCGGCGACTTCGTCTTTATCATCGTACCAAATACCTTGTACGAAGAACTTTTGGAACTTGTCCTTTAATTTATAAACAGGCTTTCCACGGTTATCAACTCCGTCCTGTACTGTTTCCACGTTAGCAAATGTAAATGGGCTGGTGTATAACTCACGGCCGATGCCCCACTTAAATCCTGCACGTTTGAAAGCATCAGAGGCCTCGCCCTTCTTTTCGTTGCCATCACCATCGGCACGGCTTTCAATACCGCAGTCCCATTTCCACACCCACTCTTTTGTTTCTTTATCACGAACTGCAATGCCACAATACAGGTTGTCCTTTACAACTTTGTAATCGGATTGCCAATTCATCGGCCCGAACTCCTCATCCAGAATATCCATATCCACACGGGCTGTTTTGTAAAGTAATAACACAGCACCTTTGGCAGTAATCTGTTTGACCTTTACGTCAATTTCGTTGCTGGTCAGTTTTCTCATTTTAAATCCTTTCTTTGTTTGTTGCGATTCGTTCTTTTATCAAGAACAAGGTTATTATACACCAACTTTAATTTATTGTCAATACACTTTCTAATAATTTTTTCATAAAAATCGTATCTTTTTTATAAGTCATTGTTTTATTGTGATAATTTTTCATAGCAATTACTCCAATTCTTCTATGTCAACCTCGATTCTGGGGTTATCAGAGTATAACTTTTCAAAATGCAGGATAGCCACTTGCGAATCGTCTTGCCAAAACCCGAGTCGTGTTAGGCAGTCGCCAAACATTTTCATCAGGTTATCGCAATCGCTTCTTGTTGGGCACCACATAGCCCCTTTGGCTCTATTTTTTTTAGTTTCACTCTTTCTCCACGGATAAACCCATCGTATAACGCATTTTAAGGCACCTTCTAGGGGTTTTTCGGGGGTGTGTGGTATCAACAACTGGACAAGGGTGTTTTTCGTTTCTACGCCCTTTTTATTCTTTCCTACGAATAACCTCCCTGTTTTTGGATTTTTAAAAATCTTTGCGCTGGACTGGTGGGTTGTCTTTGGTGGTATGCAATGCAGTATAAAGCTGATATGTGTCATCTTGATTCTCCTTTCAATAAATCTCCATACTTTTTGAACAAATCGTTCAGTGATAATACTTGGTCTTTGTTTCGGATAGCTCGTTCACCCATTCTTGGTAGAATAACAAGTCTTTTGTTGAATTGAGTTCTAACATACTTGCCTACCCTTGGCTGTCCGTTGCAGTAATAAATTACAAAATCGCCCTCTTTCATTTAAACCTCCTTTGTTTTTTCAAAAAATACTCTGCCGTCTGTCAGTGGTGTATGGATAAACCAGCTTGTATTATACCAGCAATTACCTTTGCCGTTAAAGTCAATGCGCTGGTCTAAAACCACAATACCAACCCCATTCTTTCTAAACATCTCGCCCCGTTTAATTCCTTCCAGCGCCGTCAATGGCAGTAAGAAAGCAAACGGCTTGCCCAGTTCATACGCCCTTTCCAGTATCTTATCTTTGGTGGAGTATGGCGGGTTGGTGAGTATCATATCATACTTTGTTTCTGGCTCATAAGTCAGGAAGTCTTTGCCTTGTTCAATGTGTGATGGTATAACATCATAATTGGCAAGCAATAACTTCTTGACTATTTTGCTTTGCAGAGTATCACACGGGCACCATATTGTTTTCACATTGGCTGGTATGTATTTCAATACTGGCTCTACGGCATATTCCGGTGTGTATAACTCGTCAAATTGTCTGCTATTTTTCAATGCTTCTTTCATTTTCGCCCCCTTCATTTGTAGAAAGTCATTGTCTGGTTATCAAAGTGGCACTTTAAGTTGTTATTACAAGCGCCGTTTCTGTTTTTCTCAACAAGGATTTCAGCTTGTTCGTATCTGTTTTGCTTTCCGTCTGCTGTTTCAATCGGGTTATAATACTCATCCCTATACAGAAAGAAAACGCAATCAGCATCTTCTTCAATCCTTCCAGAGTCCCGCAGGTCTTTCAGCGTTGGCCTTTTATCCTCTTGATTTTCTGCCACACGATTCACTTGCGATAACACAACAATAGGTATTTCAAGCTCTTTTGCCAACGATTTAAGAGCGGATGTAATCTTGCCGATATTATGTGCAAGGTTTCCCCTGTCATCAACACGGATAAGTCCAAGATGGTCTATAAAAACAATCTTGCATCCTTCTTTTACCATTTGGCGTATTTTAGAGCACACCTGATAAGCGTTCAATCCGCCCTTGTCATAGATTTTAAGTTGGTTTATTTCAGAAAGAGCGCTGGCAACCTTGTCAAATTGTGCGTCTGTTGCCCTGCCTCTATCAATTACCCAGTAAGGAATGCGTGTTCTAACTGCGCAAACACGATTATAAAGCTCCTCGCCGGTCATCTCAAGGGAAATAATACCAACTGGCACATATTTTTCAATATGGGCAACAATGGATGTCATAAAGGCTGATTTGCCCATTGATGAGCGTCCAGCACATACATACAAACACCCATTATTAAACCCGTTTATTGTTTCATCAAAATCATCAATACCGCTGGCAATACCACCCAGCTTTCCTTTGCTTTTCATTCTGTCATCAAGCCTTTTAAGTGTTGATTGTTTAAAGTCCTTTAATTCCTCTTGTTCATAAGGTTCAAGTTCGGATATTGCTTTAAACACATCAAACAACGGGTCTTTTGATTTTTCAACAATAGATTTCATTGACTCAATCGCTTGTGTCCGTTGCCCGTCCTGTTTCAAGCACTTGATTATTTGTTTAAGCTCTTTCTTTGTTGGGGTAATTCCAATAAGGCTACCCAAAAACTCCTTTACTTCGTTTCCAAACTTATCAATAACCTTACTAGGGGTTATTTCAAGTCCGTTTTCATAGCAATCTTGAAAGAATTTAAACAAGTCGCCGTATCCTTTTTCAGAAAAATATGTCGGCTTTATATCTGTGCAATCGTTCATTGCTTTTGTATCAAACAAAATCGCCGACAATAATTTTGCTTGTTGTAATAATTTAACATCTACCATTGAAGACTCTCCCTTTCATTACTTCATTTCCCCAGTTCCATTTTAATATGGCGGAATTAAAATCAGAGTATTTCAAACCCTTTGACTTGCATCCAAGAATAAACTTTTCAGTTGCCTTTTTCCAATCAATCCCTTTTTGTTCAAGTTTATAGATTGTCTGTTCATTTGGAACCCAGTCATCAGATACGAGTCTTTTTTGTGTTCTCTTTTCGTCCGATTTCTTTCTTCCAGAGCCTGTTCTTTTCCCACCATAGTTGTTGCTAAACTCTTTGCATATTATATTCTTTGATAATAAGTTTATAATACACTTACCTAAATCAGATACAGATTCAGATACAGATACATATGCGTAATCATTTTGATTTTCATTTTGATAATCAAATTGATTAAAAGAGTTCATTATTGCACAATATAAAACTTGCGCCCTTTCATTTGGTGGCAACTGGTTGACAAGCTCCATTTGTTCTTTAAAAACTCTGCAACAAATATTGTTTTTATTGTTCGCCATTGCAAGCCTCCGAGTCAATGTGTTGTTCAATGTCTTTTTTCAGTCCGTAAAGCTGTTTTTTGACTGCATCTTTGACATTCTGTTGACAACCTGCAAGTTCTAACTCGCTCATTGTCTGCCCGACTCTTTTGCTTGCTATTTTGTCCAGCAATTCTTTGGCTGGTATAGATATATGTTTCATTTTAAACCTCACTTTTTTATTATTACACTTCACGCCAACACCATTGTTGGCAAAATCACAATAGCACATTATTTTTCCCCTGTCAAGAAGTATTTTAAATCATCCCCTTGAAAAGATAGTGCCTTTTTCAAGTCTGATTCTAGCCACCTAAACTCTTTACTTACTGCCATATAAACCAGCCGTGGCAAGTTTAATTCTAGCAGTTTCGCCTCTAACTTTTTAAAGTGTCTAGCAACTAGGATTTCCACAATTTCATCATTAGTCATTTTATACCCCCTTCATTCCATAATTTCAAGCGCTTGATTCAGTTCATAGGAAACCGCATACAAATCCTTTTCGCCTCGTTCAATATCTCCATCAAGGAAAGCTATTTTTGCGTGGAGGTCTTGCAATTTTTCGGAAAGTTCATCAATTGCGCGTTCCTGCTGTTTCGTCAAGTTCTTATTGTGATGTTGTAAAAAATACACAATGTCATTTATTGTTTTAAAGTTTTCCATTTTGGCCCCTTTCATTAGATTATGCAATTTTCTTTAACCTCACGGGTCAAGCCGTATCTTTTCGCAAGCTTTCTAAACTGCTCCGCTTGTTCTATCATTTCAGCATAAGAGCTTGACTTTTTCGCTTGTTCATTCTGCCAATCAATAGCCAATTGGCGTGCTTGTTCTTTCTTTTCTGCGTATGTCATTTTAGCCCCCTTTCTTTTCCATTGGCAAGGCACAAAATCCCGCCTTATTTAATCCGCAAAAAGCCTTGATATGTTTGCCGGTGGTTTGTGTCCAATCATCCCAAGCGCGTGTCATTGTTCCGTCAGGGTTTCGGCTCATTATTTCTGTCCAATATGAGAAGAGCGTTTCTTTTCCGTCATTTTCAACCACTACCACAGGCGCGCCACATTTAAAGGTTTCGCCATAGTTATTTTTCAATGGATAAGTTTTCATTTTAAAGTTTCCTTTCTTTTTATTTTCTTTGGTCTGCCATCATCGGCGCGTGGGCTACCACTCCGCGCGGACGGGGAAAGGGTCAACCTTTCGCCCGTTTCGGCTTTTATCCTTTAAAAAAGTCGGTTCTTTGGCTGTTGTAATACTCGCAATTGCTTTCAAAAATGCAGTCAATCGCCTCTTGTCCGCTTTCATAATCACGGCGGGCAAGCTCTCTATCAATGCCATAGATAAAAAGAAAAGAAATCAACAATCCGCCAAAAGTCGCAACAATGAGTCCTTGCAGTATTTTCATTTTGTCCCCCTTTCTAGTCATTCTCTTCATTTTTGAAGAATATATCATCACATTCAAACCAAACAAAATCATTTATTTGGGTTTCTGTTGGCTCTTCATCATAAAAATAATCAAAAAGCCGTTGCTTTACTTCTTCCCGTTGCTCTTTGGTTGCGTCTTGCATCCTATCCAAAGCACCACCCCAAAATTGGAATAAATCAAAGTTAAAATCTTTTTTGTAATAGTAAATCATTTTTTTTCCTTTCTTTTCGTTTCTTTTTTCAAGCTTGCACCATTGCCCGCTTGATGATTACATAATACAACAACTTTTTTTTAATGTCAAGCAAAAAATAAAAAAAATTTTAAAAAAGTTTTTTATATTATATAAATATAATATAATTTTTTCTTTTTTTGTCCTGCATTATACAAAAAACAACCACAAAAACACCCAAAAAAGCACAAAAATACCACGAATCGCCAAAATTGACTCACTAAATAACAAGAATCGTTGATAAATAAGGAGCGAATCTCCCTCAACCGATTCGTTTTTCGATTCGTTTGTAGCCGTTCACATATTCCCGCGCTATACGCGCGCGCGTTATATCATCATCAGGGAAAAGCCGGCATATCCTATTGAATCCGATTCGGATTGCGTTCTTACTATCCAGCGCATTTATAACGACTCTTTTTACAGTGCCGACTCGATTGCTACATTCTAAAACATAGTTGGTTTTATGATGTGAATTATTATATTTTTTTCTTATGTTTTTTTTATTCATAGCGCGCGATTCTTTCTTATAGTTTAAACTTTCTTTTATTATATCGGGGAAAGAAGGAAAAATCAAGCCCCGTTTGCGGGGAACCCACCCCCCGAAAAGCGCCCCTTTCATTTGCGTTATCTAACCCTTCTAGAAAATTCCATTCGTGACGGGCCGAATTTTCAAAAGATTAGTCTATCTATAAAATACTGTTCATCACGGGGCCGTTTAAGCTGTTGAGTAGATACAATTCCCCCTACTGTTATAGGAGGAGATGTAATAGCAAGAATGGCTAATAAGTGTTTTTCTTATTAAGAGTACACGGTCATCCTGTAATACTCATACCATTTGTTCTCCTGTGCTGTGGGTTCGTTTTTATCCGTTCCCCTAACTCTCATACCACTTATTGCTAAGACTCTTTGAGAGAGGTCACACAATGACGGTCTTTTAGCACTGCAAAGGTCTTGCTATCAATTTACTTTGCAGCCCACCAGTTGGTTATGGTGGTCGTTGGCATAGTTAGTAGGCCATCTCTGTTGGTTGGTAGAGGATTTCAACCCTCACTTTGTGGGTGTTTATGATAAGCATTTGGCCTATCCACCCCTAACTGCCTCACTTTGCGATTTCAACCTTAATATGAGGAGTGACCTTATGTAGAACATTTTATCTTTTATTTTTTGAGATGTCAATATATTTTTGTTTTTTGTGCAAAGTTTTTCCTAACTCTCTCTTTTTCTTGCGAAATTCTTTGACAGTTGTTTCTCTTTCGTTGTATGAATCCATAAACTTTTTCTTTTTGTAAGAAAGAGAATTATACCATTGGTCGTAGATGTTTTGAATGTCTGTATTTTTTACCATTGACTTTTTCCTTTTATAGCGTTATACTTTAATAGTGACCTGAAGACAGGGTAGCATATTTTCCTTACCCTGTCAATTAAAAAAAGGATTAAAAATGAACAACAACGAA
>Ga0265301_10004388_pt1 | contig 14278 bp, 6 predicted proteins | sample AusTroGonzalo_MG_2_FD_193488 | JGI IMG/M metagenome (GOLD analysis project Ga0265301, IMG submission 193488) | Bovine rumen microbial communities from tropical cattle in Woodstock, Queensland, Australia - Gonzalo_04 | ecosystem: Host-associated > Mammals > Digestive system > Stomach > Rumen ...
GTAGTGGTCAACGTGATCTTACTTTTCGCTGACGAATAGAAGCGGATATACAGATAGCCGTCCGGATCTACGTGCGACTCCCAGGAGTCCACCGTAGCCTGCGGAATCACCAGAGGCACATTATTCTTCGGTGCTGTTCCGGTATAGAACACCGGAGCGGTCGAGCTATTCGGCACATCGCAGGTGTCGGCGATATAGAACGTACAAGCAGCCTGCGTACTTTTCCAGCTCACGTTCATATCACCGCCTTTCCAGTCGGCATAATAGATGCCATATACATCCTTTGATCTGGCTGCGATATCTATCGTCTGGCCTTTCTCCAGACGGGGAGCCTTTTTCATACAATCCGAAGGAGTCCAAAGCGCCGGACGCACAGTCGTCTTGTCGGAGCACTCAAAGCGCACGTAGAGATAGTTCTCGTTGCTCAGCTTCTGGTTCCAAAGCGCAGTCATGTCCGACTCGAACAGGTCCAACTGATGACCGTTCTCGATACGATCGTACTGATAGACCGCTATAGCTTCCGAGAGGAGGAAGTCGCATTTCTTACCCACATACATCTTCAGGATATGCGATGTGGGTGAAGTGAACTGCATCGACTTGATCCAACTGCTCGGCATAGCATAGACGGTATTGGTATCGTTGCGCTCCAGCGTGGTTTGTTCGCCCAGACGCATCGGTGTAGCGCCGCAACTCGGTGCGGGAGCGGGGATTCGCTCTATCTTCATAACACCCGGCGCTTCGCTATAGAACTTCGCGAAGTACATACCCGCATCGTTAGGATAATTCTTTTGGTCATACACATACTGCATCAGCAGCGCGCTTGACACCTTGAATTGGCCTCCCGGCTGGATGGGTCGGTTAGGACCTCCATCGATGATAGAGGACGCGTTGGTACGGGGATCGAAGTCACACGTGTTGCTCACCGCAAAGATACAGGGCTGTGCACCCTGCCATACATAGCGAATCGAATCGTATTGCCATTGGATGTAGGGCACAATCACGTGACGGTCCGTATCGCGAGCTTGCACCAGCACGGTATCACCCAGGTGCATGAACTTGGCATTGTCCATACAGTTGTTGAACGCATCCGGCTCCATCTCCAGCATACCGCCCGTGTAGAAGGTAGCATGGATATAGACAGGGACGTTATAGTCAATACCTTGCCCTAGCAGCAAATCGCGATAGAACGAACCAAACTCTACGCTGTAGTACACCTTGCCTTGCTCGTCATAGCTCTTCGGCGGTCGCTGTTCGTACGGTAGCGATATATGAGCCGGACGCGTGTTGCAGAACAGATCGCACAAGATCGGATCGTCATACTCACCCGGCGTACAGCTGAAGTCCAGTTTCAGCCTCGGAGCCTCCGCAGTCTGAGTAGCCGGACGGAACGTAATCGCCATCGGCAGGTCGAACGTATTAGCTACATACCAGTAGTCACCGGCCTGCATAATACGCTGGCTATAGTTAGGCGTCAGCGGAATCGGATCCTCACACGTATCGCCCGTTCTTGCCCACAATGATGCGTGCGCACCCGCGAGCAGGAGCCCAATCGTTATTACTAGTATATTCAGTATTTTTTTCATTAATTCTATACCTTTGCACAAAAATGCGTGCAAAGTTACAAAAATAAACGGAAAGTACCAAATTTTTCCACATAAAAATAGAAAAAAACTCTATTTTGAAAGACAAATCCGTCAAAAATGCACAAGAAAGACCCCACGCACGGGTGTGCATGAGGTCTTTCGTTGATACCCAAAAGCGCTACATCAGAACGCGTCAGTAGCGTTGCGCTTGGCCGGAGCGCTTGTAGGATCGCCCGGCATGCTGGCAGGGCCAAACGCCTGCATGAGGACTGTGTTCATGCTGAGTACCTCGCAGAGAGGTGATATATATTGTTGCTTCTTCATAATTCGTTCTCCTTTCATTTTTCACCTTTCATCTTTCACTTTACTATCTGGCCATCAATGCTATACACTTTATCGCCACGGATGATGAATACCTTCTGGTCGATCAGCACCTTGCGCGTCTCGCCTTGGGCATCGATGAGGGCTTCGTCTAGGCCGGTGGCCGTCTGCGGAGCCTGCAGGATCAGACGCAAGCCATAGTTGCTTACTGTACCCTTGTTCAGATCCAGCGTGTATGGACTACTGGTCAGATTCCAGATAGCCTCTCCGTCACGAGTCAGATAGAGGGTGTAGTCGGCATTGGCGTTAGCATTCGCATTGGCAATTGTATATTCACCATTAGCCGGAGCATAGATGCTGAGCGGGAAGTCGGCTGCGTCGTCAACAGGAGCAACGGTATTCACACATAACTTGAGGTCAAAGCGGTCTATCCACATCTGTGCCACCTTAGTAGTTACGCCGGCTTTCGCGAGGTCTTTACCCGCGATATACTCATCGGTTTTTCTTCTGCCATCTCGACGAAGAGGTTGTCCATAGGAGCCGTGCGCTCGGGCGTAGAGATCGTCACTTCAAATCGAGTTGCATCATCCGTTATAGCTTGTGGTGCGCGACGTGCAGCCACAGAAGCCGGAGTGGCGGCAGCGACCACCACTGCTCTATTCGCCGTTGCCTGCAAATAGACCGCCATTCCGGAAGTGAAGGTCATATCTGCCATCGTTTTGACTTGGTAGGCATCACTACCTATCTCATAGGGCACGTGTACTTGGCAGTAGGTTACGCCTGCATTAAGTGCAGCATGGTAGAGCGCGGGGGTAGCGATTGCATTCCAGTCTTTATTACTCTCTATCGCGCTACTATGAAGGTTTGTGCGCACAGACGCGCCATACACGAGGTCAGCGCCATCAGCTTTAGTAAATCGGATCTTATTCACAGGGCTGGTAAAGGCAATCATATAGCCATGTCCGGGAATCAAATTCTCCACCGGCTGTCCGGCTTCGCTATAGTGCTTGAGGTATTCCCAGCAGTGTGCGCCCGGACCTTGCGCAGCTCGCGTTGCACCGCTGTAGTAAACGATCTCATAGTCGCGACCGAGCGTCACCTCTCGTCCGTCTGCAATCAGTCTGACTTCATCCAGACTCCCTATTTCAAACGGGACACCGAACGCATGCCATATACGACGGTCGGTGTTGAGAGTTAGATCGAAATATGCTTTCCCAGTAATATTGATATTCTCCAGTCCATTTACTTGACCGGACGCAGGAGCCGCAGCGCCATCTATACCAGGTTTGTATATCGTTGCATTCAGTACAAAATTGGTAGCCGTAATAGACGACGAAGCAGGCACGGTCAACTTTCCTGTATGCTCGATATGAAGCTCAGTCACCACATAGTCGGTATTGGCAGGGATAGCGACAACATCCGAAACAGTCATTCTCTTGGCTACTTGATTGAAGAGCGCGGTATAAGTAGCATCCGCCGTCACTTCCGGCAGAGCTGTACCCAGACCATAGATAAGCTCGTCTTCATCTTTCCATCCGGCGAAGAAATAGGTATATTCAGCATCCTCTTGATCAACTACGGCATACGTAGGAATAGCTCCGTAGCCAAACACCTCTTCTACTTGCAGCATATTATTGTCAACGTTCTTGAATGTAACGGTGTACATACGATCTTCAGCCGTGTATTGAGCCGTATAGGTCTCCTTTGCGGAAACGGCAGGGAGGGCAGTATTGTGTGCGTAGAACGTACCGGCACTATTCTTCCATCCGGTGAAGACATAATAGAACGTGGCGTCTCTATCGCGGCGCGGTACTACCGCACAGGAGGGCGTTTGACCATTATTCACATAGCTCGAAGAGAGTTCTTCTCCATCATAGTTGACGAACTTAATCAGGTAGCGTGCAGTCGCATCGAACTGCGCCGAATAAGTGGTCTCACCTGCAACATCAGGTGTGCTACCAGTAGCATACGTGTTGCCATCCAAGCTACTCAGCCATCCGCTGAATGTGTACACATAACTATTGGTTGTTGCTTTCGTCGGGGTAAGGTCATCATAGCTAGTGGCCGTACCGTAGAGCTGGTTCTCATCCACCTCAATAATGGTCTCCCCATTCTTCCACGTGATATCATACGAGCGGGTATGAGCGGTCCATTGAGCGGTATAAGACACGCCTGCGCCTTCTACCACAGGCAATGCCTCGCCTACAGCGTAGATCGCACCATTCGTGGCCTTCCAACCGGTGAACTCATATTCGTATTGGGCAGTAGATGCCTTCGTGGCCGCATATTCAGGCGACGTGCCGTAGAACACCTCCACCGGAGCATCTGCACCATTCTTAGCATCCTTGAACGTAACCGTATATTTCTTCGTGATAGAAGTAAATACCGGCAGATAAGACATATCTTCTGTTACGGTCTCCAATTCGGCCGTATATGCATATTCCGTTTCGGTCTTGCTGCTCTTCCAGCCGTAGAACTGATAGGTAGCTGCAGCATCTTCCGCTTTGCTTGGGTTGGAAACGATAGAAGCATCGGGCTTTGCGCCATAGTTGACGGAGAGCACCTTCTGTTCTACCGTACCTTCTTCGTTGCGATAGAATGTCACTTCAACGGTGTATTCTTCCCATGACTCAAATGTGGTATTGTACTTATAATACGTGTCGTTGGTTGCACAATGATATACGCCATCCGTGGCTGTAGCCGTCACTTCCCACCATTGACAGCCGGCTTCCATCGGCTGCTGAATAAACAGACGAGTCCCCACTACAGAATGGAACAGATGGTTTGCGTCCTCCGTAGCACTGGTTATTGCCACATAGCCTTGCGGTTTTGCATAATAAACAGGATTTGAAGGATCTGTTTCATCAGCAATAACACAAGCATCCACTGTAGTCAGCTTCGTCCATTTATAACCAGTTCCATCAATATTTGTGTAAGCATAGGTGTCCCCTTCTTCCGCCACATTCTTCGTAACCGTCATGTTTGCATCCGGTCCGGTTTTTCCACCATTACGAAGTTTTGCAGATGTAAAAGTATGGTGATATGAATCAATCATTGCGGAAGTGGATGCAACATAAGAGCCACTTGCGTTAGATTCATACAACTCTTTATCTCCTGCCGCATTGGCATTAAACTCAATGGTTCCGGCATTGGTGTTGTCCGAATAGATAGCAGCACCTCCTGCAGATGTATAAATAGCACCATCTACCACTATTTTACCTTTAACGTATATTGCGGCATCCTTCATATTCGATACTGCTGTCTTTCGAGGACACGTACCATTTGTCCAAGAGGGAGAATACTTGATTGGTTTCGTCGCAGAACCACCTGCATAATTTCCCCATTGTGCTTGATCGTAAAGGAATAATCCCATCGCAACATTTCTTGTATCTTTCGCATTGATTTGCAGGGTTGCTGTTTTTTCTACAATAATTTCTGCATCAGGTAAAATTTTAGCACTTTGCGTAATGACTAACGCCCCACTTAATACATGTAGGGTCATATTATTGGTTACGGGCAAAATATAGTCCAAAGAATTCATCTCTCCATATCCTGGGACATCTATTTTCATAGATCCCAATTCCGCCGAACTATTTGTTTCCCACAAAACACGATCAGTGACTGGGTCATAACTTTTACGAACCCATGCAGCATCATCATCAGACGTTATGTTAAAAAAGTTCTTTTCTTGCGTCCCATCATCAACACCAATTACCTTAATAGGTCCTATAGCAAGAGGGTTTTTATAGGTAGAAACCGTTATTCCCGTATAGGCTAATAATTTCGAGCCATAGTAATATTTTGTCGGAGCTTCAATATTTTGAATATAATATTGACTAACAGGGAACACCTTAAAGGTATTAATATTAGCACTTTTTGTCCAGTTGGAAGATAGATAACCCGCGCTAGTCATATCATGCAATTGGAAATCCTCACAAACAACAGCTCCATTCTTTACGCGGATTTCTCCAGAACCGGTAATATATCCCCATGCATAAATTCTAGCGCCATCATTCAATGTTACGGTACTTCCATTCTCCAAATGAATTCTACCATAAGGTCCTTGAATATATCCTGTGCTCGAACCCGGACACACAAATTGTTCAGCACTAACTTCTATTTTTCCATACACATCCAGATTAACGCCTGAAGCAAAAGTTAAGAGACGGTTCTCTGCTATCATCTCTATATCAACGCCTCTTCGCTGCGGCTGTTCACCAATGGCATAATCTTGAGTTCCCTTATAAGGAACAACTAAAGTAGCATTAGATGGAAGAACATAATTATTAGCAGGTAACGTATATGGTTGCGTCATCATTATGTTATAATTACTACCAGAGTGATTACGGACATAGTCAAATGCTTCTGCCAACGTAGGGAAACCAGTCCCACTACCTGTATTTTTTCCTTGATTATTGGCAACATACACATAGCAAACGTTTTCATAGGGCAAATGATCAGAAACTCTAAAATAATAGCCCTCACTATATTCAGTCGTATTCAGATCTACTCCGTATATATCATAGCCATCTGGCACATAATAACGCAAATTAGTGATGTCGTAAAAGAATCCTCCTTTGACTTGAACATTCGCAGATGTAGCATCTTTATTCATCGGTGCAACAATTTCTGTGGCAGAACCTGATGTTCCTTTCGCTTTGAACTTTCCATCCAGAACTTCACCACCAGCGGTTGATGCAAAATACAATGGATAAGAGGTGTGAGTTTTAGTGTCGGATGTTACTACACCACCATTGATTGTAAATGAACCTTTCGCATATATACCATACGCTGTACTTGTTGTTTTAGTGGTTGCAACAACTATATTATTGAGTAAGTGTAATGAACTGGATTCATCTCCCCAAATACCGTAAGCTTTCGTGGCAGCACTTACATCATATGAACAATTCGTACTCTTCACCGTTCCCGAACCTGTGTAAACACCGTAGGCATTTTGTGAGAATGAGCCGTTCGGAGCTTTGACTGTAAATGACGCATTACTGAGTGATCCTTCCGTCAATCCGTTTGCAATTTTCACGCCATACACTTCACTATTGGCCGCAGAAGTTGCAATAGCTTGACGAGCGGTGACATTATATTCGCCCCCATCAATAGTCAATTTTCCTGCTTTATAGTCCACGCCATACGCTCCAGTTGTATATGCTTCTATAGTAGCATTTATCGAATTTAATATGTTCGTTCCACTTTCGGCATATAATCCCCAAGCATTAGCACCGGCCAACGTTTTTGACTCTAACGTACAATCCGTCGCAGTTGTATTTGCAATACTGCGGATTGCATAAGCTTCAGATGTGGCAGATTGAGCTTTTATAGTACAGTTAATCAACTTGATTGTTTTGCCTGATGTAGCCGCATCGAAGCCATAAGCTTTCTTTGCGCTTCCAGTAGCATCTGCACTAATAAGTGTCGCATTGTTGATAGTTGCGTCCTCATTTGCTTGCACTCCATACACATAATCACCAGCAGATTCCGCTATAAATGAACCTCCATCTACATTGAGTGAACCATATTGGTGATGCAAACCATAGGCATACCCCGTAGCCGAAGTAGCAGTATAGGTTCCGCCTTCAATAGAAGTAGAGACAGACGAAGTTTTCGTATCCACCGCCGAAGCATAGTTGGCGGCAGAGGTAGCCGAGATCGTACTATTCGCCAGGATAAGCGCACCTAAGTTCTCGATACCATACGCATTGGCACCGGTGGTTGTTGTAGCGGTAATCGAGGCTTGTTGTTGCACAGACGCACTTGCGCCGGCTGCAATATTAACGCCATAGACATCGGTGGTACCGGTGGAGGTAATAAAGCCTCCGTTGAGAACTAGTTTGCCTGCTACCACATTAGCACCGAAGGCATTGGAGGTAGCCGCAGTGGCCGTCAGTATTACGCCATCCAAAGCTGATGTTCCTCCGTTCACATAGATAGCAGCTGCGTCCGTGCTGGTAGTGGTTGTAGCGGTTAGGGAGACTCCTGTGCCGATATTCGTAGCCGCAGCACTATAGAGCGCATATGCTTTAGTAGCTGCCGATGCAGAGAGTTGACCGCCCTGAATAGTGGCATAGCCGGTCTCAACATACAGGCCGCGTGCATCGCTGCTTGCCGTCACATCTATCTTACCATCTTTCATGAGCAGGTTGGCGGTACCGGTTACATGCACGCCTTGAGCCGCTGCGGTGGTGTTGGCAACTGTCAGTTTTCCCTTCTGGAAGGTTACCTGATTAGCGTCCGCTATCTCCAAACCGATGGACGTAGCACTCGCCGCGCGTGATAAGATAATATCACCTGCCGCGTTAAAACTGTTATCGGTAATCGTCAGTTTGACTTCATCGGAAGCATTCGTGCCCTTGACTAATAATAATTTATCTATTGCCGTCGCTTTCAGCTTCTGGTTATTGAGATCCAAAATCATGGATTTCATGATCTGTAGCGTGGAAGCAGCCGTGATAAATTCCTGGCCATTACTATGTTGTGTCAGCTGGATAGTTGGTGTACTATTCAATGTGTTAGCATGAGCCAATACCTCAGCAAGCGTACCAGTTTTTACGATTTCCTCATTTACCAAAGCACGTGCCTCGTAGTCCACCACCTCAACTGCAGAACCTTTAACGACTGCGACAGCACCTTCTCCATAGTCGGGGGTTACCTTAATCTCCACGCTACTACCTGCATCAAACACATTGGCAGTAAAGTTAATGTTTACCGTCAGTTTGCCGGCAGAATAGGATTTACCAGTTACTGTGAAAGAACCGGGGCCGGAGGCATTTTGCGTTTCTACCTCAAAATTAGAACCATTAGCAGCCCAAGTACCTTCTGCTGTCACATCGAACACTACCGAAGCGGATTTTGCTTCGGTTTTAGAATTCGTACTAACAGATGTCTCGGCAGGAGTTGCCACCGTTGCCCATCTAAACTTAGCCGACACGTCCGTTGTTTTAGTAATAGGATAGGTATATGTCTTTGCCGTTGACTTCTGGGTACTTCCTTCGTACCATCCGATAAAATTATCGGCAGAAGTTGAAAGCGTAACCTCATCTGCCCCATAAGAATAACCATAATCATGATCGTCCTGCGTAACACCATACGGCTTCTTATCACCGGAAGTAGGCGATAGTTCAAGCGTTTCTTTAACCGTAGTCGTTGTGAATTTATTATTCGCAATAGTGAGGTAATTATATTTCACCGTATACTCGCCTCCCAATGGTTGTTTGTATGTCACAACATACGAAGTAGCCGTAGTCCAACTGGCTGTTGCAGTACCCGTTGTCGATGTTAGCGGGTTATTTCCGCCGTTTGATGTTGTTTTAATGACATCCGCTACTCCGCCATTGTTAGTTTTGTATGCAGCTGAGGCTCCCGAGAATGTCCATATATTAAACACAAAACCTCGAGCCGGCTTCGCCCATGCGTAGTGTTCCGCCACTGTACTTTTTTTGCCTGTTGTAACGCCGTCTGTCGTTTTACTCTTAGTATAAGAAGTATTTGCAGGGGAAGAACTACTCTCTGCAGCATACACCAATCCTTTCCCCGTATCCGCATCACCCACCTCGGCCTTCAAATAAGTGGTATAGCCAATGCCGCCACCACCTCCTCCCCACGCATTCAAGATTGCCATGGGTAGCACCGATAGCACCATCAGCAAACGCAAAAACGTTTGCGATAAATTCTTTTTCATTTCAAAATTTTGTTTTGTTTTCATATCTTTTTGTACTTTAAAATTTTTCAATTATTTTGTTTTAACGAGATATTGCTTCAATAAAACGGCAGCAAAGGCCAGAGCGAGCACAATGTGCGGCCAATCCACCAACACATGGCCCCACATCATTTGTCCGGCCATCACAATGCTCCATATAGTCACTATAGCCATGAATGGCAGCGCCCAATACTTGCGCCAATGCCAGCAAATAGCCGGCAGGATATTAAATGGTATAATCAGCCAGTTCCACTCCGTAGCACATAGTGTTGAGAAACAAACTAAATAAGTTATCAAGCAACCCATTAAAGTCTGAATCGAAAGCACGAAAATACTAATGTACTCTTGACGGAAGAAGAAGTTTGCCATCGCGAGAAGAAGCACGAGCAACGCAAACACCATAGGCGAGAACCATGTATGTTCACGCGGAATTCCTGACAGCAATTCATTTTCTCCAACAATAAATGGTTTCCCGTCAACTGAGGATTGCTTGAGTATCATCAGCAATTCTTGCGGCGCAATCAGTCTCTTCAACTGCGGATAGTGGATATCATCCACCACTCCACCTGCAATCGTGATAATCTCAAATCGTGCCCATCCGGGAGACGAATATGCATAGAAGGCATCCTTGATGGTCATTCTCCGTATTTCCTTCGGGATATTATAGTTGATTTTTAATCCAGGAACAGCCTGTAGCGACTGAAGGCACGATACCGCACACCCATGCTCGACGTAATCATAGGGTTTATCCATACCCTCTTGGACAATCTCATCCAGCACTCGCCATAATTCCATCTTTTGCTCCGGGGAAAGATTCAGACGATATTCCATCACACGGCGCTGTTCCCCTGCATAATACTGCAGATAATCGGCTGAAGGAATAGCCATCATACCCATCTTCAAACGTCCTGCAAAAAAAGACAAGACGCGCTGTGGGATATCTTCGCTCTCATAAGTAAAGACGTAGTCCAAACCAAAGGTCGGGCATTCCAGATGCAAAGCTGCATGTCCCAAAGTAGAATACATCACATCACCCGGGTCGGCCACAAAAAGACTGACCCGTACAAAATCAGGATCAAGACGATCGATGGTGTCGTTGAAGCCTTGAAGCGCGTTACGTTCGGCTACAGATAAAGAATCTTTGTTTGCCCATACGCTCGTACAGACAAACAAAGACAGCAATATGCATAGCCACTTTTTAACCATATCTTTTTGTACCCAGAACGTCCTTCTGTTTTTGTTTCTATCAACTATTGTGCCACGGCTCACGCATATATGCGCATATGTATATGAGCCGACAAAACGGCGCAAAAATATAGTTTTTTTTTGACATATGAAAGAAAAGGGGAGAATTATTTTTAAAAATCTACAATTTGCAATACAAACCTAACAAACCGAACATTGGGTTGTAAAACTAAATATTTTATAGCGTATTTTATGGCGTAATTCGCAACATAAGGTATTAAAAAAGGGAAGCTTACGCCTGCCTGGATAGTACTGCCCTGACAAAATTGGGGAATTGCATAGGGTTTTCCGCAATGCTCACGTGCTCTCGCCAGCGGTGATATTTTTTGATTGTCAGTATTGTCAGTATTGTCAGTTTCAAGCGCCAAACTGACGAAACTGACAATACTGACATGTTATTTTTTTTGTTAATTGGGTCGGATGGTATCCGACATCGTTAGTTGTTCTTAGTCATTCTTAATGATTCTTAGCCATTGTCGAGGGTATTACCTATGCGGAAGCAAGGTGTTTCCTATATACGCCGTGCCGAACCTTAATGCTCAGCCCTTGTTCAATCCATCCTTCATTCCATCGCGTAGCCGTTTTGGGTCAAAAAAAAAGACCAAAAGATTCAAAAATTAGAGCTCTTTTCTAGCCTCTTCTAATTTAGTAAGAATCGGCTTTTTCATCCATTCCGGGATAGAGTCTCCAACATAGTCATCAAATCGAGCTATCACATCTACCACCTGATCGATGATCTCATTCGCTTTAGGCGCTTTTATTCCTGCCTCCGCAGCTACCGCCAATAGATCACTCCGCGAGATATGCAGTCTCTTCCCATTCACCGACATCTGATGTTGGCGCGTGAAATAAGCGCCTACCGCATACGACATATCATAGGCGGGAGAAAGTTTCCACACGCCATCTGTATCCATCAGAAACTCAACATTCTTCGTATGGTCATCTTGATTACAACCAATCACATTGAATACCATTCGGCGGAAAGCTTGTTCCATCTCCGGCTGCGTCATTCTTAGGCCTCGCATCACACGGAACAGCTGCTCGTAGGACCATGAGTCTGGTTGGTTGTAGTCATAGTGCGCCATCCCGCAAAGCGACACCATATGCACGCGATGACTGCCGCCAATTCGGTCAAAACGTTTTGTCATGAAATGATGCCGCTTGCCGTCCTCCAATAATCTCGACTCCATCATCTCTATTCCGCAATCCAGCACCATCTTATAATACGCATACTCCAGACAGCCATAGTTTGTTGTCTCGCTATACGAACTCGGGTTGTTCGCATCCACACCATCCAACTTCAACAACCAATGCTCGTATCCTTCCGGTGCGTCCACTTGTCCGGAACGTAAATCGCCAGTCTCTTTGTTATATGCCACGACGGCTTTCGGTCTCGCTCCTCCGGCAGAAGTACCTACCCGCAGTATCGTCAGCAGGGCTTCATCGTCCGTCTTGAGGTTCGTTCCGAACTGCATGCGCTCTCCCAAGACCTCAGCGATTGCAGCTACTAACCCATCTAAATCAATCGCCACCTGTTTATTCAGGTCTTTGCGTTCTTGCGGTTCAAAACGCAATGCACCCATCGCGCGCGAACCTTGATATAGTAGGCGTTCGATAGTAGTGTAACTGTCTCGCGGACGACCGGATTTCTCCAACCAATGATTGATAATCGCCGTACCAAACTTATCCGGCAAACAATCCGCAATAAAGCCCGGCAACCCCTTGAAAGTCTGAAACGGCAGTTGCGAGAACTCATAGACCTTATCTTTTTCCGGGGTCACAAATAGAGGCGACGGATTGTAACCGCTGTTGATAAACTCCGGTGTATACTGCATCGAGATGCGACCGGATTCATCTTCCGACAGGGATGCCATATGCAAATCCCATAGATAAACATTAGCAAAATTAATCATGACGAGGACGAATACGTTTAGGGGTTTTACCTTCCTGTTTAGCAATCAATAGCGGGCTGACCAATGCGTGCGTCTCGAAATTATTTAGGATCTCTAGTTTATTGAGCACGCGCAGCATCGCCACTATCGACTCAAGTTTCATTCCTCTACCATTCTCCACTTGAGTCACCGTCGAACGCGATACACCCGCACGTTCAGCCAATTGCTGCTGACTCAATCGCGCATTAATTCGCATTTGCTGCATCTGTTTTCCCACATATTGCAACAATGCCTCATTAGTCATAAAGTAGTCTATCATAATGATTGCTTTTTAATACATTACACACAATTTCAATAAATAATGATTGCTTTCTAACACAAAAACACGCTGCAAAATTACTACAAATTATTCAAATATGCAAGATTTTTAGCAGAAAAATTTAGTCTAAGCTCGCTTAAGCGTGATTTTTGCTAAAAAGATTGTTGTTTGCACGATAGTGCGAGATAATCGTACCCTTGCGGTTAAGAACTAATTTCGAGGTGGGATTGCTTGCAATGTCGGTGCCCTCGAAGTTACAACAAATATTTGTTTGCTATTTTTTGATTTAACCAAATATTTTTGCAAAAAAATAAAAAAAACCGCACATACCCGGTGGTACATGCGGTCTTTCTCGGATAAGCGGCTACGCCTTAGAATGCTTCGGTGGCACGCTTGGGAGCAGGATTTGCTCCCGGATCGGGGAGTAAGGGTATACTCGTCTCCATCAACTGACTCGATGCTTGAATCAGCATTGCCTCAATAAGAGGACTTGTATAGTGTTTTTTTTTCATAATCGTAATTTCGTTAAGTCGTTAAACTGATAAGCCGTTAAATCGTTCATTCATTCGTTAACTCGTTATTTTACCAAGCGGCCGTCCAGGGTGTATACCTCGTTGCCACGGATGATGAATACCTTCTGGTTGATCAGCACCTTGCGCGCCTCGCCTTGGGCATCGATGAGGGCTTCGTCCAGGCCGGTGGCCGTCTGCGGAGCCTGCAGGATCAGACGCAAGCCGTATGTGGTGGTCGTACCCTTCTCCAGCGTAGCCGTATAAGGCGCGTAGCTCAGGTTCCAGATCACGCGACCGTTCAGCGTGAGGTAGAGAGCGTAGTCGGCATTGTGCATTGTGAATTGTGAATTATTAATTGTAATCATGTATTCGCCTGCCTTCGGGGCAAAGATGCTGAGCGGGTACTCGGCTACGCCGTTCACCGGTGCGACGGTGTTCAGACAGAGTTGGGCATCATAGCGGTTGATCCACATCTGTGCTACCGACTTGCTGACACCGAGCTTAGCGAGGTCCTTACCAACCACGTAACCGGTTTCCGCTTTCTCCTCATCTACGGTCACGAACAGACGATCGGTGTACTCCGCCTCAGCCGGAGCGATGCGTACATCCATCAGCGGAGCTTCTTCTGCCCTCGCACGACGCGGTGCGGCATAGGTACCTCCGTACGAAACAGTGATGGCTTTGTCGTTTTCTACTTC